>Ga0308163_10000221_pt1 | contig 147632 bp, 133 predicted proteins | sample PhyTR1_FD_201037 | JGI IMG/M metagenome (GOLD analysis project Ga0308163, IMG submission 201037) | Phyllosphere microbial communities from UC Gill Tract Community Farm, Albany, California, United States - DLSLT.R1 | ecosystem: Host-associated > Plants > Phyllosphere > Unclassified | place...
AGTGATAAGGAAACAGGGTTCGGATAACATCATGGCGCGGGTAAATTGACCCACTAACGACGCCGGATATATGGTCGCAAACCGTATCGAACCAGTACTTGTAACACCCGGGGCGTCCATATATGGTCAACAAAAACTGGCCACGGCTTTAAACTTTCGCGTTTAAAGACTCATTCTTTTTTTCGATAAAGGTATTTACCTTTAATTACACCATCAAAAAAACGGCCTTTGGATTTTGCCGTTATGAAGTCATTATGAGTTTTTTCAGACACTTTAATGAACTGATAGGTCAATGAATCAACAAAAGCCACCTCCAGCACTTTTTCTAATGAAAAATAACTGATGGATGTGATTCTTGATGATATGACTGTCTGAAAGTGCATATTATTCCCTCGTTGTTAACCCTTAGTACAACCATAGTTGTCTTTAAGGTTTGCTTCACAAAATAATGTTATTTTTGGACGAAAAAATTGTCAGTAAGCCATGTCGCAGACATTGTGTATCCGGGTCGAAAACAGCTTAAATGGAGTCCTATTATTCACTCTGACCGTAAAGTCATGTGAGACACTGCGGCCACTATACCACTGGCGATTTTAGCCTGATCGGGCACAGAAAGACTTACTGTGAACGTTACTGATAACTGCTTATTCTGAAAAACATGCGCACCGATTGACCTGTGAGTCATGAATATTATTATCTCTCAGGCATATTAAAAACACTAAGGGAGGGCAGGTGTTGGGCTGGAAATTACTCATCGGCGTTCTTACTGTCGCCATCGTTGGTTTAGCACTATTTGGTTTCGCTCTTTCACTCCAGCAGTTGAAGTAAAACGACGACCATCCTCTGAGCTACCCTGCCTGAAACGTAAAAAACCCGCTCAGGGCGGGTTTTTATCACGTTCACTTATCTGCTCAGGCTGATGCCGTCATCGCTGTCGTAAGTGTTCATGTCATTATCAGCTATTACAGCGTGATAACGTTAGCAGCTGCCGGACCTTTAGCACCATTCTCAATCGAGAACTCAACCTTCTGCCCTTCGTCCAGCGTTTTGTAATCGTTACTCTGGATGGCTGAGAAATGTACGAATACATCTTTGCTGCCATCTGCTGGCGTAATGAAGCCGAAGCCTTTTTCAGAGTTAAACCATTTTACTAAACCAGTCATTTTATTAGACATAGATACTTCCTTAATTTTCTTGAGCCACATAGGGTGGCGAACATGGCCTGCTTGCAGATGAGGACTTATTGGGCACTTAGGAGGAGGCTCATGCAGAAGGGTATCTAAGGATAACGCTTGAAATGAGGACTGCTTTACTAAAACTGCTTTCATAAGGTCTGTATGACAAACCGATGAGGCATAGTGGACTCTTATGGGGAAACAATCAAGATTAGTTTTGTCAATGATTTGCTGGGAAAGCTTACAATTCAACGGAGGGAGTAGTCTTAAAAGCCCTGCCCGTTGCAGCCAGGGCTTTTAAGGTACTACAGACTTCAGATTTAACATTAATGGACTTATTAGAGTGATACTACTATTAGTACTGCTTTTAAATGTACCCGTTAATTACAGATAATACAGGGTGTTAATACGAAAAGCCCCCCTATGTTTATCCCATTATACGCCTGTCTGCGCTTTTAAAACCCAGCGTGACAATGCAAACAAGCACATCCCCCATCGCGACATAAACTCTTTGATGCGCTGCCCTTTGCCGGCATGGTTACGATAAATACACAAAACCACCCGCATGAACTCAAAAACAAGGCCTTACATCGTCGCGCTAACACTACCATTTTGCGCACCAGCACAAACACTACAAGGCCTGAAAGCGAACTACATCCCAAACAACAAACTTCGTGGCCTGTAAAGCAAAATGGATTTCAAAATACTTCTTACTATTTAAAAACTTACTAACAACGTTTATCGTGCTGATGGATACTAATTTACTCATTTAAGACTTGAGGTCAATGCTGTTTTTTAAAACATGTTTTTATTTACAGCGATAGTACAGTGCTGCCTCACGCTACTCGTTGTAACAACCTGCCAGCGGGATGGTGCTGGCGCCAAAGAGGTAAGAAAGACTCCCCGTATCATGCCGGGTCGAGCGGAAAAAAAGTCGCCCCCTACAGAAAAGGCGATAACGGTAGGGGCTGGGCATGCCCAGCCCGGTTCAGGCATGCCTGAACCCTACGAAGGGCGGCTCATAGGGTTGTGCTTATTGCCCAATTCCTAAAGAGAGAGGTTTTGTGGCTGACTTTCCAGACGCCTTAAGTCTGAACTTGTAAGCGTAACTTACAGGCTGCTCTGGCTGGCTGTTCGATTGCTAGTTGAGCCTGGGAGTAGGATTTGGCGGAAGATCACAGGAGTGATAAAAACCATTCAAATTCATGTTTTTATTGTAAATTTAGTAAATATAAAACCAATCTTATACACAAGCAATCTGGGTGAGATCATTCTTCTGAGTAAAAGATTGAACTGATGCAAAAGAAAAATTATTTTGTAGAAAAGTGTTCACCCTGTTCACTCATACTATTTATGATATAAATATCAATGCCTTAATTGGTGATCAGTTAGCCTGTGACTCTTCACTACTCTTCGCCCCGAGTGAATACTCCTCTCTCACGGCCCAAAAATCCGGCCTGAGCCGGTTCAGTGGTTTTGGCTGGCTAAGGTACTCAGACTTAGTTGGTCACATTCAAGCAGAGAGTTAAGCGTCAGGATTACGGTAACGAAGACGTATCAGGTCGTTGAAAATTTTTTTTATCAGGCTTATTACCCAGTCTTGACTAGTTGAGTTAAGCCATCGTAAAAGTTGTAGGGCGGCTATGAGCGAACTGCGGACGTTACTCTAAATTTCGATGCGGCTTAAATGGCGTACAAATTGTTTCAGCCGCACCACCGATGGTATCATTCCAATGTTAAATATTTGCCATTATCAAAGCTGTAAACTGCAAAATACCAGATGCAATTAGAAAGATAAACCCCGTGATTAGGAGCGGTTTCTTTTGCGCATTTTTAACGTGCGTAGTTGCATTTGCGAGATAATGAATATCTCCCTCATTAGTTGGCATTAATTGTTCAATGTTAACCTCATGGCAATTTACTGCAAGAGAAAGTGCTGCAAGAATTCCTGTAACTCGATAAGCAAGAATCATAGAACCAATGATGCTACTAATTGCCGCTAGTATTTTTATGGTTTCAATTGTCATATTTTTTCCATTATGAATTGTTTCCGTTTTAAAACTACTTATATAAGTGAAGTATTGTTAATTGTTATTTTTTATAAGTTATAAATGAAAGATCTTCATCTAACATGAGTAACTCATACTCATTAATCCCTGTGTAAGGGAATCCTGTTTTAATATCATTCCAAGATGAAAGATTTATTTTTAGTGCATCATCGGCCAGTTCCATTTTCACGGCTCCGGGTGGTATTGAAACACTATACCCGTTGTTATATTTTTCACTGCTCTTATCTACAATCATAAATGATATTGGGTAGAATGAAATTATCGAACCTGATGTGAATCGTAGCTGCTTCAAATCCTCAAAGGCAAAATTATTAATAACCATCTGATAGTTCATGGGGAAAAGCCAGTAATAGAATTCGAAATTATCAGCGCCTGATTCATCGCCTAAGACAAAGTTTCTTAATGGTGTGTAGAGTGGCGTATCTAAAGGTATTGAGCAAAAGAACGAAGGCAATGCTGATATTATATGACCTACCATTGCTCTCATGTACTTGGAGATATTAACTGGGACATTAATGGCATCATTGTATTCTTGCTTGTTATTTATTTTTTTTAATATTTCTGCTGATAGCATTTTATGCGCAGTGCCTATTTCTGAGTCTAAAGAACCTAAAACATTATTATTACAATCAGAACAGAGCGTGCGTGAGTAGTTACCTGTTTTTATTCGTTGTGGTTTTACGTTACCTTCTCTAGAAAAAAACTCCACGGCTGTTTTTTGACTATCAACGATAGTTAAAAGTGAGTTAGTTGGCGGTACGTGGTCTTTCGTTAACTTATCTTCCGTGCCACATATAAGACAAAAGCCATTCAATTTTGAATTTTGTGATAATTCAATTCGTTTGCTAACTGAGGTTTTTTTCATTTAAATACCCTTTAGATGCCTTAAATTCTTATAAAGTCAGTAATATTATATGTTTAATGAGGTTAAAATCAAATTAAACATACAGATATAAATTAAGATGACTGTACTACATCCCTACATAATACAGACTGAGCATTTCCCAACTGATTAACAAAGAATTATATTGGCAGTGTCTGCATATGGCATGGAGCGGGCAGAAATTAAGGTCACAAGGTCCGCTGTGTGCGAAGAGCGGACATCATTCATACAACCGACTCACTATTTTAGTGTGCATGTAGTGTTATGTTTAGATAAAAATCTAAACTTCTCGCCTACAGGAATCCATTTCCTCTTTAGTTATTTCGATTTCTTTTATGCGTAAAAGCCCAGATACTATGGCTGGTTCGAAGTCCTGCATAAAGCGATCATTTGTTCTATACGTACTCCCATCCTCTGGAAGATTCAACAAAACTAAGTCGAGGTGTACGTTTACCCCTTTTGCATTTTGATAATGGTTTAGTTTGGAAAGCATCATATAAATTCGATCTCTAAGGATCATGTGCATGCCGCGATTTGCTTTAAACTCTATAAATATTTCTTTTTCGTCATTCTTATAATAACCATCAAAAATCGGTTGATTATTACTTACGGGGTCTATTCCATGAAACTGTGTAACAAGTTTTGCTTCACGAATCACATTTGCAGAATGTATACCCTTATCTGAAATATATTTCTGCATTGCAATTGATTCAACTTTATGAAAATCGATACGATATCCTTGCCCTAGTGCATCATTAGATTTTGGACGTTCGTCAGAAGCTTTAGCCTCAACTTCCTGCTCAGATGCGCGTTCAACTGAGGCTCCCTTTCCCGCATGATAATCTCCGTAGACATTAGTATGCTGCTGGGTCTGATGCTGAATACTGGTAAATTTAATCAATTGATTAAAGAGTTCTATTTTTTCTCTTTCAAGTTTATTAACCTCTTGTTCTTTTCGCTTAACCTCTCGACTAATCGAAATTAATTTTCCAAGAGAGAAATTATCAAAACTCTCTGATAAAATTAGAATGAGTAGTAATAAAAGTAAGGTGATTACGCCTGAATTTATTTCCCCTCTAGGGTCGAGGTAAAAATAATTGAACATTATCATTGAGGCCAACAAAATGCAGAGCAACACTATGAGCACCCTGACGAATATATTTTCTTTCTTATTTAAGTTATCCATATTCCCTTTTCACCTAATGATTGAGAATGTTAAATATATCCGATCTTTTTTTATAAAACACTATAACCTCGGCACCGCACAATTTACTGCTAGTGCTTTATAATTTCAATTATTTTTCATTAGGCAAGCATAGACCAAGCGGAAAAATTTTAAAAAAAAAGTCATAAAGTTATGTATGCTGCCGCTCTGTCCGCTCTTGGCACAAACCGGCCGGAGCCGATTTGATCTTATTGGATTGATTATGCATAACGCGCCAGCCCGTCAGATTCGCAGTCCTCACTCAGCTCCAAACTGGTCTGAATGCCGTTCTTCGTCTTGCGCTTCAGCAGCTCAATCTCATACTCCTTCAGCGTCTGCGGAATAGCCTGCCCGAATGCCGTCAGGCTCATGGGGTGCTGATGCCCCCTGGACTCCATAAACGACAGGTACGCGTGATACAGGTAGCGCTTCGGATTCAGGGGCCGGATGTTGGCGTTACCGATAAACAGCCCTGTCGGACTTGCCAGCGGCATCAGGTAGCCGCAGAAGTCGACCAGCGGGTCGGCGTGGCGTTTAATCTCCAGCGCCTCGCCCGAGGTCTGCTGCGCCTGTAACAGCTTTCTCGCCTCCTCCGGCTTTGCAAAGCGCTGCATCAGGTGGCGCACGATAACCGCCAGCTCCAGCCGGATTTTGTCCAGCAGCTGAGGGTCGCGCTCGTCCGGCGGGATCGTCTCCGGGAACGGCAGGATAACCCGGCGGCGGGACACGCCCCCGCTGCGGTCGCTGAAGCGCATCGGGTTGTTGTTCACCGCCAGTATCACCGCCGGGATATAGGCCGAGTAGGCATCGCGATACTTCGGGTCAATCGCCACCGCGTCGCCGCCGGTAATCGCCTTAATGCCCGCGCCGTCGCCGCTCCACTTCTCCTGGTCAGGCAGAGTGATAAACGAGTAGCCGACCACGCTGGCACGCTCACGGGGCGACTCCAGCATTTCAATGCTCGCCGAGGTGGTGTTGTCCTTCCCGGCCAGCAGGGTGCCAATTTCCGCCATCATGCTTTTCCCGCTGCCGCCGGGGCCGGTGACCTCAAGAAACATCTGACAGTCGTAGCGGTTTGCCAGCACCATAAAGAGCGCCGCGAGGATGCGCTCCTGCTTGTCGTGATTACGTCCGGCGGCCCGCATCAGCCACTTCCAGAAGTTCGGCGCGTGCTCTGCGAGGCTTTCGCCCGGCTTCGGCGCGGTGTAGCTCACGCTGTTCACCGAGCGCAGCCAGTTTTCCCGGTCGTGCGGGCTGAAGGTGCCGGTGGCGGTGTCATACACCCCGTTACGAAAGCCAATCAGGCGCCGCGCCGGGTCGTTCATCTGCGGCACTGTCAGCCTTAAAGTGTTTAATATGCTGGCGGTTTAGAACAGCACTGCTCTATTCCTGAACCTAACAAGTCGCAGGGCTATGTGTCCGGCCAAATGGAATATCATTATCAGTAGTGCAACAACATTGAATGGTCAATCACATTCAAAAGGAGTGAAGTTAGCGTGAAGATGATTATCTGTCCGCGTCAGGATGAACCGCTAACGATGGCACCACTGCCGCAGAATTTGGGGGCGCTATAATTCCGCCTTCCGGTCACGTTAGCCCCCTGCTGAAGCTTGTATTTGTATTATGCACGCCTTCGCCCTGCGAAAGCCCTTCTTCTTGCAAGCCTGCTATGTAAAGAGCGGTACAGAGAATTGCATGTTTATTGCAGGATGCATATTCATCAGCAAAGTCATGCATAACCCGCCCTAAGCGGTTTCATGCAGCTGCACAAAATGCGACCGATAAAACGAGCAGGCTATCAAAGTAGTGATGTTAAAGGGTCAGGGTGGCGTTTTTGTGTTTTGAATAGGAATTGTCTTGTTTAGGACAATACTTATAATTTACATTAATAAAAAATCACCATCGAAGGATACCCATGAGGAAAATTATCACTAGTTACATTAGAGGGGAAGTGACGCAAGGCTCTGTTTTCTCAGGGCTTGAGACTTCTTTCGGCACCAAATGCTACGGAATTGTTATTACTGCGCGATGTGATATTGAACATGCTAAGTTAAGTAAAATTGTTACTTTGCCGGTTTATCGCCTTGAAGAATGGATGATGCTGTATGGAAACGAAGAGATTTTTGAAAAGTCAAAAGTTGCCATAGCTAATCAATTGGATACCTTGTTAAAAAAATATGGTTTGAGTTATGAAACTTTCAGAGTTTTCGGCTCGAGCGAGATTCTGAAAAAACTTGAAGGTCAAAGAGCAAAACCAAAAGAACTGGAGAAATACTTAAACTTCACATCTTTCTTCAGTAATAGAAATTTTTCTTGTGACATAAAAGTATTGTCGGATACTCAGAGAAAATATTTTGATGCGTTAGTTTCTCATAGCAAGTCTTCTGCTTATTTTATTGAAGGACTCTTGGGCGATAATACTGAAGGGTTTGTGATAGATTTAGGTGAGCCAATAAGCCTGCAATTTAAAGTAATGAGTGATTTGGATAAGGGTCTTGTTTATCAAAAATACAATAGAGAGAAAAGCACAACCTATAAAAACTTACAGTTACTTGAAGGTGAAAGCGCAACTTTTCACTCAACAGTGCTTTCACCATATATTGAGCATATTTTACAAAGATTTTCTCAATTTTATAGCAGAATAGGTACTGATGATATTGATGATGATACCTATACAATCATTAAGGAAGCATATGAAAAGCGTTGATTATATCGGCTTTACAGAAGAGTCAGTTAGATTAATAATTTCTAACAGGGAGTTGCAGAGCTTTGATTTTCAAATAGCAAGCAACCTGATTTCTATTTTTAGAGGAGAAGCTAGATCTGAGTGCGCTGATGCTATCGGTTTACAAATGATTGAGATGAAAACTGGGCAAATATTTTTATCTCCCAAAGAAAAGTTTTCATCAGAAAAAAACACTCTCACTTTAGATTTTAGTTCTTTAATTTTTAATGGAATTAATGATTCGTTGTTGGTGACAGCAATCCAAAAAACATTGCGATTCTGTGTAAAGTATTGGGCTAATCTCAACTTCAATAATAATGAATATATACCTCCAGGCTCAAGCAAGGCTATTATATTCCCATATCCAATGAATTCAGCTTCACCATATAGAGTGACATTGGAAAGGCAAGCAAGTGAAAAGAGATTGTCTAAAAGATATCCAGGAAAACATCTTCTAGCTTACAGGTTTGGTACTACCGGCGGAGATGGAACTAAAGAGGAATATCCAACAACCAATTTTAATAAATCTATCGAGGCCATTTTCTCTCACGATTCATATTTAAAAGAAGTTAAAGAAGATAATTTTCATCAAGCATCTTTTTTAACCGCCGATCTTACAGAAGAAAGGATTGACACTTCAAACATATTAGGGTTCCCAGACCCTTATAAAAAATTATCTTCTAAGCAACTAACATTTATTAAAACAGTATATGATGAACCTGCAAGGATAGAAGGTCCCGCCGGTTCAGGAAAGACAATTTGTATGGTTTTAAAAATACTATACTGGCTAGGTGAAGTACATAGACAGGAGAAAAAGGTAAAATTTCTTTTTATTGTGCCTAGCTTAGAGATGGCTAATAATGTAAGTTATTTTTTCGAGGTCTTAAGTAAAAGCATTAAAGACTATGAAAATATAATGGTTAGTCAAGTTGAGATAAAAACTTTACAGGATGTTTGTACTGGATTCTTAAAACAAGATATTCATGAAACAGAGTTGCTAGATGAAGATACCTATGAATCAAAAAACATTCAACTTCTACATTTAGTTGAACTTATATCGACGGAAAAAAAATTAATTGAAGACAAAAAAGATTTTTTAAGTCCAGATCTTTACAATTTTATTGATACTGAGGACGAATTTCACATAGCAGAAATGCTTAGACATGAAATAAGTGTCGTCATAAAGGGTCGTTCAGATGAAAACTTTGACAGTTATAAAGAGGCCAATAGGCCAGCTTATGGATTACCAATTAAAAATATAAATGATAGAAGCTATATTTTTGATATCTTCAAGAAGTACTCAGACATTTTGAATGAACTATCTCAATTTGATGTAGATGATATAGCAATTTCGGCTCTATCAAAACTCGACTCACCTATTTGGAGAAGAAGGAGAAAGACCGAGGGGTTTGATGCAATATTTATAGATGAAGTTCATCTTTTCAATATGAATGAACTTTCCTTAGTCCATTATCTAACAAAAGAGAGTGGATTATCACCTATTTCCTATGCCATTGATCTATCTCAAGCACTCGGCGATATTGCATGGAATAACGTTGATTTCAACCAAACCGTTGGAATAAAAAACCAGACTGAAAATGTAGTCTTAAACGCAGTTTTTAGGTCATCTCCCTCAATAACAGATCTCGCATTTTCGATTACATCTCATGGCGCAAATATATTCACCAACTTTGATAATCCTATTTCTGAATCACCATATATTTATAGTGATCAATTAGTAGAAGAACTGCCAAGATATTATCTTATAGACTCATCAATTAATATCTACCAAAAAGCTTTTGATTTAGCTGACAGCATTAAAGACAATTTGGGAATAAAAAAACATCAGGTAGCCATCATATTTTTTGATAGGATTACTTTTCATGATGGCGTATCTTATGCGAATGAATCAAAAAAACGATTCGTTGAAGTCACAAGGAGGGGAGATCTATCGGCTATCAGTGTAGCGGAAAAAAGCAGTCTTTATATCCTTACTCTTGCAGATTTTGTGGGGGGGTTGGAATTCGAAGCTGTTATACTGGTGGGAGTTGATAAGGGGAGAATACCTGATATTTCAAAAGCCAATTCCACTGCAACTAAAATGTATCAAAATTATATAGCTCACAATAGATTGTATGTTTCAGTGACCAGAGCCAGAAAAGTTGTTAATATTTTAGGTGAGTCTATGAGAGGAGAAAGTGAAGTATTGGAGAATGCTATCATCTCAAAAAAAATAGAAATAATCAGATAATTAAACAGAGCTGGAGCTCCAGCTCTTAAATAGCGTCATCATAAAAATACAGTGTCAACCTTGTCATTTTTAATAAATTAAATCAATCATGTATGACACGATTTCTATGGAGATCGATTTAATATGCTTATCCCTGCCTAGAAAAACTTAGGAATAATGTCCCAAATAGTGTTAGCTGCCCAAAGAGATGGATAACCTGAGTGGAAAGCGGCACGATATGAGGTATACGCATTTTCATGCGTTCTGCAGGGAGCTCCCAGAGGCCTTTATCAATATCTGCCTCATCCTATGTAGCGAAGTGCATCTCCTAAGTTCTTATACCAGTCAACACAACAATCATAGTCGCATTTATTGTAATGATGCTGCCAGTATAAGCTTACAGATCACAAATAAAATGAGGTAGTTCTTCAGCCTATAAAAATGGATGATGTTTCTGCTTTGGCACTGCCAGCGCACTGGCCAAATCTGGCGCAGAAATATACTCAGCTCTGCTTGTGATAATCGCATAGCGGAAAACCTCGCCAAATCGCTGCCTTACCTTTCTAGTTTTCTCAAAAGCTCCGCGCTTCTCAATACGCCAGAGAACCTCAAGCAGCTCCAGTGGCATAACATCGGAGATAGGGCGGTGGCCAATCTGCGGGAATCATCCTGTTCAACGGTTTTAAGGAGCTCCTCGCGGTATGCCGGGGTCATGAGATCGGCTTTATTTGCATACCTCTCCCGGCTTCGCAAAGCGTTACATCAGGTGGCGAAAATCAGCAACTTTGTGCTGCGATCTTACGATAATGCGACAGTAAGCATCAGCCACGCGCTGCCGGCGAAATAGTGGCGCCATAGAGGTAAGAAAGACTCCCCATATCATGACGGGTCGAGCGGAAACAAAGTCGCCCCCTACAGAAAAGGCGATAACGGTAGGGACTGGGCATGCCCAGCCCGGTTCAGGCATGCCTGAACCCTACGAAGGGCGGCTCACGGGGTTGTGCTTATTGCCCAATTCCTAAAGAGAGATGTTTTGTGGCTGACTTTCCAGATGTCTTAAGTCTGAACTTGTAAGCGTAACTTACAGGCTGCTCTGGCTGGCTGTTCGATTGCTAGTTGAGCCTGGGAGTAGGATTTGGCGGAAGATCACAGGAGTCGAACCTGCCCGGGACCGCTGGCGGCCCCAACTGGATTTGAAGTCCAGCCGCCTCACCGGAGACGACGATCTTCCCTTTTGCAGAGGCGGCGAGTATATCACTGCCTTTGCCCCTGTGAAAACTACGGCTTTAGCCATCACACCTTATGTCCCTCCGCGACGGCGATCTGTCCTTTTTTGGCCTTCTTTCCTTGCTAATCCCCATTCATCATAGCGTTAATCCCCTTTAGCAGGAGTCCAGAAATGACTGATACCGTACTGTTAGTGATTGACGCGCAGCAATCCTTCTATCATCGTGGCTACAACGAGGCAGCAGAAACGCCAGCGTTTGAGCAGGCGCTAAGCACGCTGATTGCCGGCTGTCAGGCGAAAGGCATTCCGGTGGTAGATGTGTTCCATGTTGAAGACGAGGGCCCGTTCTCGTTGGATTCGGGCCTGGTGACGCGCCTGCCATTTATTACCCATGAAGCGACGGGCACCGTGCAGAAGCGCATCCATAACGCCCTGACCGACTCCGGCCTGATGACCTGGCTGGTGCAGAACCAGGTAAAGCACGTCATTATCAGCGGCCTGCGCACCGAGCAGTGCTGTGAAACCACGGCGCGCGTCGCCTCGGACTTCGGCTATCGCGTCACCTTCGTCACCGAAGCGACGCTGACTTTCCCCATTACCCATGACGGCATTACCCTGAGCATTGCAGATTTACGCCACCGCACCGAAAGCGTGCTGATCAACCGCTTTGCGCAAATCCGCACCGTTGAGGGCTGCCTGCAGGAGCTTGCATAACATGACTATCCCGGTGTGGTTTATCACCCTGCCCGGCGTGATGGCGCTGGATCTCACCGGCCCGGCGGAGACGCTGAAGCTGGCGCGAGATGCCTTTTCCCTGCGCTATATCGGCCCCGATGAAAGCGTGCTGATGTCGACGGATATGCTGGTCAGCCGTATTGAACCGCTGCCGGAGTCGCTGCCGGACGGCAGCCTGCTGGTGCTGCCCGGCGTTAGCGACTCAAAGGTGTGGTTTGATACGCCGCAGGCGATGGCGGTGCGCAACTGGCTGATGCGCATGCAGCCCGCGATCCACGCGCGTAAAATCACCCTGGTGTGCGTCTGTTCCGGGGCGCTGCTGGCGGCGAAAGCCGGGTTGATGAAAGGGGTGAGCTGCACCACGCATCACGAGGTGATCGAGCGGCTGAAAGCGGCAGAACCCGCTGCATTGGTGAAAGAAAACCGTATTTTCGTTGAAGATCGCGGCATCTGGACCAGCGCGGGCATTACCGCGGGCATCGATTTATGCCTGCATCTGATCGGTCATCTGTGCGGTTCGCAGGTGGCGCTGGATGTGGCGCGGGAAATGGTGGTCTATTTTCGTCGTTCGGGCGAGGATCCGCAGCTGTCACCGTGGCTGCGCCACCGCAACCATATCCACCCGGCGATCCACCGCGTGCAGGATCTGCTGACGCTGCAGCCGGAGCAGGAGTGGCCGCTGGAGGAGATTGCCGCCCGGGTCCACGTCAGCTCGCGCCACCTGACGCGCCTGTTCCGCCAGCATCTTGGTATTAGCGTGCGCGACTACCACGAGCAGCTGCGCCTGACGATTGCCCGGCAGCGGCTGCACAGTGGGGAAAACAGCGAACGCGCCGCCCTCTCCGCTGGCTTCTCCTCATCACGCCAGCTGCGCCGCGCTTTGCAGCGCTGGCAGGAGTGAAGTCACCCCCCGCGATTTCAATTTGCTGAATTACTGTGCTAGTGTTACCTGTAACATTGTCACAGTCTGTTTCAGATTAAGGATAAGGTTTGCCTATAAAAAACGATGAACAATTATACTGGCTGCACCTCGGGGCGGGGGCTTTTCACCGCGCACATCAGAGCTGGTATCTTAATCAACTTCACCAGCAGGGCGACCGCAGCTGGGCCCTCTCCCTCGCCAATATTCGCAACAGCAGCACTCAGCAAACCCTGCAACAGCTTTCCCGTCAGCAGGGGCGTTACACGCTGGAAATTATCTCACCGGATGGGGAAAAACAGTATCAGCCGATAGAGGCGATCGGCGAGGTGATTTTATGGGATAACGAGCTTAAGTCGCTGGTTGCCCGCGGTGCCGACCCCCGCACCAGAATCATCTCTTTCACCGTCACCGAGGGCGGCTATTTCCTCAATGAGGACGGTCATCTTGACCTGACACACCCGGCGATTGCCGCCGATCTCGCGCAGCAGCAAGAGACCAGCACGCTGTATGGTGCGTTAGTCAAAATCCTGCAGCAGCGTATGGACGATAACAGCGGTGCCGTCACCCTGCTGAACTGCGATAACCTGCGCAATAACGGCGACAGCGTGGCGCGTGGACTGCGCGAATTCGTCGCCGCACAGGGTAATCAAGCGCTGCTGGCGTGGATTGAGCGCCATACCTCCGCACCCAATGGCATGGTGGACCGCATTACGCCAAAATTTGATGAGGCGATTTTCACGCGGCTGGCACAGCAGGGTATCACTGACGACCGTGCGCCGCTCTCCTGCGAGTCCTTTAGCCAGTGGGTGCTGGAAGATAACTTTATTGCCGGGCGCCCCGCGCTGGAGCGTGCAGGGGTGGAGTTTGTCAGCTGCGTCACGCCGTATGAAGAGGCAAAAATCCGCGTGCTCAATGCCAGCCATAGCGGCATTGCCTGGGCAGGGGCGCTGTTGGGTAAACAGTACATCGATCAGAGCCTGCAGCCGGTTATCAGCCAGTGGATGCGCGATTATGTGCAGCAGGATGTCGCCGCCGCGCTGGGCGAGACTCAGGTCGATCTGGCGCTTTATTGTGATACCACGCTAAACCGCTTTAGCAACCAGTGGGTGCGCGATACAACCCAGCGCGTTTCGTCGGACAGCATCGCTAAACTGCAGCAGTTTATCGTGCCGACGCTGAAAGCCCGCTATCAGCAGCAGAGCTCGCCGCACGCCGCGCTGATCCTGCCGGCGCTGCTGTTCCGCTTTATGCAGCTGCGCCAGCACGGTGAGCTGCCGTTCGAGTATCAGGATCGCGCCCTTAATGAGGTGCCGTTTGATGCGATCTTCGCCAGCGACGATCCGCTACAGGCATTTATCCAGGAGAAAACGCTGTTTGGTTCACTGGCCGGCATCCCACAGTTCGCGCAGGATATGCGCCGGGCGCTGGAGCGGGTCGACAGTGGCTTACAGCAGACACGAGGTCAGTCATGAAAAATCTGTTAATTGTTGCCGCCACTATTGCGCTGGCGCTGTTATCCATCATCTTTCTGTCGCCGTGGCCGGTCTGGCTCGGCACGCTGGCCGCGTGGGTGACGACCGGCTCGTTCTGCCTGCAGGTGATGCATATCGTCAAAAATAAAGACACCAGCGGCCTGTCGCTGGGGATGTGGGCGGCGCTGTTCTTCGGCGTCTCCTGCTGGACCTGGTACGGTCACCGTATGCACGATGTGCCGGTGATGGCCGCCAACGGCATTACCGCCCTGCTGGCGCTGACGGTGATCCTGCTCAAGCTGTGGCACGAGCGCCCGATGCCCAACCCTAACCGCCGCAGGCTGGTGCGCATGCCGGGGGTGATCCTCAACCCGCGTATCCGCCGCCTGCGCCCGTTAAAAGTGGCGCGCAGCGAGCGCAAAAAGGGTCAGCTCACCAAGTGACGCTGATCGATGCGCCGCAGGCCGATAGCCAGCAGCAGGCTACCGGCCAGGGTAACACCGAACACCAGCGGGATGTCGATCAGCGGGTGGTCGGTGTTATCGAGATGATGGGTGCGCATAAAGTGGATAAACAGCGCATGGAAGCCATAGATCGGTAGCGAGTTACGTGCAATCAGCGCAAAGAACGGATTGACGCGATGGTTCATGGTGTTTTTAAACAGCACCAGCAGGCTGACGGCGGCGATAAACACCGCCGGGCCGCAGTAGAGATACCAGGTATCGGCAAAGGCGCCGTTAATCGCGAACTGCCGTTTAGTGCCGAAGGCAATCAGCGCCACGCAGGCGATAAAACTCCCCCCCGCCAGCCAGCTGACGCCGCGCTTTTGCGTGTCCATGGTGCCGATCGCCCGGCCAAGCAGCGCGTACAGCAGGTAATAAATCGTATCGCCATTGATATACAGATTGATCGGCAGCCAGTGGAAGCGGGCGATCGAGCTGTCAACGGTGTTCGGGTTCGCCAGCAGCGCCAGCACCAGCGTGGCAATAGCCAGATAGCGGGCGCTGACCGCTTTAACCTGAATCAGAGGGGAAAACAGGTAGATAGCGATGATCGCGAAGAAGAACCACAGGTGGTAGAACACCGGCTTCTGCAGCAGATGTTTCACCGACATCGCCTCATTGATCGGCGTCAGCAGCGTGACATAAACCAGCGCCACCGCGCTGTAAAACAGCAGGCACAGCACAATGCGCAGAAAGTGGCGCCGCTCGGCGCTGCGCTCGCCAAAGAACAGGTAGCCGGAGATCATAAAGAAGATCGGCACGCACACGCGCGACGCGGAGTTGAGCAGGTTGGAGAGGTCCCAGCTGTGTTCTCCTACCGACATCCCGGTGGTGACGTACCAGGTGGTGGTGTGGATCATAATCACCATCAGGCAGGCAACCGCGCGTAAATTATCTATCCAGCCAATCTTTTGCGACATTTCGTCCTCATTTCCCGGCAAAGTCTGCATCAATGCGAGATTGAGGGTAGCCAGGTGGCTGCGCTTCAACAACCCGGCCAAAGGAAAATTCAGAACAGGATGAACCGATTTATGGCGCGGCGGTGAAATATCCCTGAATGAATCCTTCTGTGCCTTTTGGTAATAGGCCCGGTCAAAGGGTATACTGGCGCCCACTTTTTATCACCACTCGTATCGCGTGCGAAATCATCATGCAAAAGTTTGATACCAAGACCTTTCAGGGCCTGATCCTGACCTTACAGGATTACTGGGCGCGCCAGGGCTGCACCATCATCCAGCCGCTGGATATGGAAGTGGGCGCGGGCACCTCTCACCCCATGACCTGCCTGCGTGCGCTCGGTCCCGAGCCGACGGCGGTTGCCTACGTGCAGCCTTCGCGCCGCCCGACCGATGGCCGCTACGGTGAAAACCCGAACCGCCTGCAGCACTACTACCAGTTCCAGGTGATCATCAAGCCATCGCCGGACAACATTCAGGAGCTGTACCTCGGTTCGTTAAAAGAGCTGGGTATGGATCCGACCATTCACGATATTCGCTTCGTGGAAGATAACTGGGAAAACCCTACCCTGGGCGCCTGGGGTCTGGGCTGGGAAGTGTGGCTGAACGGCATGGAAGTGACGCAGTTCACCTACTTCCAGCAGGTTGGCGGCCTGGAGTGTAAGCCGGTAACCGGCGAGATCACTTACGGTCTGGAGCGCCTGGCGATGTATATCCAGGGCGTCGACAGCGTGTACGATCTGGTATGGAGCGACGGTCCGCTGGGTAAAACCACCTACGGCGACGTGTTCCATCAGAATGAAGTGGAGCAGTCCACTTACAACTTCGAATACGCCGATGTCGACTTCCTGTTTACCTGCTTCGAGCAGTACGAGAAAGAGGCGCAGAGCCTGCTGGCGCTGGAAAAACCGCTGCCGCTGCCGGCCTACGAACGTATTCTGAAAGCCGCACACAGCTTTAACCTGCTGGATGCGCGTAAAGCGATCTCCGTCACCGAGCGCCAGCGCTATATTCTGCGCATCCGCACCCTGACGAAAGCCGTGGCTGAAGCCTATTATGCCTCCCGCGAGGCACTCGGCTTCCCGATGTGCAATAACAAGAAATAAGAGGCAGCCATGACTGATAAAACTTTTCTGGTGGAAATTGGCACCGAAGAACTGCCTCCGAAAGCGCTGCGCAGCCTTGCCGAGTCCTTCGCTGCCAACGTGACCGCCGAGCTGGATGCTGCGGGCCTGGCCCACGGTGAAGTGAGCTGGTTCGCGGCCCCGCGCCGTCTGGCGCTGAAAGTCGCCAGGCTGAGCGCCGCACAGCCGGATCGCGAAGTTGAAAAACGTGGCCCGGCAATCCAGGCGGCATTCGACGCCAACGGCGTGGCAACCAAAGCGGCCGAAGGCTGGGCGCGCGGCTGCGGCATCACCGTTGACCAGGCCGAGCGCCTGAGCACCGATAAAGGCGAGTGGCTGATGTACCGCGCACAGGTGACGGGCGAAAGCGCCCAGGCTCTGCTGCCGGCGATGATTGCCACCTCCCTCGCTAAGCTGCCGATCCCGAAACTGATGCGCTGGGGTGCTTCCGAGGTGCAGTTCGTGCGCCCGGTCCACACCGTCACGCTGCTGCTGGGCGATGAGCTGATCCCGGCGAAAATCCTCGGTATCGACTCTGCCCGCACTATTCGCGGCCACCGCTTTATGGGCGAGCCGGAGTTCACCATCGATAATGCCGACCAGTATCCGCAGATCCTGGTCGAGCGCGGCAAGGTCCAGCCGGACTTCGAAGCGCGTAAAGCGATGATCAAAGCCGGTGCGGAACAAGCAGCCGCGCAGATTGGCGGCGTCGCCGACCTGAGCGAAAGCCTGCTGGAAGAGGTGACCTCGCTGGTTGAGTGGCCGGTCGTGCTGACGGCGAAGTTTGAAGAGAAGTTCCTCGCGGTTCCGGCGGAAGCGCTGGTCTACACCATGAAGGGCGACCAGAAATACTTCCCGGTGTACGACAATGCGGGCAAGCTGCTGCCGAACTTTATCTTCGTCACCAACATCGAGTCGAAAGACCCGCAGCAGATTATCTCCGGTAACGAGAAAGTGGTGCGCCCGCGCCTCGCCGACGCCGAGTTCTTCTTCAACAGCGACCGGAAGCGCCGCCTGGAGGATAACCTGCCGCGTCTGGAGACCGTGCTGTTCCAGAAAGAGCTGGGTACGCTGCGCGATAAGACCGACCGCATTCAGGCGCTGGCGGGCTGGATCGCCGCACAGATTGGTGCAGATGTGAATCACGCCACCCGTGCTGGCCTGCTCTCCAAGTGCGACCTGATGACCAACATGGTGTTTGAGTTCACCGACACTCAGGGCGTGATGGGCATGCACTACGCGCGTCACGACGGCGAAGCCGAAGACGTGGCGGTGGCGCTGAACGAGCAGTATCAGCCGCGCTTTGCCGGTGACGATCTGCCGTCTAACCCGGTAGCCTGTGCGCTGGCGATTGCCGATAAGATGGATACCCTGGCGGGCATCTTTGGTATTGGTCAGCATCCGAAAGGCGATAAAGACCCGTTCGCACTGCGCCGCGCCGCGCTGGGCGTGCTGCGTATTATCGTTGAGAAGAACCTGCCTCTCGACCTGCAGACCCTGACGGAAGAAGCCGTGCGCCTGTATGGCAGCAAGCTGTCGAACGCCAAAGCGGTGGATGAAGTGATCGACTTTATGCTCGGTCGTTTCCGCACCTGGTATCAGGAAGAGGGCCACAGCGTGGATACTATCCAGGCCGTGCTGGCTCGTCGCCCGACCCGCCCTGCTGACTTTAATGCCCGCATGCGAGCGGTGTCACACTTCCGCACGCTGGATGAAGCAGCCAGCCTGGCGGCCGCCAACAAGCGCGTCTCCAACATTCTGGCGAAGGCCACCGAGCCGCTGAACGACAGCGTTCAGGCATCGCTGCTGAAAGAGAATGAAGAGATTAAGCTGGCGACCTACGTCTCCGCGCTGAGCAGCAAACTGGCACCGTTCTTCGCCGAAGGCCGTTACCAGGATGCGCTGATCGAGCTGGCCCAGCTGCGTGAAGCGGTGGATAACTTCTTTGATAAGGTGATGGTGAATGCCGAAGAGAAAGAAGTGCGTATCAACCGTCTGACGCTGCTGGCGAAGCTGCGCGAGCTGTTCCTGCAGGTCGCGGATATCTCGCTGCTGCAGTAACCTTTGCGGGCGGACCGGAAAAGAGGGTCCGCCCCTACAAAGATCACCGCGTAGGGGGCGACCTTCTTTTTCGGTCGCCCCGCGTTGAGGGTTTGCACCCGCCGTCATGAAGACCTTCTTTTACGGTCGCCCCAGGTTGAGGGTTTGCACCCGCCGTCATGAAGACCATTTTTTCCGGTCGCCCCGTATTCCGTTCATCCTGTTTTACAATTCCTCCTTGCCCCTGGCGCCTCATTTCCCTACCCTGTGCGGTTTTTGCCAACCAGGTAGACACTATGCACTCCTCTGGATTCGCTGCCAAAGCAGCTAACACCCCGCTGGAACCTTTCGAATTTACCCGCCGCGATGTACAGCCAGGCGACGTGCTGATCGACATTCACTACTGCGGCGTCTGCCATTCTGACCTGCATATGGCGCGTAACGAGTGGGGCGTCAGCCAGTTCCCGCTGGTGCCTGGCCATGAAATTGTCGGGCGCGTCATCAGCACCGGCCACGCGGTCAGCCACGTGAAAGCGGGCGATCTGGTCGGCGTCGGCGTCATGGTCGACTCCTGCGGCCACTGCGCGCAGTGCCATAGCGGTGAGGAGCAGTATTGCGAAGCGGGCTTTACCGCGACCTATAACGGCGAAGAGAAAATCATCGGCGGCAAAACCTTCGGCGGCTATGCCGATAACATCGTCGTCGACGGCAAATTCGTGGTCAGCGTGCCGGAAAACCTCGAGCTGAGCGCCGTGGCGCCGCTGCTGTGCGCGGGCGTGACCACCTGGTCGCCGCTGAAGCACTGGAACATCCAGCCGGGCCAGCGTGTTGGGGTGATCGGTCTGGGTGGCCTGGGGCATATGGCGGTCAAGCTGGCGCATGCGCTGGGCGCGGAAGTGGTGCTGTTTACCACCTCCCCCGCGAAGGGGGCAGATGCGCTGCGCCTCGGGGCGACGCAGGTTGTGGTCTCCAAAGACGCGGAGCAGATGGCGAGCGTGGCGAACAGCCTGGATATGATCCTCGACTGCGTGGCCGCCCCGCACGACCTCGACCCTTACCTCAATGCGCTGAGAACCAACGGTCATCTGGTGCTGGTCGGCATTCCTGACGCACCGCACAAATCGCCGAACGTCACCCCTGTGGTATTTAAGCGCCTGAGCATTTCCGGCACTTCAATCGGCAGCATCAAAGAGACGCAGGAGATGCTCGATTTTTGCGGCCAGCATAATATCGTGTCCGAGGTGGAAGTGATCCGTCTTGATCAGGTCGAGCAGGCGTTTGAGCGCATGCTGAAGGGCGATGTGAAGTACCGTTTTGTCATTGATATGAAAGCCGGGAAGTAAGCCTTAAAAACCAAAAACCCGCCTCGGGGCGGGTTTCTTCTGCTAGCCCAGCAGCTGTCTGCCAAGGCAAGGATTCGAATGTAATAACTTCATTAATTTCTGTGCACTGCCTGATGGCCTGGTGCGGTTTGCCTCCCAGCTTTTCACCGACGAAACGCTCACGCCTAATGCCTGGGCAAACTCACCTATCTGCATGCCGGTAATTTCCCGAACGCGCTTAGGCTCGGGGAGATTCACCTCGCTTTTCGCTACGGGTGCGGCCTGCATCATCACTTCACGCGTTAACACTATCTGCTCCAGACTGGACAGCAGCTCCGACATAGGATCTTTCAACTCCATAAGCACTCCTCAAAAACTCACATCACGTGAACAACCAGAGGGGGGAGAACCTGAGTCTCAGGTTCTGAATGCTGGCATACAACAGCCGCTGGGGAGCTTTTAAGGCAGCACAGGGAAATGCCAGAGACTTAAGTATGGGATCAATTCTGTGAAGCGGAGCCATATTTTATGCTTATTTTTCAAACTTGCTTAAAATCAGCTAACTGGGGTCACAACAATCAGAAGAATCGCGCTATCCGCTATCCATCAAAAGTGAATTGGACTATTCTTTACCCAGAATTTATCTGTCAGCCAATTCGGTAAGTACTTGTTAACAGGAGTTAATTTTTTATGACTACAGGAACATCACGCATCTGGACGCGTCTGCTGGTGCCATTTATGGCACTGTTTCTGGTGTTGCAGCTAACCGGCTGTGGCGACAAAGAAGCCGATCAGCGTAAAGCCTTCATCGATTTTCTGCAAAATACCGCAATGCGCAGCGGTGAACACCTGCCGAGCCTGAGTGAAGATCAGAAGCAGAAATTTGGCGCTTACGTCAGCGACTACGCGATTATTTACGGCTTCTCCCAGCAGGTGAATAAAGCGGTCGATTCCGGCCTGAAGCCGGTGGTGGACGAACTGTCTGCTATCCGTACTCCGCAAGATTACCTGACGCGCCGCGACTCGCTGCGCCAGGCGAGCGGTTCACTGGGCGTGCTGGCCCAGCAGATCCAGGCCGCGAAGACGCAGGCCGACAGCAGCAAGGGTGCCCTTAAGCAGCCGGAAGAGCTGAAGACGGTGTATGACAACGTCTATAACAAAGTGGTGACTCAGCCTGCTGCTTCGCTGGCCCCGCTGTTACCGGCGCTGCAGACGCTGAGCCAGGACGCGGTACAGACGGGTGATTTCCTGCAGCAGCAGGGGACTCGCGTCAGCTTCAACGGCTCGACGGTACAGTTCCCGACGCAGGAGCAGGCCACGCAGTACAACACGTTGATGAGCAACCTGAGCGCGAATGCTCAGGCGCTGCCGCAGGCACAAAGTGCATTGCAGGGTGGTTTCCAGTAAGTCATTCGTCAGGGCCGGAGATCTTCGGCCCTTTCTCTCTCTTTCACGCCAATAATTAATTTCCTGCCGTAATTTTATTACATCAGAGTCGACCGGCAGATTGATCGGCCAATGAAGTGTGATCTGGCGCGTTTTGCCTCAAAATATTTTGTGACTTGAATCACAAAAAGGCTACAAAGCCACAACGTTAATTTGTGATTCATGTCACATCAATACGCTACAATTGATTAATTTTCAGGCTAAGTCCTTTTGCTACAGTGAATAAATGTGATCTTAGTCACTAAAAAACCCCATCTACCCCACCCTTCATAGTGATCTGTATCACACTTTAGCCCGCCGCTACGCAGCACCATATCCGCGTGATAAAGTCCGCCTGCATACAGTGATACTGACGGTTTAACCCGCTGTCACGTCTAAAACAAAAATCAACGCGCTCTCTTATTGTCAGCGCGTACCAATAAGGGGTGTTTGTTTATGTCCTCATCAGATATCAAGATCAAGGTTCAGAACTTTGGTCGCTTTCTGAGCAACATGGTAATGCCGAATATCGGGGCGTTTATCGCCTGGGGTATTATCACCGCGCTGTTTATTCCAACCGGATGGCTGCCAAACGAAACCATGGCGAAGCTGGTTGGTCCGATGATTACCTATCTGCTGCCGCTGCTGATCGGTTATACCGGTGGCCGCCTGGTTGGCGGCGATCGCGGTGGCGTGGTCGGTGCGATTACCACCATGGGTGTGATTGTCGGTGCCGACATGCCAATGTTCCTCGGCTCGATGATTGCCGGTCCACTGGGCGGCTGGGCAATTAAAACCTTCGACCGTCAGATTGATGGCAAGATCAAATCTGGCTTCGAGATGCTGGTTAACAACTTCTCTGCCGGTATCATTGGCATGCTGCTGGCCATCCTCGCTTTCCTGGCAATTGGTCCACTGGTTGAAGGTCTTTCACATATTCTCGCCGCGGGCGTGAATCTGATGGTGCAGAACAACCTGCTGCCGCTGACCTCTATCTTCGTTGAGCCAGCTAAAATTCTGTTCCTGAATAACGCCATCAACCACGGTATCTTCTCGCCGCTGGGTATCCAGCAGGCCAGCGAAGCCGGTAAGTCGATATTCTTCCTGATCGAAGCGAACCCAGGCCCGGGTATGGGCGTGCTGATGGCGTATATGTTCTTCGGCCGTGGCAATGCCAAACAGTCCGCCGGTGGCGCGGCAATCATCCACTTCTTCGGTGGTATCCACGAAATCTACTTCCCGTACGTGCTGATGAACCCGCGCCTGATTCTGGCGGTTATCCTCGGTGGTATGACCGGCGTGTTCACGCTGACTCTGCTGAACGGCGGCCTGGTGTCCCCGGCTTCTCCGGGCTCTATCCTGGCGGTGCTGGCAATGACGCCAAAAGGCGCCTACTTCGCGAACATCGCCGCGATTGTCGCTGCTTTTGCTGTCTCCTTCGTGGTCTCTGCCATCCTGCTGAAAACCAGCAAAGTGAAAGAAGATGACGATATTGAAGCCGCGGCTCGCCGTGTGCAGGAGATGAAAGCCCAGTCTAAAGGTCAGAGTGCGGCCGGCGTTGCCGCTGCTGATGGCCTGCACGGTGACCTGAGCCACGTGCGCAAAATCATCGTAGCCTGTGATGCCGGTATGGGCTCCAGCGCCATGGGTGCAGGCGTGCTGCGCAAGAAAGTGAACGATGCTGGTCTGACTGCGGTTTCCGTTACCAACATGGCGATTAACAGCCTGCCGGGCGACGTTGACCTGGTGATCACCCACCGCGACCTGACCGAACGTGCGATGCGCCAGGCCCCTCATGCCCAGCACATCTCGCTGACTAACTTCCTCGACAGCGGCCTGTATACCGACCTGACGGCTCGCCTGGTGGAAGCCGGACGCAGCGCCGACCATCGTGAGAAAGTCAGCGCGACGCTGAACGACAGCTTCGATGATGGCCAGGACCACCTGTTCAAACTGAGCGCCAGCAACATCTTCCTCGGCAACGTGGCGACGGATAAAGAGCAGGCGATCCGCTTTGCCGGTGAGCAGCTGGTGAAAGGCGGCTACGTTGAGCCGGAATATGTGGAGGCGATGCTGGCGCGTGAAAAACTGACGCCAACCTACCTTGGCGAATCCATTGCCGTGCCGCATGGCACCGTGGAAGCGAAAGACCGCGTGCTGAAAACCGGCGTCGTGTTCTGTCAGTATCCGCAGGGCGTTCACTTCGGTGAAGAGCCGGAAGATATTGCCCGCCTGGTGATCGGTATTGCCGCGCGCAATAACGAACACATCCAGGTGATTACCAGCCTGACTAACGCGCTCGACGATGACAGCGTGATTGCCCGCCTGGCCAGCACCACCGACGTGCAGGAAGTTCTCGACCTGCTGTCAGGTAAAACCAGCGCCTGAGCCGGTTGAAGTCAATACCTCCCTGGGGGCTGGGCATGCCCGGCCCTTTTTTGCTTTGGGCATGCCCGACCTTTCCATTTTTGATACGGGAATAATTATGAAAGCATTACATTTTGGCGCCGGAAATATCGGCCGTGGCTTTATCGGTAAACTGCTGGCGGATGCCGGTATACAGCTCACCTTCGCGGATGTGAATCAGGTGGTACTGGATGCCCTCAACGCGCGCGGAGAATATCCGGTTCACGTCGTCGGTGAGCAGGCGCAGGTTGAGATCGTTAAAGGGGTAAACGCGGTTAACAGCACCAGCGATGACGTTATCACGCTGGTCGCAGAGGTTGATATCGTTACCACGGCAGTTGGCCCACAGATCCTTGAGCGCATTGCCGCTGGCATTGCCAAAGGGCTGGCCAAACGCAGTGATAGCGCTAATTCCCGTCCGCTCAATATCATCGCCTGTGAAAATATGGTGCGCGGCACCACGCAGCTGAAAGGCCACGTGCTGAAGGCGCTGCCAGAGCAGTATCACGCCTGGGTTGAAGAGCATGTCGGCTTTGTTGACTCTGCCGTTGACCGCATCGTGCCGCCGTCAGAAGCAGGCAACAGCGACCCGCTGGAAGTCACCGTGGAGACCTTCAGCGAGTGGATTGTCGATAAGACCCAGTTCAAAGGCGCGCTGCCTGATATTCCCGGCATGGAGCTGACCGACAATCTGATGGCGTTCGTCGAACGTAAGCTGTTCACGCTGAACACTGGCCATGCCATTACCGCTTACCTTGGCCAGCTGGCCGGGCATAACACCATCCGCGAAGCGATTCTCGATGAGAAAGTGCGGAAAGTGGTGCAGGGCGCGATGGAAGAGAGCGGTGCCGTGCTGATTAAGCGCTATGGCTTTGACGCGGCAAAACACGCGGCGTACATCCAGAAAATCCTCGCTCGTTTCGAGAATCCCTACCTGAAAGATGATGTGGAACGCGTCGGCCGCCAGCCGCTGCGTAAACTGAGCGCGGGCGACCGTCTGATCAAGCCAACGCTCGGCACGCTGGAATATAACCTGCCGCACGATAATCTGGTGACCGGTATCGCCGCTGCTCTGCACTACCGCAGCGATCAGGACCCGCAGGCGCAGGAACTCGCCGGGTTGCTGGCGCAGCAGGATGTTGCCAGCGTGCTGGCGCAGATCTCTGGCCTGCCTGCCGACAGCGATGTCGTCAAGGCGGTAGTGAAGGCCTGGAACGCTATGGCATAATAGTGCAAGCGCTCCTCACGGACGAACAACCAGGGCACAGCACTGCTGTGCCCGCGCAGGCGTCCTTACGCCATATGAAAGATATGCAGGCACTCATGGAACAACCACAGGCTTTTGAAAATCGGGTGCTCGAACGCCTGAACGCCGGACGATCGGTAAGAAGTTTTCTGATCGCCGCCGTTGAACTGCTGGCTGAGGCCGTGAACATTCTGGTGGTGCAGGTGTTCCGTAAGGATGATTACGCCGTTAAGTATGCCGTAGAACCGCTGCTGCTCGGCGATGGCCCGCTGGGGGAACTCTCGGTGCGCCTGAAGCTGATTTATGGCCTCGGGATGATTAACCGCAACGAGTATGAAGACTGCGAGCTGCTGATGGCGCTGCGTGAAGAGCTGAATCATGACGGCAGCGAGTATCGCTTTACCGATGATGAAATTCTCGGGCCCTTTGGCGAGCTGCACTGCGTTAGCGCGCTGCCGCCGCGCCCTGATTTTGCCAGTGACGATAGCGAGCTGCGCGCCATGCAGCAGCAGCGTTATCAGCAGGTGGTGCGCTCGACGATGGTGCTGTCCCTGACGACGTTAATCTCAGTGATCAGTCTTAAGCAGGCTTTTAAAAAGTAACCCGCCCTTTCCCCCTTTGCCCCGCTTTCGTGTATCCTTTGCAGCAATGAATCAATTTAACGGTCAATCGCGATGAAAGAACAAGTTAAGGCAGAAATCAAAGAGCTCAGCGACAAGCTGGATGCCCTTAATCACAAAGAACCCGGGCTGCTGGCCTCTGGCGAGAGCGAAAAGCTCGGCGAACTGCTGAAAGAGAAAGACAAGCTGGAAGCGGAAATCGAACGTCTGCGCGGCGTGCGTGCGGAAAACCTGAGTAAAGAAGCTCAGCAGCTGCAGCAGCTGCCGTTCAGCCGTGAAATCACCAAGAAAGAGCAGGCTAACATGGGCGCGCTGAAGAAGAGCGTGCGCGGCCTGATCGTGGTTCACCCAACGACTGCCCTGGGTCGAGAAATGGGCCTGAAAGTCATGACTGGCTACGCTAAAACCCCATTCTAAGTGCCCAAAGCTGTACGGGGAGCAGATTGCTGCTGTTCCCCAGCCCTCTTGTACTCGTTCGTCTTACTCCCCCCTCCAGAATAAATATCGAAAAACATCAATAACGCGATAGTCGCGACTTTACTACTCGCTATTTTTTTATAAACAGAATTAAATATCGCAATTATCAAATGAGAAAAAACTAACTACCGACAAAATAAACACGACGATATAATAGCCTACTCAGGATTAAATTAAGATTCGTAAGGATGCTTGTTTCGACTCAGGTAAGCGTCTTCTGTTAAGGACAATACAGGTGAGTGGCCATATGAGACAAAGTACAATAACCATTGTGGTAAACGATCCCAATCGCTTTTTCCAGGAAGGATTGAAGCTCTCTCTCTCTGCGAAATTAGCCACCGCCGAAACACATGCTGAGTTTACCGATTGCATCTTTAATACGCGGGCAAAAATGGTTTTTCTTGCTGAAGATGCCTTGTCTATCGCCAATATCCACTATCTTAATCACCGCCTGCAAACACGCCCCTCCAGCGTGTTTATTATTCGTGATGGCGATGGTACGCAACAGGCAACATCAGAGACAATGAAGAGCGACATTACTAATTATGTGCCCATTTATCGTGACTGGTCCGTCGAAAGCATTCTTGCCGTGGTGAGCGAAAAGCTCGATCAACAACAAGATATCCGCAATATTTTCATCCCTACATGTTCTATACGCAGTGAAAATAATTTGACCAGAAGGGAAACCGAGATTCTGCGCTACCTGGCGCGAGGTATCAGTAACGGTGGCGTAGCGCGTTTTCTTCAAATTAGTGAGAAAACAGTGAGCGCTCATAAAAGAAATATTATGTCGAAGCTCAATATGATCCGCCCGGCTGAACTTAACTATTGGCTCATTCAGGAAGGGTGGTGTGAAGCCCGCTTTTCGAGTGAGTTAATGAGTAGCATTCAATAAGCGGATGCAATTCTTCTGTACAGCATGGGGTTATTTTCGCGCTGTAAATGATTCAAAACAGAGTTTTTTCATGATAACTATTCGCCGATTTTCATTCAGTAAAAACATAACCAGAATCACTCTATTATTAGCTTTTTTTCTTTCAGGCTGCCAGATTCTGCACCATCGTGATAAACCAGCCGCCTCTTCGGTGCCGGTAATACCCCCTATCCAGTCTGAAATATCGCAGAATCCAACTGCAATGAGTCAGAACAGGCCAGCTCCGCTGCACAATGAAAAATATGATGCGGAAAGTGAAAAGCTAAAGCAGTGCCAGTCTCAGCTTGACGCCCTTAAAACGATGAATCCCGATAAGTATAAGCGTTTGCATATCTCGTTTGATTACCTGATGAACGGGGCTGCGCAATATACCGGGATACGTCAGAACACCAATGTGGATACCCAGGATACGGTTGATGCACTGTATCGCTACCGGGCAAACTTGTTATGTTCTCAGATTGCGCAAGCGCTGCTGGATAGTCTGACCAGTAGGGGTGAGGCGCGTCCATGATCGGCAAACGCTTCGTTCCTTTCGCATTTTCTCGCATTGCACTGCTTATCTGCTGTTTGACCGCCGCTAGCCAGTATGCCTGTGCCGCAGAGGGTGAAGCCCCCGCCATCCTGCAATTTGCGCGAAAGTATCAGCAGCAACAGCAGCAGTTAAACCCACCGGTTTATCCCCCAAGGAACAAACCTCGGGTGGTTGAACATGTGGCAAAAAAACGCGCTGAGCAAGTCACCCTGCCTGTCGATAACCTTAAGTTAAAGCAGCTACAGCAGGAGCTAAAGTTAAAAGATCAGCAGCTTTCGGCGAAAAGCTCGACCATCAATCAGCTGCAGCAGAGTCGCGCTGAACTGCAAAAAACGATCGAAGCCGGACAGAAAAAATTAGCTCAGCAGGCCGCCAGCCAGGCGTTGCTGTCACTTAAAAATGCGGCATCGCTGTTACCCACGCCTGAAACCCTGGCAGAAAAACTGAGGCAGGCTAACCAGCAGCTGAACGTTGCACGCCAGAGTGAAAGCAGCTTGCAGAGCAAGCTTAAATTGTTAAACCTGGAACTGGTTGAACTGCGTAGTAAAGTCCGATCTCAGGCAGCGACAGCCGACCGGCAGAGGGAGAGCGGGCAAAAAAATGACGCCATGGCTCAGCAGATTGACGCACTCACGCAGTCACAGACGCACTCAAAAATCGATTTAGCACAGAGCCGCCAGCAGGTAGATCAGGCCAGAGCACAGCAGCAGAAGATTGAGCAACAGATGAAAATGTTGTCAGCTAAAATGGAGGCTGAGCGACAGAAGTTTGCCGCAGAGAAGCAGCAGCTGCTGGAGCAAGTTTCTGCTGGCCCTAACTCAGGCGAACAGCTAGCTGCCAGCCAGCTTCAGGTTAAATCTCTGCAAGCTCAGTTAGACAGCCTCAAGCTGACCTCAACCAAAAGTAGTGATGCCCGCATCGCGGCCCTGACGGCCGACAAGCAGGCCAGCGACGAAAAAGCCAAAGAACTACAGACGAAACTGGATGCAGCATTGGCCAACAAACCGGTAGCGATGGTTACTAACCCATTAGAAGTGACTAAAGAGCAGTTAAAACAAAAAGCGTCACGAGAAGCCTATGCCATTGGTATGTCTCTTGGAGCGGAGATCTTACAGATGCAGGCTGAAAATGCGATTAATGACTTACCAAAGGATCAGCATATTGTTTTAGGCGGGATCATTGATGCTTTTCAGAACCAGGCAAAACTCTCTTCCGATGTATTACGTACAACGCTAACTGAACTTAACGGCCGATTAAAAAAGCAACGCGACAAAATCCATAACAACCTGGATATGGCAACGAAAAGCTACCTGGCTAAGTTTACTAAACGGAAAGGCACCATCAAATCTGCGGCCGGTTTTTGGTACAATATAGATTACCCTGGTGATTCAGCCATTCCTAAAAATGCCACTCTTGATGTCGTGGTGAAAGAGAGCCTGACTAATGGTACCGTCATTACGGATATGGATGCCAGCGGGACGATGCTGACACAACCTGTCTCTGCATTCCCACCCGTTTTTCGTGAAGCGTTAATTAAACTCAGAAACCACGGCTCTGCCATATTGGTAGTACCGCCTGAGCTGGCCTATGGCAGTAAGGGCTATCCTCCCAAGATTCCGCCCAATGCGACCATGGTATATCAACTTCGCATTTCAGATATATATCCAGAAAATCAGAAAAAAAATGAAGTGAAAAACGGGAATGGATGATTAAAAATCATCAAGCATAAACGGTTTGGCAAAAAAAAACGCAACCTGTGCGGTTGCGCCATAAGAGCCTTAAGCCCTGAAAAGATCTGTCTTATCCCAAAATAAACTTTTACGGTTTTCTCTCTTCACTGAAGTGACAACCCCTTCCTGCTCCAGCTTTATAAGAACATGACGTGTGTTATAAATGCTTAGTTCGGAACGGTTAGCAATGTCTCTGGTGGTTGCGTAAACGGAGGAGGTTCCATCATGGCCATTCTCCTCAAAAAATGCTTTCAAAGCATGAATAACTTTATCTACTGCTGTTTTTCTTTGAGTGCTCATTATACCTCTCCTTTTCTCTATTCCGGCTCCTGCCGCATAATGAAAAATGATAAAAAACCTGCTTAACCGCAGGTGAACAATGATAGTACGAGCACAACCCAAACAAAACTTAATATCAATTATTAATAAATATTAAAATATATCACCTTTAATAATTAATTTTGCAGTACAAATCACTAAATAGTCCAAAATACGCTGATTCATTAAAAGGAATAACTGACACAATTAATCTCAACTTAAAATTAATAATCAGACAAGAAAATATTTTTCAATCATAAGTAAAAACCCGGAAAAGTGAGTTTCATTGACATCTCAAACGGTTATCCGGATAATCACCACGCTAATGACGGATTATATTGATAAAACAATGGAATATTTTATTAATCAAAAGTTTCATTTTGATGGCATAAATGAAACGATCAAACCCATCGACCGCGACACGCCACTGATTAAACTCTCCAAACCCAGCAGCCGATTATTAGAGGAACTGTTAACTCAACCTGGCATCACTCTCTCCCGGGAAGAACTGTTACAAACCGTATGGGAAAATCATGGATTAACCCCCTCTACCAGCAATCTAAGCAACCATATTAGCTTCTTAAGAAAGGTATTCTCTCAGCTAGGCGAGCATGAAAGAACCATTATTACCGTGCCAAAGGAGGGGTTTAAAATTGAGGCAAACGTCACTTGTAAAGAATCAGAGCATACGCACGATATAAAAAACAATGAAGATAAAACCAAAATAAACCAACACAGCAAAACAGATAAATTATATTTATCAGTTTTTTTTATCATCGCTGTCTCGATCGTGGTGATTCTTTTGTTACTTCACTACTGCCGCCCGGCATCAATCAACGTAGAAAAATGCCAAATCAGAGAGATATCACATGAAAGTCATGAATTCAGAAAAAACAACATAAAAACGTTAAAAAGATTCATCAGGAAATACAGCATTGACTGCGAAAGCAGAGATAGCGTTATTTTTTATAAGTTTTCAAATACCAAAACCACTAATAACAAAGATCCGGATCTTACCTTTATATCTCAGTGCGAAGTAACAGCAAATGACACCCTTTCTCACTGCGAGAATTATTTTTCAATTTTACTAAAAAAACCATGAGAAATATTATGCTGGCCATCGGGTTTTCGGCCCTGGTTATCATCGGCCAGAGTATCTACTTCCTTTGTGCCAGACCTGATGATAATCGACATCCGCTGGTTTTGTCATGCCGGGCTGAGGTCCAGTTCGACATTCAACTGCCGGACTCAACCACCCTGATGAACGGCAGCCTGAGCCTGACAACGCTGGGTAGAGAGCGTTTGGCGCTGCAATATTCAGGGCAGCTAATCGCTAATCAACAGCACACCACGCTTAGCAGGACGCTGACAATGCACTATCGCTATTATCCAGAAAATCATGCCCTTGAGCTGGAATATATCCGTAGTCACGTCAGCGACGTGGATACCACGCCAGATGATGTCTTCTATCGTGCATTGCTAAAGAAAGATGCTTTTATCCTCACCCTGAAGCAAATTGCCAACAATGCGCGCCTTGTTTCACTGCCGGGCATCCCGCTGTACGTTTGCATCGACCAGTAAAAAGATAAAAAAAAGGGCTTACTCACCTGAGTGAATAAGCCCTGAATTCAGAGATAATTACTTCTTGGCGTATTTCGCTTCGAGCGTGGCGAACCAGGGCGCAACGAAGTCCTGAGAGGTTCCCCAGCCTGGGATAATTTTGTTCAGATTCGCCACGTTCACCGCACCGCCGCTTAGCTGTAACTGTGAAATAGCGGAAGCCTTAAACTGGTAGCTGGCCGGAGTCGCTTCCCCGCCAATTTTATTTGCCACCAGGCGCATGTTTGTCGCACCAATCAGCTTGCTGTCGACGGCCACCGTCTGCTTCCAGGGGCTGTTTTTCTCACTCATCAGCTGCAGATCCTGGTTGGATACGTCAATGCTGTAGAGTTTGATTTCGCTACGGCCATTCTCCTGCAGGGCTTTATAGGCACCCTGAGCGAAGGCGTCCCACGATCCCCAGATAGCGTCAATTTGTCCTTTCGGGTACTTCGCCAGGATCGCACCAATTTTGTTTGCCGTGTCGCCCTGCACATCTGACGATACGGCACCAATCGACTCCAGCTGATGAATGCCTGGGTTGGCTTTCAGCACTTTTTCATACACTACCTGGCGACGTTCCATTGCCGGGAAGCCCGCCACCCATAGCTTGACGATATTCGCTTTGCCATTAGTGTCTTTCAGCAGCTGGTCGAGGGAGAGCTGCGCCAGTGACGCATCATCCTGCGCGGTAACCGTTACGCCGTCGATCGGCTTATTCACCGGAGTATCAAACACCGAGACTTTAATCCCGGCGTCAGTAATGCGTTTCACCAGATCGGTGGAGTACGGGTCTTTACCGTGGGACAGAATAATGCCGTCATATTTCTGGCTGATAGCCTGGTTGACGAAATCCTGGAAGCGCGCATCGTCGCCGTTACTGAGGAAGGTGCTGACTTTAAAGCCCAGCTTGCGCCCTTCCTGAATCGCACCGGCCACAAACTGCGTGGTGTTATCGTCGGAGCCGAGGTTGCGGATCACCGCAATGCGTACCGGACCTTCATGGTTAGCGATAGCAGCGGGTACCGCCGTATCGGCGGCGAACGCGGGCAGTGCGCTGAGCAGGCTGATAGCCAACAGTGAACCCGTGAATTTTTTCATTATAGTAATCCCTGTCTGAGAGTCATGCGCCTTAACGGCGCTGCACGTAAGTGATCGCCAGCGCTACCGCCAGCACCAGGCCTTTAATAATGTCCATCGCGTAATAGGGTACGGAAAGCATCACCAGACCATTTTGTAATACACCGAGGATCACCGCCCCCAGCAGCGTACCGAGCGCGTTGGGCTTGCCTGCACCAGCCAGTGAAAGGCCGATCCACGCAGCAGCCACCGCATCCATCAGATAACCGCCACCGGCGTTGACCTGCGAAGAGCCAATACGCGACGCCAGCAGAATACCGCCCAGCCCCGCCAGCAGTGACGAGATAACATAAGCCAGCACGCGATAGCGCGTGGTGCGAATGCCGGACAGGCGCGCCGCTTCCGGATTACCGCCAATCGCATACATGCGGCGGCCGTGTTTAGTCAGCGACAGCAGCAGCTGCGCCACCACCGTCACGGCGATCATGACAATCACAATAATCGGTACCTGACCCAGCAGCGAAAACACGGCCGGAATAGTGCCTTCCGCCATGTCACCGCTCGGCAGCACCATATTCTCGGTAATCGACCCACCAAAGCTGTAGGTCATTGCCACACCCTGTACCACAAACAGGCTGGCCAGCGTCGCCAGCATGTCGGGAATTTTCAGCACCACGATCATAAAGGCATTAAACAGGCCGACCAGCGTACACAGCAGCAGGGTCAGGGCGATAGCCTGGGTCGGGCCTAAGCCGTACCAGACGAACATCGAGATCACCAGCGAGTTGGCCAGCGAGGCCGTGGCGCCAACGGAAAGGTCGAAGCCGCCAATCGTCAGAGAAACAGACACCCCGATGGCGATAACCGTCACAATGGCGATCGAGCGCAGGATGTTGATGATATTGGTCGGCTCAAGGAAGCTGTCCGACGCCACGCCAAAGCCGGCGATCAGCGCTACCACGGTTAGCAACATTCCCCACTTATAGAGAAAATCGAACAGCTGGTGTCGTGCGGACGGTGCCGCCTTCAGGGAAAGTTCTTTGCTGCTCACGTAGGCGTTCCTCCGGTGGAGTAAAGTAAAAGTGTCTCTTCGTCGACCTCATCCGCCGCCATTTCAGCGACGATGCGCCCGTCCCACAGCACGCAGATACGGTCACACAGGCCAACCAGTTCGGAAAATTCGCCCGAGGCATAAATCACCCCTTTTCCCTGGCGCGCCAGCCCGTCGATCAGGGTGAACAGATCGGTTTTGGCTTTGATATCCACGCCTTTGGTCGGTTCGTCAAAAATCAGCACATCGGCGTCATTGCGCAGCCACTTGCCGATCGCCACCTTCTGCTGATTGCCGCCTGACAGGCGGCGCAGCGTCTGCTTCGGCCCGGTGGTGCGCACCCCGAGTCGCGCGATCACCTCTTCCGCCCAGCGCCAGGCCTGACGGTGGCCGAACAAACTCCAGCGTGAGAAGCTGTTATCGGCGCTGATACTGAGGTTCATCACCACCGATTCATCAATGAAGATGCCCTCTTTGCGTCGCTCTTCCGGGATCAGCGCCATGCGATTCTCGACTGCCGCATGCGGGGAAGAGGGTTTCCACGCTTTACCGTGCAGCTCGCCGCGCTCAACCCGGCTGCGGCTGGCACCAAACAGCGCCTTGCACAGTTCGGTTTTACCCGCCCCGGCCAGCCCGGCGATGCCGAGGATTTCGCCTTTGCGCAGCGTCAGGCTGATATCCTTCAGCAGCTGTTCGTCGTGCAGCCCGCTGATATGCAGCAGCGTTTCATCACTGAATGGCGGGCGCTTGGGTGGGTAGATATCATCCAGCTGGTGACCGAGCATCTTCTCAACGATCTGCTCGCCGCTCAGCCCCTGCATCGGGCCGCTTTCAATCAGCTCACCGTCGCGCAGCACCGTCAGCCGGTCGCAAATCGCCTTCAGCTCATTGATACGGTGCGAGATAAATACCACGCCGATGCCCTGGCCTTGCAGCTGACGCACCACTGCGAACAGCTTTGCGCTTTCGTGCTGGTCCAGCGGGGCGGTGGGCTCGTCAAGAATCAGGAAGCGGCAGTGATGCGACAGCGCGCGCGCCAGCAGGATTTGCTGCTTTTCCGCCAGCGAGCACTGCTCCACTTTGCGCGTCACATCGATGCTGACATCCAGCCTTGCCAGCAGCGCCCGCGCCTGGCGGCGCATTTCGCCCCAGCGGTACAGCTGCCCGCCTTCTGCCAGGCGGTCCAACATAATGTTTTCCGCCACGCTCAGCCCGGCCACCAGCGCCACGTCGACTTCCTGCTGCACCAGGTGAATACCCAGCTGCCTGGCGTCGCGCGGGGTACGAATCGTCACCGGATGCCCGTCCAGCAGGATTTCGCCGCTGTAGCGATCGTATGCGCCCGACAGCACCGCCATCAGCGTCGATTTCCCGGCGCCGTTAGCCCCCGTCAGCGCGTGGATGGAGTGCCCTTCCAGCGTGAGGTCCACGGATTTAAGCGCCGCAAAACCGCCAAAAGCGATGGAGATCTGGCGCATTTCAAGGCGATTTATCGCGGTCATGGGCGTGTTTTCTCTGGCTATAAATGTTGAGGCGTGCCGCATTTTTTATTGGATTGTCACGGCAGGCAACGAACGAAAGAGCATAAGCTAACACAAAATATTATTAGCCATCCAGATGTCCAGACACTACAGCGCTAAACGCTGGTGCAAGAGTGCTAATTAGTGGAAATAATTGGAATGATTGCCAGTAACAGCGCAGTTATGCTGCCTGACATCGCTGACCTGTTGCGTCGCTGACGGTGGATTACTGCAGAGAAATGTTCGAAGGTGAAAAGCAGGCACAAAAAAACCGGCGAACGTAGCGCCGGTTTTTTTATACAGGGATATTTGTAGGGGCGGGCCTCTTTTTCGGTCCGCCCGTCAGGTCGACAACTCCTGAATATTACTTAGCCGCTTTGAAGTTCTCTGCAGCCACATCCCAGTTAACCACGTCCCAGAACGCCTTGATGTAGTCAGGGCGTTTGTTCTGGTACTTCAGGTAGTAGGCGTGTTCCCACACATCCAGGCCAATGATTGGGGTGCCGGATGCGCCAGAAATCGCTTCGCCCATCAGCGGGCTATCCTGGTTAGCAGTAGAAACCACTGCCAGCTTATCGCCTTTCTTAACCAGCCACGCCCAGCCAGAACCGAAACGGGTGGTGGCCGCTTTTTCGAATTCCGCTTTGAACGCGTCAACGCTGCCGAAATCTTTCTCGATGGCTGCTTTCAGATCGCCGCCCAGAGTGGTACCGGTTTTCAGACCTTTCCAGAAGAAGCTGTGGTTAGCGTGGCCACCCGCGTTGTTACGCAGTGGGCCTTTTTTGTCGGCTGGCAGCTGGTCCAGTTTGGCAATCAGCTCTTCAACCGGCAGATTAGCGAACTCGGTGCCTTCCAGCGCCGCGTTCGCGTTATTCACGTAGGCCTGGTGGTGTTTAGTGTGATGGATTTCCATCGTCTGCTTGTCAAAGTGTGGTTCCAGTGCATCGTATGCGTAAGGCAGGGATGGCAGTGTATAGCTCATATTCATCGTCTCCATTAATGGTAGTCGGCGCTGCAAGTCACTGTTCAGCACCACGTAAGCAGTGGGATCATTATAGTTAAATAAACCATTGGGAAAAGGGTTATCAATGCCCCGACGTTGGTAAGGGTATCGTTAACAGCAGGCGGGGCGGCGCAGTTATAGCTAATCGCGACCAGGTTACAACCAAATGATCTAACGGATTATTTCTCTAAACGTCCGGTAAAACTGCCTGTAAGGGCCGATCATCTTTTCCGATCGGCCCTCCGGGGCGGGCCTGCCCGACCCGCGATATCAATGCCCCAGTGCAGCCAGCGACTTATCCAGCGCGCCGACCAGCCAGTCGATATCGCTCTCCTGGAAAGCTAACGGCGGGCGCAGTTTCAGTACGTTGCCATAAGGGCCGGCGACCGACGTCAGCACGCGGTTATCACGCAGCATTTCGGTAATATCCAGCGCCAACTGCTTATCCGGCGTTTTGCTGGCTTTATCTTTTACCAGCTCAAAGCCGATAAACAGACCCGCGCCGCGCACGTCACCGACGCACTCATACTTCTCTTTCAGCGTGGACAGCTCCGCCAGCAGCTTCGCACCCACCACGCGGCTGTGCTCCTGTAGCCCCTCTTCTTTAATCACGTTCAGCACCGCCTGCGCCGCAGCCATCGCTACCGGGTTGCCGCCAAAGGTGTTGAAGTACGGGATATCGTCGCTGAAAGCCGCCAGCACCTCGCTTTTAGCCAGCAGGCCGGAAACCGGAATGCCATTACCCATCGGCTTGCCGGTGGTGATCACATCCGGCACCACGTCATGGCGGTCAAAGCCCCAGAATGCCTCACCGGTGCGGGCAAAGCCGGGCTGCACCTCATCCGCAATAAAGATCCCACCGTTTTTATGCACCACGTCGATAGCCTGCCTGAGGAAGCCTTTCGGCCCTGGCAGCACGCCGTCAGAGGAGAAGATCGAATCGGCAAGGAAGCCGGCGAACTTAATGCCGTGGGCGGCCATGTCGTCAATCTGCTTCTGAATCTCAGCGGCAAACCAGGCGCCAAGATCCGGGGCATCAACGCGGTAGCGATCTGGCGGTAGTACCAGGCGCGTGGTCGCGGCCAGCGGTTGCCCGCTGCCCAATGCCGGGGAGACGCCGGAAGTGAGGTCGCTGGTGCCGTGATAGGACTCCTGAGTCACAATAATGCCACTGCCGCCGCTGTAAGCGCGCGCCACGCGGATCGCCAGGTCGTTGGCCTCGGACCCGGTGCACATGTACATGGCGCGGTCGATTTCCGCCGGGGCAGTAGCGAGCAGCTGTTCAGAGTAGTCGAGAATGGCTTCGTGCAGGTAGCGGGTGTGGGTGTTCAGCTGCTGCATCTGCTGATACACCGCATCAATTACCGCCGGATGGCAGTGCCCGATGCTGGCAACGTTGTTATACACGTCGAGATATTTATCCCCGGCGGCATCCCACAGATACTGGCCCTGACCGCGCACCAGATGCACCGGCTTACGGTAGAACAGGCGGTAAGACTCGCCCAGGACCCTGCTGCGTTTATCGGTCAGCTTGCGCACATCCGCGCTCAGGCCGTCGGCATGCTCGGCACGAAAGCTGTTGGTATCCATAATGGTTGAACGTGTAGCCATGATCACTCCCGTTGCAAAATTAAGGTTTGCCTGGCGCAGGCAGTCAGCGGTTTCTGCCTCTCATCATGGCAACTTTTTTGTAAAATGCAATCAAATACACAAATACAATAAAATACACATGCAGCGTGGCAAATTGTCGGTTAGGCTATGTCGCAGAGAGAAACCCAGGGAGTCAAAATTATGCTGCAGGAAACACGCCACCACCGCATCCGCGCCCTGCTCAGTACGCTGGGCCAGGTGAGCACTGAACGGATCGTTAAAGAGCTGGGGATTTCTCGCGAAACCGCCCGCCGCGACATTATCGAACTGGAAGCGCAGGGGCTGGCACGCCGCGTCCACGGTGGTCTGGTGGCGCTGGATGCCACGCCGGAGCCGCCGTTGACGGTGCGCAGTTCGGTGATGGCGAAAGAGAAGCGGGCGATTGCCAATGCCGCTGCCCAACTGCTGCAGCCCGGCCAGACGGTATTTCTGGATGCCGGCAGCACCACCACGATGTTGGCGGAGGAGCTGCGCTCGATGTCGGGCCTGACGATTATCACCAACAGCCTTAATGCCGCCCTGAAGCTGTGCGCGGCGGAAGAGCATGAGGCATTGAATAATCAGGTGATCCTGCTGGGTGGCAGCATGCTGGCCGGCGCGCAGGAGACGCGGGGGGAACTGACAGTCGGCGAGATTTATCGCTACCGCGCCGATGTGGCGCTGCTCTCCCCGGTGGCGCTGGATGCGAAGCAGGGGGCGAGCAGCTTCCATCCGCACGAGGCTGCCATCGCCCGCGCCATGACCCAGCAGGCCGGGCGGCTGATTCTGCTGGCCGATCGCAGCAAGCTCGGCCTCAGCAGCCGGATGAACTATGCCAGCATTGCGCAGATCGCCACGCTGGTCACCGACGGCGGCGCGGAGAGTCTCCCGGCGCTAAACGCGCTAAAAGCCGTGCTGCCGCAGGTGATTCTGGCTTAAAACAGTCTTTCCGGATGGGTATACACCGTCGCCCTGCCCGGTTTGCTGAAGCCCACCAGCGTCAGATTACAGCGCTGCGCCACTTCGACCGCCAGCTGCGTAGCGGCGGAGACGGCAAACAAGATCTCGACGCCGCACATTGCTGATTTCTGCACCATCTCATAGCTGGCGCGGCTGGAGACCAGCACCGCGCCGCCGGCCGCAGCCCACTCCGCCTGGCTGCGCTGCCCCAGCAGCTTATCCAGCGCCACGTGACGGCCAACGTCTTCACATCCGGCACTCAGCTGCCCATCAGGGGTAATCCATGCTGCGGCGTGGGTGCAGCCGGTCAGCTGGCCGACCGGCTGGAACGCTTTCAGCTGGCGCAGTGCGCCGTCCAGGCGCGCCAGTTCAAAACGCTGGGTAAACGGCAGCGGCTGAATCGGTTTGCCGATCTCGCTCAACTGCTCCACGCCACACACCCCGCAGCCGGTGCGCCCGGCCATCGCGCGGCGCTGCGCTTTCAGCGCCATAAAGCGGCGGCTGGAAAGCTCAACCTGCACCTCAATGCCGTTGCAGCCCGCGACAACATCGATGCCGTAAATATCAGCCGGGCCAGCAATGATCCCTTCCGACAAAGAGAAACCCACGGCGAAAGCTTCCAGGTCTTTTGGCGTGGCCATCATCACCACGTGCGAGATGCCGTTATACACCAGCGCCACCGGCACTTCCTCCGCCAGCCAGTCGGGCTCAGGCTGATCCAGCGCATCACGCTGCCACACCGTTACCTGACCGGCACCAATCGGCCCCGATGATTTAATTTCATTTTTGTGCTGTTGGTCATTCACTGCGCGTTTCTCGCCCCGTTCATCCACATTTTTATTGTGGTAATATTGTCAGTCTGTGCGCTAAAAAACATCAGCGCCCATTGTGAGCTTGTTAATTCAGTGCCGTAAAGGGTTTTGCACCCGGTCAAAACAGGAATGACACTATGAATGTCAGCAGAAGACGTTTCTTCAAAATCTGTGCGGGGGGCATGGCGGGAACCACCGCGGCTGCTCTGGGCTTTATGCCCGCTACCGCACTGGCGGAAACCCGCCAGTACAAGCTGCTGCGCGCGAGAGAGACGCGCAACACCTGCACCTACTGTTCCGTCGGCTGCGGGCTGTTGATGTACAGCATGGGTGACGGCGCGAAAAACGCCAGAGAGAATATTTTCCATATCGAAGGGGATCCGGACCATCCGGTAAGCCGCGGCGCGCTCTGCCCTAAAGGCGCGGGCCTGCTCGACTTTATTCACAGCGAAAGCCGCCTGAAAAGCCCGTCGTATCGTGCCCCAGGCTCCGACACATGGCAGCCCATCAGCTGGGACGAGGCACTGACCCGTATCGCCAGACTGATGAAGGCCGACCGTGACGCCAACTTTATTGCCAAAAATAACCAGGGCGTGACGGTTAACCGCTGGCTGAGCACCGGCATGCTGTGCGCCTCGGCGGCCAGCAATGAAACCGGCTATCTCACCCAGAAAATGACCCGTTCGCTCGGCATGCTTGCCGTCGACAACCAGGCGCGCGTTTGACACGGACCTACGGTAGCAAGTCTTGCTCCAACGTTCGGTCGCGGTGCGATGACCAATCACTGGGTCGACATCCGCAATGCGAATCTGATTGTGGTTATGGGTGGCAACGCCGCTGAAGCGCATCCGGTAGGATTCCGCTGGGCGATGGAAGCCAAAATCCATAACAACGCCAAACTGATTGTCATCGATCCGCGCTTCACGCGTACCGCATCGGTGGCTGACTTCTATACGCCAATCCGCTCCGGCACCGACATTACTTTCCTGTCGGGCGTACTGCGCTATCTGCTGGAAGAAGATCGCATTCAGCACCAATATGTCTCGGCTTACACCAATGCCAGCCTGATAGTGCGTGAAGATTACCGCTTCGACGACGGCCTGTTCAGCGGCTACGATCCGCAGACGCGCAGCTATGACAAAACCAGCTGGTACTACGAGCTGGACGAGCAGGGCTTCGCCAAACGCGACCCAACGCTCGCTCACCCGCGCTGCGTCTACAATCTGCTATTAAAACACGTCAGCCGCTACACGCCGGAAGTGGTTGAAAACATCTGCGGCACGCCAAAAGGCGACTTCCTGAAAGTGTGTGAAATGCTGGCTGAAACCAGTGCGCCAAACCTCACCACCTCCTTCCTGTATGCGCTAGGCTGGACCCAGCACTCGGTGGGGGCGCAGAACATCCGCACCATGGCGATGATCCAGCTGCTGCTCGGCAATATGGGGATGGCAGGCGGCGGCATTAACGCCCTGCGCGGCCACTCAAATATTCAGGGGCTGACCGACCTTGGCCTGCTCTCTCAGAGCCTGCCGGGCTATATGACGCTGCCGTCGGAGAAACAGGCAGATCTGCAAACTTACCTTACCGCCAGCACGCCAAAACCGCTGCTGCCGGAGCAGGTGAACTACTGGGGCAACTATCCGAAGTTCTTCATCAGCATGATGAAAGCGTTTTACGGCGACAAAGCCCAGGCAGAAAACAGCTGGGGCTTCGACTGGCTGCCGAAGTGGGACAAAGGCTACGACGTGCTGCAGTATTTCGACATGATGCATCGCGGCGAAGTGAACGGCTATCTCTGCCAGGGCTTTAACCCGCTGGCCTCCTTCCCGAATAAGCAGAAGGTGGGCGAGTCGCTGGCGAAGCTGAAGTTCCTTGTCACTATCGACCCGCTCGATACCGAGACCTCCAACTTCTGGCAGAACCACGGCGAGTATAACGACGCCGATCCGTCGCAGATCCAGACCGAAGTGTTCCGCCTGCCTTCTACCTGCTTTGCGGAAGAGAACGGCTCGATCGTTAACTCTGCGCGCTGGCTGCAGTGGCACTGGAAGGGTGCCGATGGCCCGGGCGAAGCGCGCAACGATGGCGAAATTCTGGCCGGTATTTATCAGCGCCTGCGCCAGATGTATGCCGAAGAGGGTGGCGCACAGCCGGAACCGGTGCTGAATATGAGCTGGAACTATCTGACGCCGGATTCACCGGCCTCGGAAGAAGTTGCCATGGAGAGCAACGGGCGCGCGCTGGCCGATCTGCTCGACGATAAGGGCACGCTGCTGGTGAAAAAAGGGCAGCAGCTCGGCAGCTTTGCCCAGCTGCGCGCCGACGGCTCAACCTCCAGCGGCTGCTGGATCTTCGCCGGTAGCTGGACCGCAGACGGTAACCAGATGGCGCGGCGCGACAACAGCGATGCGCACGGCTTAGGCAATACGCCGGGCTGGAGCTGGGCCTGGCCGCTGAACCGCCGCATCCTGTATAACCGCGCCTCTGCCGACCCGATGGGCAATCCGTGGGACCCGAAACGCCAGCTTATCAAGTGGGACGGTGCGAAATGGGCCGGGGACGATATTCCTGACTACAGCACCGCGCCGCCGGGTAGCGATGTCGGGCCGTTCATCATGCAGCAGGAAGGCATGGGGCGCCTGTTCGCGCTGGATAAAATGGCCGAAGGCCCGTTCCCGGAACACTATGAGCCGTTTGAAACGCCGATTAGCACCAACCCGCTGCACCCGAAGGTGATCTCCAACCCGGCGGCACGCGTGTTCCCGGCTGACCTGAAAGCGATGGGTAACGCGGCGCAGTTCCCCTATGTCGGCACCACCTATCGCCTGACGGAGCACTTCCACTTCTGGACCAAGCACGCGCTGCTCAACGCCATTGCACAGCCGCAGCAGTTTGTCGAAATCGGCGAGCGGCTGGCGGGCCAGCTGGGCATTAAGCAGGGCGACACGGTGAAAGTCAGCTCCAGCCGTGGCTACATCAAAGCGGTGGCAGTGGTGACCAAACGCCTGCGCACGCTGGCGGTAGACGGTAAGGAGGTCGATACCATCGGCATTCCGATTCACTGGGGCTTTATGGGCGTGGCGAAGAAAGGCTTCCTCGCCAACAACCTGACGCCGTTCGTTGGCGATGCCAATACGCAAACGCCGGAGTTCAAGGCGTTCCTGGTTAACGTGGAGAAGGTGTAAACGATGGCTTATCAATCTCAGGACATCATCCGTCGCTCGGCCACTAACGCCGCGACCCCGGCTCCGCGCGCGCGCGACCACCAGCAGGAGGTGGCGAAGCTGATCGACGTCACCACCTGTATTGGCTGTAAAGCCTGCCAGGTGGCCTGCTCCGAGTGGAACGACATCCGTGATGAGGTCGGTCACAACGTCGGGGTGTACGACAACCCGGCGGATCTGACCGCCAAATCATGGACGGTGATGCGTTTTTCCGAAGTGGAAGAGCACGGCAAGCTGGAGTGGCTGATCCGCAAGGATGGCTGTATGCACTGCGCCGATCCGGGCTGCCTGAAGGCCTGCCCGTCGGAAGGGGCGATCATCCAGTACGCTAACGGCATTGTCGACTTCCAGTCCGAGCAGTGCATCGGCTGCGGTTACTGCATCGCGGGCTGCCCGTTCGACGTTCCGCGCCTGAACCCCGAAGACAATAAGGTGTACAAATGCACCCTGTGCGTCGATCGGGTAACCGTGGGTCAGGAACCTGCCTGCGTGAAAACCTGCCCAACCGGTGCCATTCACTTCGGCAGCAAAGAGGCGATGAAAGAGGTCGCCGCCGGGCGCGTCAGCGAGCTGAACAGCCGCGGTTACAGCCATGCCGGTCTTTACGACCCGCCAGGCGTGGGCGGTACGCACGTGATGTACGTGCTGCACCATGCCGACCGGCCCACGTTGTATCACGGACTGCCGGATGCACCGGCGATCAGCCCGGCAGTGACCTTCTGGAAAGGAATATGGAAACCGCTTGCCGCGATTGGCTTCGCGGCCACCTTCGCCGCGTCAGTATTTCACTATGTCGGCGTCGGTCCGAACCGGGTGGAGGATGAGGATGAAAAAGAGAAGGAGGAACGCCCATGAAGTCACGTCAACGCATTCAGCGCTACAGCGCGCCTGAGCGTATCAACCACTGGCTGGTGGCGTTCTGCTTTATTCTCGCCGCCGTCAGCGGGCTGGGTTTTTTCTTCCCCTCGTTTAACTGGCTGCTGCAAATCCTCGGCACGCCGCAGCTGGCGCGCATCCTGCATCCGTTCGTTGGCGTGGTGATGTTTGCCTGCTTCCTGCTGATGTTTTTCCGCTACTGGCGCCACAACCTGATTGACCGCGAAGACCTGGTCTGGGCAAAAAACATCCATAAAATTGCTTTAAACGAGGAGGTGGGAGATACCGGGCGCTATAATTTTGGTCAGAAGTGCGTATTCTGGGCTGCAATAATCAGTTTAATTCTGCTGCTGGCCAGCGGGATAGTGATCTGGCGGCCTTATCTTGCGGCGCTGTTTAGCATTCCGCTGATCCGCATTGCGCTGCTGGTGCACTCGGTCTCTGCGGTGGTGCTGATCGTGGTGATTATGGTGCATATCTACGCTGCCCTGTGGGTCAAAGGCACCATCACCGCGATGGTGGAGGGCTGGGTCACGCCCGCCTGGGCAAAAAAACATCACCCGCGCTGGTATCGTAACCTGCGCCAGCAGCAGGCCAGTTCAAAACAACAGGAAAAAGGTCCCTGATGACAATTCGCATTATCCCCCAGGACCAGTTGGAGAAGAGCGACCCGATAACGGCAGCGACCATCCCGCCGTTACTTTTCCCCCGACTGAAGCAGTTATACAGCCGTCGTGCTGCCCGTTTGCGGCAGCTGGCGGAGAAAAACCCGCTGGGTGATTATTTGCGCTTTGCCGCGGTGATTGCCACCGCTCAGGAGATCGTGCTGTACGACCATCCGCTGGAGAGGGATCTGCGCACTCGTCTGGAAGAGAGCGCCCGCCTCGGCAAGCCGCCGCTGGATATCAGCACGCTGCCGCGCGATCCCCACTGGCAGCGCCTGCTGCACTCGCTGATCGCCGAGCTTAAGCCGGAGATGAGCGGTCAGGCACTGTCGGTGCTGGAGAATCTGGAAAAGGCTTCATCCAGTGAGCTTGAAGCGATGGCCAGCGCGCTGTTTGCCAACGATTTTGCCCAGGTAAGCAGCGACAAGTCGCCGTTTATCTGGGCGGCCCTGTCGGTCTACTGGGCGCAGATGGCGGCGCTGATCCCCGGCAAGGCGCGCGCCGAAGCGGGCGAGCAGCGCCAGTTCTGCCCGGTGTGTGCCAGCGTACCGGTCGCCAGCGTGGTTCATATGGGCAGCGGTAAAAGCGGCCTGCGCTATCTGCACTGCAACCTGTGTGAAAGCGAGTGGTACGTGGTGCGTGCCAAATGCAGCAACTGCGAACAGACGGGCGACCTGCACTACTGGTCGCTCGACAGCGAAGTGGCCGCGATTAAAGCGGAGAGCTGCGGTGACTGCGGAACCTACATGAAGATGCTGTATCAGGAAAAAGACCCGGCGGTGGAGCCGGTGGCCGATGACCTGGCTTCGCTTATCCTCGACGCGCGTATGGAGCAAGAGGGCTTTGCCCGCAGCAGTCTGAATCCATTTTTATTTCCCGGGGAGTAGCCATGAAGCTGATCGGCAATTACACCAGCCCGTTTGTGCGTAAAATTTCGGTGATGCTGCTGGAGAAAGGCATCACCTTCGAATTTATTAACGAGTCGCCGTGGCACGACAGCAGCCGCGTCAAAGACTACACGCCGCTGGGTAAAGTCCCGGCGCTGATCGTCGATGAGCATGAAACCTGGTACAACTCGTCGATTATTGCTGCCTTTCTGGAACTTCAGCATCAGGCGCCCGCTTTTCTGCCGGTCGACCCGCGCGACCAGCTCGAAGTGCGCCTGCTGGAAACGCTGGCCGATGGCATCTGCGATGCCGGCCTGCTGATCGTGCGCGAGCTGCAAAAAGATCCGGCGCAGCAGTCGGAAAGCGAAATGCTGCGCCAGCGCGATAAGATCCGCCGCGGGCTGGACGCGCTGGAAGCCGCCGCCGCAGAGGGTAAGTGGCTGAACGGCCCGGACATCACGCTGGCCGATATCGCTACCGCCTGTACGCTCGGCTACCTCAACTTTCGCCGCGTGGCGCCAGACTGGTGCGTCAACCGCCCGCAGCTGGTGAAGCTGGCCGAAACGCTGTTCAAACGCGACAGCTTTGCCCGCACGGAGCCGCCAGCAAACTAGCCGATGAAAACATTGTTCAGTCAACTTCCCGCCATCGACAGCCTGTTACGCCAGCCGGCGTTTCAGGCACTCAGTGACAGATGGGGTCACCGTCAGCTGGTCGATCTGCTGCGCCAGCTGCAACAGCAGGCCCGCGATGCGATCCAGCAACATCAACAGCTGCCCACCTGGTGCAGCGACTGGGCGCAGCATGCCGCACAGCAGCTGCAGCAGACGCACGCCAGCGGCCTGCAGCCGGTGTTGAATCTTAGCGGCACTCTCCTGCATACCAACCTCGGGCGTGCCCAGCTGGCAGAAGCGGCAGTGAGTGCCGTCTGCCGGGCGATGCGCTCCCCGGTCACGCTGGAGTACGCGCTGGATGAAGCGCAGCGCGGCCATCGCGATCGGGCAGTAGCCGACCTGCTGTGCCGCCTGACCGGGGCGGAAGACGCCTGCATTGTGAATAACAATGCGGCAGCGGTACTGCTGATGCTGGCCGCGCTGGCCGCCGACAAAGAGGTGGTGGTATCGCGCGGTGAGCTGGTGGAGATTGGCGGATCGTTTCGCATTCCCGATGTGATGACTCAGGCAGGCTGCACGCTGCATGAAGTCGGCACCACCAACCGCACCCATCTGAAAGACTACCGCCAGGCCGTCAGCGCAGAGAGCGCCCTGCTGATGAAGGTGCACACCAGCAACTATCAGGTGCAGGGGTTCACCAAAGCGGTCAGCGAAGCCGAACTGGTGCAGCTGGGCAATGAGCTGGGCCTGCCGGTCATCAGCGATCTCGGCAGCGGCTCGCTGATCGATCTCGACGCCTATGGGCTGCCGCCCGAGCCGATGCCTCAGCAGCTGATTGCCGCGGGCGTCAGCCTGGTGAGCTTCTCCGGTGACAAGCTGCTGGGCGGCCCGCAGGCCGGAATTATCGTCGGAAAAAAAGCGCTGATTGCACGCCTGCAGCAGCACCCGCTGAAGCGCGCTTTACGCGTTGATAAAATGACTCTGGCAGCGCTGGAAGCCACGCTGCAGCTCTACCTGCATCCCGAAATGCTGACGCGCGAGCTACCAACGCTGCGGCTGCTGACGCGCACGGCGCAGGAGATTGCCGCCCAGGCCGCACGCCTGCTGCCCGCCGTGACCCGCGCGCTCGGGGCACATTTTGTCGTGGCGGCCGAGCCTTGCCATTCGCAGCCCGGCAGCGGTTCACTGCCGGTGGAGCGCCTGCCGAGCAGCGCGCTGACGCTGACCCCGCGCGACGGCAGCGGTAGCACCCTGCTGGCGCTGGCGGCGCGCTTACGTGCGGGCGAGGTGCCGCTTATTGGGCGGATTTATCAGGGGCGCCTGTGGTTTGACCTGCGCACGCTGGAAGATGAGGCACTGTTTATCAGGATGGTATCCGCATGATTATTGCCACCGCTGGCCACGTCGATCACGGCAAAACGTCGCTGTTACAGGCGATTACCGGCATCAACGCTGACCGCCTGCCGGAAGAGAAAGTGCGCGGCATGACGATCGACCTCGGCTACGCCTACTGGCCGCAGCCCGACGGGCAGGTTATCGGCTTTATTGACGTACCGGGCCATGAAAAATTCCTCGCCAATATGCTGAGCGGCATTGGCGGTATCGATCGCGCCCTGCTGGTGGTCGCCGCCGACGATGGCGTGATGCCGCAAACCCGCGAGCATCTGGCGATTTTGCAGCTCAGCGGCCAGCCTGCGCTGACCGTCGCCATCACCAAGTGTGACAGCGTTGATGAAGCCCGGCGCGCCGGGGTGGAGCAGCAGATCCGCCAGCTGGCGCAGGAGCTTGGCTGGCAGCAGATCGACCTGTTCAGCACCAGCATTCACAGCCAGGCAGGGATAAGCGAACTCAGCGACCATCTGCGCCAGCTCCCCGCACGCGGCCAGGAAAAAGGCCGCCGCTTCCGCCTCGCCATCGATCGGGTTTTCAACGTCAAAGGCGCGGGCGTGGTGGTGACCGGCACCGCCCTCGGCGGCAGCGTCAGCGTAGGTGACGCGCTGTGGCTAAGCGGGATGAACAAAGCGGTGCGGGTGCGCGGGCTGCACGCTCAGAACCAGCCAACCGAGCGGGCGCAGGCGGGCCAGCGCATTGCGCTCAATCTCAGCGGCGGCGTTGAAAAAGAGCGCGTCACCCGCGGCGACTGGCTGCTGAGCGACGCGCCCGCGCAGCCGTGCGATCGGCTACTGGTCGCCCTGACGCTGCATCATGCTCTGCGTCAGGGACAGCCGCTGCACCTGCATCACGCTGCCAGCCACATCACCGGGCGCATCTCGCTGCTGCAGGATAACCTCGCCGAGCTGCTGCTCGACAAGCCGCTGTGGCTGACTGACAACGACCGGCTGATCCTGCGCGATATCAGCGCCCGCGAAACCCTTGGGGCAGCAAGAGTGCTGCTGCTGACGCCGCCGAAACGCGGTAAACGACAGCCGGCGTTTATCCGCTGGCTTAAACAGCTGGAAAACGCCGATAGCGCGGTGGAAAAAGTCACCCTGCTGCTGGAGCAGCGCCCGCGCACGGCGGAAGAGCTTGAATGGCTGCTGCAGCTCTCCCCCGGCGCCCTCTCTGAGGTGCTGACTGCTGTGGCGCCTGAAATTGCCGGGGACTATCTGCTGCCGCAAAAAGATGCGCACCAATGGCAGACCGAGCTGCTGGTCGCGCTGGAAAACTACCACAACGAGCACGACGACCGCCCCGGTATCGGCCGCGACCGCCTGCGGCGCATTGCGCTACCCAACCTGCCGGAATCGCTGGTGCTGGCGCTTATTGCTACGCTGCTGGATAAGCAGGCGCTGCGCAACAATCATGGCTGGCTGCACCTGCCTGATTTTGAGATAGGTTTTGATGACCGGGAGGACGCGCTCTGGCAGCAGGTGCGGCCACTGTTTGGCGACCAGGCCTGGTGGGTGCGCGACCTTGCGGCCCAGGCTGGCTGTGAGGAAGCGCCGATGCGCCAGCTGCTGCGCAAGGCCGCACAGGGCGGGGAGATCGTCGCCATTGTTAAAGACCGCTACTTCGCCCAGCCGCAGATTGTGCGCTTCGCCGATATCATCCGCGAACGTGCGGCATCCGCTCTGAGCACCGGCGCCGCCGACTTCCGCGACAGGCTCGGCGTGGGGCGTAAGCTGGCAGTGCAGATTCTGGAGTTTTTTGACCGCTGCGGTTTTACCCGGCGCAAAGGCAACGAACACCTGTTGCGCGACGGCCAGATGTTTCGCTAGTATGCTGGTTATATAAACAGTAAAAGGGATGAGGGTTATGCAACGCTGTGGCTGGGTATCTGAGGATCCGTTATACATCGCCTATCACGACAGTGAATGGGGCGTGCCGCTGACGCAAACCCGGGAGCTGTTCGAAATGATCTGTCTAGAGGGCCAGGTCGCCGGGCTGTCGTGGTTTACCGTGCTGAAAAAACGCGAAAACTATCGCCGCCTGTTTCACCATTTTGACGTTGAGCGCGTGGCGCAGATGGATGAGGACGATATTGAACGGCTGATGCAGGAGAGCGGCATTATCCGCCATCGCGGTAAAATCAACGCAATTATCGCTAACGCCCGCGCCGTACAGGCGATGGAAGCCAACGGCGAGCCGTTTAATACCTTTATCTGGAACTTCGTCGAACATCAGCCGCAAATAACGCGTTTCAGTGACTACCGCAGTGCCCCCACCACCAGCCCGACCTCAGATGCCATGTCAAAAGCGCTAAAAAAACGCGGCTTTAAATTCGTTGGTACGACCACCTGTTACTCATTTATGCAGGCCTGTGGGCTGATTAATGAACATATGACCGACTGTTTCTGCCACCCTGACCACAAAAAGTCGCCTTGCGTTACAAATTGAGAATAAGCCTACGTATTTCCCTCACATTTCAGCGGCATAATCGCCCTGTTTAGGTATTCATTTCAGGCAAGATTTTGTCTGACCGCTGCAATGAGAGGGAACCCCCATGAATAAGAAAAGTGTAGTCACTATCGCCCTGGTGCTGAGCGGCACTCTTGCCCTGGCCGGCTGTACCACCAATCCTTACACTGGCGAGCGCGAAGCGGGTAAATCCGGTATCGGCGCAGGCCTTGGTGCGGCTCTGGGTGCCGGTGTTGGCATGATCTCCTCTTCGAAGAAAGATCGCGGTAAGGGCGCGCTGATTGGCGCGGCAGCCGGTGCGGCGCTGGGTGGCGGAGCCGGTTACTACATGGACGTGCAGGAAGCCAAACTGCGCGACAAAATGAAGGGCACGGGGGTCAGCGTGACGCGCAACGGTGACAATATCGTGCTCAACATGCCGAATAACGTTACCTTTGACTCCAGCAGCAGCACGCTGAAACCGGCCGGGGCCAATACCCTGAGCGGCGTGGCGATGGTGCTGAAAGAGTATCCAAAAACGGCGGTTAATGTGATCGGTTATACCGACAGCAGCGGCAGCCGCCAGCTGAACATGACCCTGTCTCAGCAGCGCGCCGACGGCGTGGGCAGTGCCCTGATCACCCAGGGCGTCGCCGCTAACCGCGTGCGCACCAGCGGAATGGGGCCGGACAACCCGATTGCCTCAAACAGCAGCGCAGAAGGGAAAGCGCAAAACCGCCGCGTTGAGATCACCCTCAGCCCGCTGCAGTAATCTTCCTGGCCCCGCCTTACTCTGGCGGGGCGATCAAGTCTCACCCGCAATTATTACGCCGTGCGATAGTGAGCTACAGCAAATTGTGCTACCCTGCGCAAAAATTGATCACACCTGCAAACATGTCCCTGAAAGCGATCGCTCACGCGCTGGGCCTCTCCGTCACCACCGTCAGCCGTGCCCTCAACGGCTATGACGACGTAGCGGAAGAGACCCGGCTGCGCATTCAACAGGAAGCCAGACGGCGTGGATATCGCCCCAATGCCGTCGCGCGGCGCCTGAAAACCGGGCGCAGCAACGCGGTCGGTTTGCTGTTTCCCGTCGCTCCGCTGCCGTTTAACGATGCCAGCTTTGTCGAGATGATGGGGGCGATAGCCCAGTCGCTGGCCCGCGCCGATATCGACCTGTTAATCATCGCCGATGATACCCATGACGACCATCGCGGCATGCAGCGTATGCTGCGCACGCACTGCGTTGACGCCCTGATTGTCGCGCACACCACCCGCCATGACAGCCGTCTGGTGAAGCTACAGCAGCTGCACTTTCCCTTTCTTGCGCTTGGCCGCAGCCAGCTCGACACCCCCTATGCCTGGTTCGATTTTGATAATTACGCCGGCCCGCAGCTGGCCGTGGCGCACTATGCCGCGCAGGGGCTACAACGGCTTGCATGGCTCGGCAGCCACCACGATCAAACCTTCGTCAGCCAGCGCCGCCAGGGGTTTCTCGACGCGCTGGAGCAGCACGGGCTGGCGCGCGATAGCTGCTGGCAGGCCGAGCCTAACCGCCGTGAAGGCTATCGCCTGACTCAAACGCTGCTGGCACAGTCAGAGCCGCCGCAGGCGATCGTCGCCGACTGTAATATGCTGGGCGACGGCGCGGCGATTGCACTGCGTGAAGCCGGGCGGCTGACCGGCCCGCAGCGCATTGAGCTGATGGTGTATGACGGGCTGCCCGGCGATTCGGTGATTGCCGAACCGGTTGCCAGCATTGCGCAGGCTACACGCCTCGACGTCGGTCAGCAGGTGGCGGAAATGGTGCTGCGGCTGATGCAGGGCGAAGAGGTGGCAACGCTTCAGGTGCTGTGGCAGCCCGAACTGAAATTGCCCTGATGCTGGCGTAACGCGGCAGGTGTGATAGTCTCGCGCAATATTCACCGCCAGGGACCATCATGAACCGTAAGGCCGCCAAAGCCACCATCAGCGATGTCGCCAAAGCCGCGGACGTCGGCAAAACCAGCGTTTCCCGCTATCTCAACGGCGAGCTAAACGCGCTGTCCGCCGAGCTGAAAACCCGTATCGAAACGGCCATCGCCGAGCTTAACTATCGCCCCAGCCAGATGGCACGCGGCCTGAAGCGCGGGCGCACGCGGCTGATTGGCCTGATCATTGCGGATATCACCAACCCCTACTCGGTTAACGTGCTGAGCGGCATCGAAGCCGCCTGCCGCGCGCACGGCTTTACCCTGCTGATGTGTAATACCAACAACGAAGTGGACCTGGAACAGCACTACCTCAACCTGCTCAGCAGCTATCAGGTAGAGGGGGTGGTGGTGAACGCCGTCGGCATGCGCGAAGAGGCGCTCAATCAGCTGCAGCAGTCGCTGCTGCCCATGGTACTGATTGACCGTAAAATCCCCGATTTCGACTGCGATGTGATCGGGCTGGATAACCCGGCGGCGGCACTTCAGGCCACCGACCACTTGCTGACGCAGGGCTATCGCGCCCTGCTGTTTATCAGCGAACCGCTGGGGCTGGTAAATACCCGCCTCGAGCGCGTGCATGCATTCCATCAGCGCATGGCGCAGCAGCCGGAGCGGGTCGCGGAACATGCCGAGGTGCCGCTTGGCGACGGTGAAAAGCTGGAACAGGTGCTGAGCGACTTTTACCAGCGCCATCAGCACGCCCCGTGCGCAGTGATGGTGGTCAATGGCGCACTGACGCTGCAGGTAGCCCGCGCCCTGCGCCGGCTCAATCTCAACTGGGGTCAGCAGCTTGGCCTGCTGGGCTTTGACGAACTGGAGTGGGCAGAGCTGGCCGGCGTCGGCATCACTACCCTCAAGCAGCCCACCTGGCAAATGGGCTACGCCGCGCTGGAGCAGGTGCTGAAACGCATTGAGGGCGATGAAGCACCGATGCACGAGCAGGTATTTAGCGGTGAACTGATTGTGCGCGGGTCGACGCAGAAGCTGGCCGTTTCAGGATAAACAGCGTTACAGGCTTGCCTGTTCCCTATAGCGGGAACAGGATTTTTTGTTCATTGCCTGCCCCTCCCGCCACCTGCCATTTTTAAGAGCTTTCCCCGCCAGAAATTGTTCACATCGTGAGCGCGATCATAAATTCCACTTCTGTCGCTATCTTTTGGAACCGGTTCCAACTAACGTTTTTTCATCAAGTCGGGCGCAAAGGTCCGCAGAATTGCCGGAGGGAAGATGAAAAGAGAAGTGATTGTGGTGACCGCCGCCTACGGCCGCGAGAAAATAGCCGAGCTGGGCGGGCAGCAGGCGCTGCTGCCGATCATTGCCGCCGCCGGAGCCGATGGCGTGGAGATCCGCCGCGAGCTGTTCAGCGCGCAGCAGCTGTCAGCGCTGCCTGAGTTAGCCGACGCGATAGCGGACAGCCGCCTGATGGCGTTCTATTCGGTGCCGGAAGCGCTGTTTATGGCAGACGGTGCGCTTAACCCCAACCTCGATCGGCATTTCAACGAGGCGGAACAGCTTAACGCGCAGCTACTTAAATATTCTCTGGGCCACTATCAGCCCGGCTTTGACTGCAGCGTCCTGCGCGGCAAGCTGGCAGGGAAAAAGGTCCATCTGGTGGTGGAGAACGACCAAACCGCCTGCGGTAAACTGCGCGCGCTGGACCAATTCTTTCACGCCTGTGGTGAGAGCCGCACCTGTAACGGCATGACTTTCGATATGGGCAACTGGCTGTGGGTTGGCGACCAGCCGCTGCTGGCAGCCGAACGCCTGAGCCGCTATGTCAGCTATATCCACGTTAAGGCCGCCGTCCCCCACGGAGACAGCTGGCGCGCGGTGGCGCTGGATGATGCCGATAATCTGTGGCGCGAGACGCTGGCTCTTTTACCTGCCGACGTGCCGCGGGCCATTGAGTTTCCGCTGGAAGGGGCCGACCTGGTGGCCGTTACCCGCCACTATGTTGACCTGCTGCGCGAGGAGTAAATCATGACCGCTCAAACCCACCCAACGCTGGATGCCGTGACCATCGGTGAGGCCATGGCGATGTTTGTCGCCAGCGAATGCGGCGATTTGGCCAGCGTGTCGCAGTTCAGCAAACGCATTGCCGGCGCCGAACTTAACGTGGCGATTGGCCTGGCGCGCCTCGGCCTGAACGTCGGCTGGGTCAGCCGCGTGGGTGACGACTCGTTTGGCCGCTTCACCTGTCAGCAGCTCGATCTGGAAGGCGTCGACCGCCGTCAGGTCACCTGTGACCCGCGTTATCCTACGGGTTTCCAGATGAAATCCCGCGTGGATGATGGCTCCGATCCGCTGGTCGAATACTTCCGTAAAGGCTCGGCGGCCAGCCATCTCTCGCCCGCCGATTTTGATCGCGACTACTTTGCCAACGCACGCCACCTGCATCTGAGCGGCGTGGCGGCGGCCATTTCTGACAGCTCGCTGGCGCTGTCTCTGCATGCGGCCCGTGAAATGAAGGCGCTGGGGAAAACCATCTCCTTCGACCCGAACCTGCGCCCGGTGCTGTGGTCGAGCGAAGCCGAAATGATTAAACAGCTGAACGGTCTGGCACAGTACGCCGACTGGGTGCTGCCGGGTATCAAAGAGGGCCAGATCCTGACCGGCTATCAGCAGCCGGAAGCGATTGCCGATTTCTATCTGGCGATGGGCGTGCAGGCGGTGGTGATCAAAACCGGCAGCGATGGCGCCTGGTATAAAACGGCAGCAGGTGAAAAGGGCCAGATTGCGGCGGTGCTGACGGATAACGTGGTGGATACCGTCGGCGCTGGCGACGGTTTTGCCGTCGGAGTGATCAGCGCCCTGCTGGAAGGAAAATCGTTACCCGCCGCGATCCTGCGCGGTAATAAAATCGGTTCTCTGGCAATCCAGGTATCGGGCGACAGCGAAGGGTTACCCACGCGCGCCACGCTGGGTGATTTCTAGCTGTTGCCACTGACCGAAACATAACAAAACCGCATCGCCCTACAACAGAATGCGGACACCGAGGACAGAACTATGAGCAATCAGACAATCGCGCCAAAACGCTGGTGGTACATCATGCCCATCGTGTTTATCACCTACAGCCTGGCGTATCTGGACCGTGCAAACTTCAGTTTTGCTTCCGCAGCGGGGATCAACGAAGACCTCGGCATCACCAAGGGGGTATCATCCCTGCTGGGTGCGCTGTTCTTCCTCGGCTACTTCTTCTTCCAGATCCCCGGCGCCATCTATGCCGAGCGGCGCAGCGTAAAAAAGCTGGTGTTCTGGTGCCTGATCCTGTGGGGCATCTGCGCCACGCTGACCGGGCTGGTGAGCAATATCCCGATGCTGGCGGCGATCCGCTTTACGCTGGGTGTGGTAGAGGCGGCGGTGATGCCGGCGATGCTGATTTACATCAGTAACTGGTTTACCAAATCCGAACGCTCGCGCGCCAATACCTTCCTGATCCTCGGTAATCCGGTTACCGTACTGTGGATGTCGGTGGTCTCCGGCTATCTGATCGACGCCTTTGGCTGGCGTGAAATGTTTATTATTGAAGGCTTCCCGGCGGTGATCTGGGCTGTCGCCTGGTGGTTCCTGGTGCAGGATAAACCCGCGCAGGCCAAATGGCTGAGCGACGCGGAGAAAGCCGCGCTCCAGGCGCAGCTGCAGAAAGAGCAGGAGAACCTGAAGGCTGTACGCAACTATGCTGAAGCCTTTAAGTCGCGCAACGTTATTCTCCTCTGCGCGCAGTACTTTACCTGGAGCATCGGCGTGTACGGATTTGTGCTGTGGCTGCCATCTATCCTGCGTAACGGTACCGGGATGGGCATGGTCGAAGCTGGCTGGCTGTCGGCGGTTCCCTATCTGGCCGCAACCATTGCGATGATCGTCGTCTCCTGGGCCTCCGATAAGTTACAAAACCGCAAACTGTTTGTCTGGCCGTTGCTGCTGATTGGTGCGCTGGCGTTTTTAGGTTCATATTTGGTGGGGCCTGGCAACTTCTGGCTCTCTTATGCCCTGCTGGTGATCGCCGGGGCGGCGATGTATGCGCCTTATGGCCCGTTCTTTGCCATTATCCCGGAAATGCTGCCGCGTAATGTCGCCGGCGGCGCGATGGCCCTGATCAATGCGATGGGCGCCCTGGGCTCGTTCCTCGGCTCGTGGGTGGTCGGTTACCTGAACGGTGCCACCGGCAGCCCGTCCGCTTCCTATATCTTTATGGGCGCGGCATTACTGATTTCCGTCTGGCTGACGCTGGCCGTAAAACCGGCGCGCAACAAGCAACAGCCGCTGCCCGACGGCGCTAAACACGCTTAATGCTTTTGGAGAAATGAATGAAACCTTCTGTGGTGCTGTATAAATCGTTGCCTGAAGACCTGCGTGCAAAGCTGGATGAACATTTCAGCGTGACCGAAATTAACGGCTTAACCCCGGAAACTCTCGCGCAACATGCCGACGCCTTCCGTCATGCCGAGGGGATCCTCGGCTCCGGCGGCAAAGTGGATGCGGAGTTTCTACAGCACGCCCCGAAGCTGCGTGCCGCCTCTAGCGTCTCGGTCGGTTACGACAACTTTGACGTCGCCGCGCTCAACGACCGCAAAGTGCTGCTGATGCACACCCCGACGGTGCTGACCGAAACGGTGGCCGATACCATGATGGCGCTGGTGCTCAGCTCCGCACGCCGCGTGGTCGAAATGGCGGAACGCGTGAAGGCGGGCGAATGGCAGGGCAGTTTCGGGGCGGAGTGGTTCGGCATTGATGTCCACCACAAGAAGCTCGGCATTCTGGGCATGGGCCGCATCGGTCTGGCGCTGGCGCAGCGTGCGCACCTCGGTTTCGGCATGCCGATCCTGTATAACGCGCGTAAGCATCATGAAGAGGCCGAGCAGCGCTTTGACGCGCAGTACTGCGACCTGGATACCCTGCTGGCCGAGTCAGACTTCCTCTGCATCAGCCTGCCGCTGACCGAGCAGACCCATCACCTGATCGGGCGTGAGCAGCTGGCGAAGATGAAGAAAAGCGCGGTGCTGATTAACGCCGGGCGCGGCCCGGTGGTCGATGAGCAGGCGCTGATCGACGCATTGAAAGATGGCACGATTCACGCTGCCGGGCTGGACGTGTTTGAGCGGGAGCCGCTGCCGGTCAGCTCAGAGCTGCTGCAGCTGCGCAACGTGGTGGCGCTGCCGCATATCGGCTCCGCGACCCATGAGACCCGCTACGGTATGGCGAAGGACGCGGTAGATAACCTGATTGCCGCGTTAACCGGTAAGGTGGAGAAGAACTGCGTTAATCCACAGATATTGTCCCAGGACTGAGGCACGCCAAAACGGGCGGGGCATGCCCCGCCCCTACCGCGGGGAGGGTTACTCCGTCGCGATCGGCGTTGGGTTAATCTCTACGCTGTCATCCCCCTGGATCTGCTTCACGCGCTGTTCAACCTTCTGCACCGCGCTGGCGTCCTTCAGTAGGGAATAGGTCAGCGTAAATTCGGTGCTCTGCCCCGGCTGCAGCTGTTTCACTCTTCCCTGCTCTTTCTCGATTGTCACCGGATAAGCATAGTTGGTGCCCGGCTCAATCCCGGTGACATAACCCTGCTTCAGGGTGTCGGTGTTCTTCCACATGGTCAGCAGCGGCAGCTGGCGGGTATCAAACTCAATCGCGGCCCCCTTGTCGCCCTTGCTGTTAATCACCGCCGCCACGGTTTTGCCATTGCTGTCCGCTTTGGGCTGCAGGTTAAACACCATCTCGTCGAAATCTTTGGTCGGCGCGCCATAAACGTTCCAGCCATCCAGCCCTTTTTTGGCGTAGTCGTTAAAAGGCGATACTGATTTCAGCGGGGCGATAAAGCGCGCGTCTTTTTCCAGGATCGGCGTGCCGAAGTTACTGTGGTAGATAATCTGATAGTCGTGCGGATAGTCTGCCTCATTGGTCAGCACATCATGCACGGTGAACGAGTCCGAGCCCGGCACGTAACGCAGCTCGGTCCAGGTTTCGAGTTTCGCCTTCTTGAAGGTGACCTCTTTCAGCAGCCCGCGAATGCGAATTTCATGCGGGGCTTTATCATCAACCATCACTTCAACTTTCGACGCTGGGGTGTTGCCTGCCTTGCCGTGCAGCGTGTAGATCACCCCATCTTTGGTTACCGGGTGCCCGGTCCACTCAAAGCCGCAGCGCACCATCATCTCGTTGAATCCTTCCAGCCAGCCCAGCCCGTTACGGCTCTCCAGGTTGATATAGGCCGGGTTGACCACTTCCTGCACCGGAGAATCCCAGCCCAGGCGCACGCCGTGGCCGCTGACGTGCAGCAGATCCATACCGCGCGTCGGGCTGAGTGCAATGGTCAGCCCGTTTTTACTGGTCAGCGTCAGCACTTTGGAGCCCTCCTGCTTGCCGCCGTGCAACACCTTTTGCTCGATGCTGAAACTCTCGCCTGCCAGCTTCAGCTGCTGGCTGCTGATTTGCCAGTTGCCCTTTTCTGTCCCGCTTTCAGCATCCGTCAGCAGCCAGCTTTGCGCCGCAGCCTGACCGCTAAGAATCGCCAACACACACCCTGCCAGAACGCTTTTTCTCATCTCTTTATCCCTTTAGCTGAATTGATTTAGCTTTATGCGGGTCCAGACTACAAATCACCGGCAGATAAAAACGTGACAACCATCACCGACTGACTTTTAAGCTGTTTTTGCTCCACTAAACGCGATGGTGGTCACGTAAAGATGATTGCTCAGGATTTATTTCATAAATAAATGTGATGTTTAGCGCTAAATTTGCAGAGGAGAAAATATCGATTCAGCTACAGGGTGCCGCGTTGGATTAAGGGGGCGGGGCATGCCCGGCGCGACAGGGACAAATGCGATTCTGCCGCCGCAGCATTGCATTCATCCGGTTGCTGACGTTAAGGTGGTCCTCATGATGGCTAACAAGTGATTAACAGGGTATGAGCTTTTCGGCATTTGGTGACAAATTTACGCGCCACTCGGGCATTTCCCGCCTGATGGAAGATATGGGTGACGGTTTACGCACGCCGGGGACGGTGATGCTCGGTGGTGGTAATCCCGCGCAGATCCCGGCGATGAACGACTACTTCCAGCAGCTGCTGCAACAGATGCACGACGAGGGCAAGCTGGCGGAAGCGCTGTGTAACTACGACGGCCCGCGCGGTAAAAGCACCCTGCTGGATTCACTCTCCCGGCTGCTGCGCGAGGAGCTGGGCTGGCAGATCGCCCCCGAAAATATCGCCCTGACCAACGGTAGCCAGAGCGCCTTCTTCTATCTGTTCAACCTTTACGCCGGCCGCCGCGCCGACGGCAGCAAGAAACGCGTGCTGTTCCCTCTGGCCCCTGAATACCTTGGCTATGCCGATGCCGGACTGGATGAAGACCTGTTTGTCTCCACGCGCCCGAATATCGAACTGCTGCCGGAAGGGCAGTTTAAGTATCACGTCGATTTTGAACACCTGCATATCGGCGACGATACCGGGCTGATCTGCGTATCGCGCCCGACCAACCCGACCGGCAATGTCATCACCGATGAGGAGCTGCTGAAGCTGGATGCGCTGGCGCAGCAGCATCAGATCCCGCTGCTGATCGATAACGCTTATGGCGTGCCGTTCCCGGGTATTATCTTCAGCGAGGCGCGCCCGCTGTGGAACCCGAACATTATTCTGTGCATGAGCCTGTCCAAGCTCGGCCTGCCGGGCTCGCGCTGCGGCATCATTATTGCCGATGAGAAAGTGATCTCCGCCATCAGCAATATGAACGGCATTATCAGCCTGGCACCCGGCAGCATTGGCCCGGCGATCGCTAATGAGATGATCCAGCGCGGCGATCTGCTGCGGCTGTCAGAAGAGGTGATTAAGCCGTTCTACCAGCAGCGGGTTAACCAGACAATCGCCGTTATTCGCCGCTATTTATCCCCCGATCGCTGCCTGATCCATAAACCGGAGGGGGCGATTTTCCTCTGGCTGTGGTTCAAAGACCTGCCAATCACCACCGAAGTGCTGTACCAGCGTTTAAAACAGCGCGGCGTGCTGATGGTGCCGGGGCACTTCTTCTTCCCGGGGCTGGAGCAGGCGTGGCCGCATACGCATCAGTGCATGCGCATGAACTATGTGCCGGACAGCGAGAAGATTGAGCGCGGAATTGCGATTCTGACGGAAGAGGTCGAGCGGGCGCACCGCGAAGGCTAACGCCGGAAAAGAGAATAAAACAAGGGCCGCCAGCTGGCGGCCCGTCAGCATGTTATTTCATGATTTCGATACGGCGCGGTTTATTGGCTTCTGGCACAACGCGCTCAAGGTCGATATACAGCAGGCCATTTTCCAGTTTGGCATCACGCACGTGTACGTGCTCGGCCAGCTGGAATTTACGCTCGAAGTTGCGCTCGGCAATGCCCTGATAGAGATAGGTGCGTTCCTGCTGCTCTTCCGGGTGCGAACCGCGCACGCTGAGCAGGTTGTCGTGGGAGGTGATCTCCAGTTCGCTTTCCGCGAAGCCCGCCACGGCAATGGTAATTCGGTAGTTGTTTTCTGCCACCAGCTCCACATTGTACGGAGGGTAGCCGCCATTGTTGTTGCTCTGACCCTGGCTGGATTCCAGCAGGTTGATCAGACGGTCAAAGCCAATGGATGAACGATACAGTGGGGCAAGGTCAAAATTACGCATGTTGCAGCTCCTGATAGTCAGCGAGATGTGATTAACAAAGTCGATCCTCCACATTGGACGGACCGCCGGTTCAGAAAACGCTGCCCTGTCGGCGCAGGCTTCACTGACCGTAAGAGTAAAATGGTGACAGACGCGATGCTTTCAAGGGGAAAATGCGATTTTTTTAACCGGAAAGCAGTGAATGTCATACACTCAGGGATGAGTTTGCCGGACCACGGTGCCAGCCACCACAGAGTGGACAATGCTTTGACGCACGCCGGCGACAAGTCTCAGCAGGCTTGCCATAACAAGGGATATTAATGATGAATGCATTGAAGAAGTGCCATATTGCCGGTTTTGTTGCCTGCGTTTCGCTGGTGAATACCAGCGGCTGCTCCAGCGTGATGATGCACTCCGCGCCTTACGAGGGTTACTACCCCGGTACGCGCGCCAGCGCAGAGACAATCGTCGATAAAAACAGCGGCTGGGTGATGAAACCGCTGGCCGCTATCGATCTGCCATTCTCGGCGGTGCTGGATACGCTGCTGCTGCCGATGGACTATTACCGCTCCGGCGACAAAGGGGAAGATGACTCCCCGCGCGCGCGCGTGCTGCGCAGCGAGCAGGCCAATCATACCGATGCCATCATGAACGAAACCATGGCCCCGATGTCGCCCACCCGCGATACCGCACCGTCACCCGCCAGCGGCGCTAGCCACGCACCCGCGCGATAAATATCTGCCGCCACGGGTCGCCGTCCCGTAAATAGGCGACTGACTCACCGTCCGGCGAGAACACCACCGCATCGGCTACCGGCGGGATTTCGCTGCGTGCGGTAATGCGCCGCACTGCTCCGCTGGCAAGCTGGCAAATCATCACGCTGTTATCGCAGACAAACGCCAGCTGCTGCCCGTTTGGGTGCCAGCTGAACGCCGACTGAATGCTGTGATGCCCGTGCGTCACCTGCCGCGGCTCGCCCCCCAGCGGGGAAACGGTCCACAGCTGCACCACCTCTGCCTCGTCCGCCATCAGAAAGGCAATTGCGCTGCCGTCCGGCGAGCTACGCAGCCAGTGGCGCGGGGTGCTGGCCAGGCCACGGCGGGTAAAGGTCAGGCGCCGCTGTTCTACGCCGCGCGGTGGCGCTGGCAGGCTGTGTGCGGTGCCTTCCAGCGGCGCGTCCCCGGCCAGCGCGTAGTCGGCACTGTTTTCCGGCAGATCGACAATAAACACCTCGGCCACTTTCTCGCCGCCTGCCGCGACGGTATCGCCAATAAAGGCCAGCGCCCAGCGCTGACGGCTACCGTCGGCACGCTGATACCCCAGGTTCCCCACCCAGCCCTCTTCATAGGCGCGGTTGATTTCATCACTGCCCGGCAGCGGCTGAACGGTGGTGCGGCTGACCAGTACGCAGTAGTGGCTGCCGTCATATTCACGCGGATGGTTTTTCGGCGGGCAGACCGCATGCAGCGGCACCGCCACGCCCACATTGCGCAGGTCCTGCTTCACGTCCAGTTCGTGCATCACGTGGTCGTTATAGGTAAAGCTCAGGCGTGAACCGTCCGGGCTGAACACGTGCACGTGCGAGCCGCCGCGCAGCGCCCCGGCGGTAAACGGCGGGGTGATATCGCAGGCATCAAGATTTTCCGCCACCCCGTGCTGAACGATCACCCCGCGCCGATGATGGAAATCATACTTCCACTGGCTGTCGGGGTGCTCGGGGCCGTGAATACAGACGTAGCGTGGGGGCAGATCCGGGCTGGCGGTTACCACGCCAACGTGCGCACCGTCGCGCGCCTGGTACAGCACTTCAGTATCCCCGCTGCTGACGTTAACCCGCTCAATGGTCAGGCCGGTAAATGACGCCCCGGAAGGGCGCACGTCGTACACCAGCCACTGGCTGTCCGCGGTCCAGACATTGATATTGGTCAGCTGGTGGTGGCGCGCAGCGAAGGTGAGTTGTATTTCTTTCATAGGGGGCCGCTGATAAGGGGGCGGGGAGGATCCCCGCCACCGATAACTAAGGATAGTGGATACGGCGGATGCAGAATATCCGCCGTCTGACGCGGTCAGGCAGGTTACAGCACGAACTTCTCTATCGCGTGGGCGACGCCATCTTCAAAGTTCGGCCGGGTGACAAACTGCGCCATCGCCTTCACTCTCTCAATGCCGTTGCCCATCGCCACGCCGGTGCCGGCATATTCCAGCATCGCCAGGTCATTCTCCTGGTCGCCGATGGCCATCACCTCTTCACGCTTCAGCCCCAGCAGCTCCGCCAGCGCTTTAACGCCCGACCCTTTATTGACGCTTTTATCAAGGATTTCGAGGTAGTAAGGCGAGCTTTTCATGATGGTATAGCGATCGTACGCTTCCTGCGGGATCTTCTTAATCGCCGCATCCAGCAGTTCTGGCGGGTCGATCATCATCACTTTCGGGAAGCTCAGGCTGCGGTCCATTTCAGCGACGTCGCGCTGGCGCAGCGGGATTCCGGTCAGCCACGCCTCATGAACGGTATATTCGCTGATATCCTTATTTGGCGTGAACAGCTCGGTTTTGGTCAGCGCCTGGAAATGCACGCCCAGCTCGCGCGCCAGCTTTTCAAAATAGAGATAATCATCGAAATGCAGCGCCACTTCCGCCACGCATTCACCGCTTTCCGCCTTTTGAACCAGTGCGCCGTTGTTGGTGATGCAGTACTGCCCCGGCTGCTGTAAATCCAGCTCCGTCAGGTAATTCTGCACGCCAACAAACGGGCGCCCGGTCGCAAGGACAATCGCCACGCCGTTATCGCGCGCCGCCTGAATGGCCTGCTTCACGCCAGGGGTGATCTGGTGCTGTGGATTCAGTAACGTGCCGTCCATATCAATCGCAATCAGTTTTATCGCCATACCATCCTCGTTAGCCAACAGTTTGTTCCCATGCTAGCGCGATTCAGCTCATGATCACCAGCCTGATTACGCGCTGAACGGCACGCATCCATCAGCGCTGCGCTGCCAGCGGTTTATTAACAAAGAAACCGTAGCTGATCGCACCCAGCATCAGCAGCCCGGCCCCGAGCAGGAACACGTTGGTGAATTTTCCGGTCATATCCAGAATCACCCCGGTAACAATCGGTGCCATTGCCGCGCCAAGGAAGCCGCCAAAGTTCTGAATCGCCCCGAGTGACGCCACCTGATCCTTCGGCGCGATGTCGGTCGCCAGCGTCCAGATAGCCCCCTGTGGCATCTGCGAGCAGAAGTAGCCCAGCGACAGCAGGGTAATCGCCAGCGGGGTACTGTCGACGAACGGGATCGGGGCGACAAAGCAGGCTGCCAGCGCCGCACCCGCAACGATGGGGATCTTACGCGCGTGGATGGCTTTCATGCCGCCTCGCACCAGCTTATCGGACAGCATCCCGCCCACCAGCACGCCGAGGATCCCGGCAAAGAAGGGAATCGAGGCAATCCAGCCGGTCTGCTTCAGGCTAAAGCCGAGCGATTTTTCCAGATAGCTTGGCAGCCAGGTGAGATACACCCAGATGGTAAACATGATGGAGAAGTTACCGATCACCATAAACCACGTGGTGCGGTGCTTAAACAGCGCGCCCCAGCTGGTTTTGACCACGTTTTCCCCGGCGGCCGTGACGCTGCGGTGCCCGGCATGGATCAGCGCATCTTCACGCGCATCCGGATCGCGGTAAAACTTCCACCACGCCAGCAGCAGTGGGAGCCCCATCAGGCCGATTGCCATAAACATCCCGCGCCAGCCAAAGCTCAGCAGCAGCACGGTGAGGATTGGCGGGGCGATGGCGTTAGCGATCTGCGAACCGGTATTGATGATTGAGGTTGGCAGGCCGCGCTCTTTGTCGCCAAACCAGCGGTGGGTGATTTTAATGCCGGAGGTAAAGAACGGCGATTCGGAAATACCCAGCAGCATACGCAGGCCGTAAAACACCGAGTAGCTGTTGACAAAAGCGGCGAGGAAAGTGAAGCCGGACCACAGCCCCAGCGCCCAGGAGAACATGCGTTTCGGGCCGAACTTATCCACCAGCCAGCCCGCCGGCAGGTTGGCCAGCGCATACGGCCAGAGGAAGGCCGACAGCAGCAGCCCCATTTCGGTCTGCGAGAAGCCAAACTCGGCGGCAATGGTGGTGTTGGCGATGCTGAGATTGGCGCGATCCAGATAGTTAACCACCGCTGCCAGCAGCAGGATAAAGATAATGCCCCAGCGCAGGCGAGAGATCGGCGGCCGGTTGGCGGCCAGCGGCTGCGCGGAGGAGGTTGCGGCTACAGAGGTCTCTTTCATGATGATGTCTCGTCAGTAAACAGGCTCAGGTGAATTTTGATTACCGCTTTGCGGAGGAGGGAAACACCGTGGGTCTGGCAACAGGGGCGATGAACATCATGGGGAAACAGCACCACAAAGGTATCCGCTTCCAGCGCAATCATCGATTCATTGTGGGTCTGATGGTAGAACACGATATCGCGCTGTTCGGCGTCGTCTTCGACTACCACATGGCTTGGGTGCGCGCGCGCCACGCCGATGCTCTCTTCACCGGACAGCAGATACTGAATATCAACATAGTTAACATGTGACTCGGCGCGGCGGGCGCTGGCCGGTTCGGTTGCCATGGTCTGATAGAGGCAGAACATCTTATTATCCGGCAGGATGTCGAATTTTCCCGGTTCCAGCGCGGCAAAATCCGTGGCGGCAATCCATTCCAAAGCCTGATTAATCACCGGGTGCAGGGTGTGACGTTCCCTCGCCCAGTCGTTGCGATCGCAAAAAATCATCGTCGTTGTCCCGTATTGTTATTTGTTTGGCGGGTGTGGGTACAGCGGGCAGCCCCTGGTAGCGCTGCCCGGCGCGAACAGCTAGCCCGCGATTTTCTTCTGCCACAGCGTGGTGCCCTGCTGGATTTGATCCAGCAGCACGCCGAGGCCCCAGAATTTTTCCAGCACGTTATCTTTGTTCACGCGGCAGAACTCGCTGCTGAACGTGCCCAGATGCTGATGATAAATTTTGGCATTTTTCGGGTAGCCCAGCGTCTCCGTGACCGCGGACAGCGACAGGAACAGCGACAGCTCCTGGGCTTTTTCCGGCTGCTCTGCCCCGTGGTGATACAGCCAGTGATACAGCTCCGGGTGGAAGTTGGTAAACACACCGCTGAAGCCTTTCGAGCCTGCCTGGATAGCGGGCCAGGCGATCGCCGCGTTGGCGTTGATGATATTGAACGGCGTGCCCTCTGCCAGCTTCACGCGGCGCTGCACGGTCGGCAGGTCGCAGCTGACATCTTTCAGCACCACGAAGCGGCCGCTTTTGGCGCAGAAGCTGAACTCTTCGTCGCTCAGCAGGCGGCGATACGGGGCCGGGCACTCGTAAAGGCCAAGCGGCATGCTGGCTGGCAGGGCTTCCAGCAGCGCGTTCAGCGTGGAGAAGAACACCTCGCTGCCCTCGTTTTTCGGGTCAAGATGGTTGGTCACCAGCACCAGCGCATCGATGCCGGTGGCGGCCATCGCGCTCAGCTCTTCGATCTGCGCGTCAAGCGCATCGCTGATATGTCCGGAGGCAATCACCGGTACGCGGCCCTGCACTTTGCCGACCACAAATTCCGCAAGGGATACGCGCTCCTGCAGCGACAGGAACTGCATTTCGCTCGACTGGCAGACGGCAAACAGCGCATCAACGCCCTGCGTCAGATACCAGTCAATTAAACGTTCGAGGCCCGGATAGTCGATCTGGTTATCAGGGGTAAACGGCGTCAACATCACCGGGACAATACCTTCAATCTTCTTCATCTTGTTCTCCTGATGGCAGCGTACTGCCTGAAAATGGGGCGGTTCAGCGCTGCGCCAGTCGCGCAACCACCTGGGGGTGATCGGGCATATTGCTGGCCCCTTCACGCTCCACCGCCAGTGAAGCAAACGCCGCGGCGTAAGTGGCCGCCTGCGCAATGGTCTGTCCGCTTGCCAGCGCGGCGGCGAAGGCGCCGTTAAAGGCATCGCCCGCGCCAGTGGTATCAACGCTGACCGCCGGAAATGCCGGAATATGCTGGAACTGCCCGTTATCGAGGATCAGCGCGCCGCGCGAGCTCATAGTGATAATCACCCGCTTCGCGCCCTGGCGCACGATAGCCTGCGCCGCTTCTCTGGCGCTCTCCAGATCCGTTACCTCAACCCCCGAGAGCAGCGACGCCTCGGTTTCATTGGGGGTGATCACGTCGACATACTGCAGGCATTTGAGTACATCGTCCGAGAACGGCGCCGGATTCATAATCACCCGCACGCCCAGCGTATTGGCCAGCTTCATGGCGTTGAGCGTGGCGGAGAAGTTGTTCTCCAGCTGTAGCAGCAATACGTCAGCGCCGGACAGCTCGTGCGTCATCTCCGCCACTTCGGCATCGGTGAGCGTCTGATTGGCGCCGGAGTAGATGGCGATCATGTTTTCGCCATCCTGCTGCGACACATAGATAATCGCATTGCCGGTCGGCTCGCTTTCACTCTGATAGAGCTTGAAGGAGTGAATATCCGATGCCGAAAGGTGATCGAAAGCAAACTGGCTGAACTGGTCTTTACCCACTTTAGAGACAAAGTGCACCCGCGCCCCGGTACGGCTGGCGGCCATCGCCTGATTGGCCCCTTTGCCACCCGGACCCAGCGTACTGCCAAGCGCCAGCAGCGATTCTCCGCCTCTGGGAAAGCGCGCGACCTTCGCCACGATATCGACGTTAAACGAGCCGAGAATACACACCCGCCCCTGGGTCTTACGCTTGCCGCGCTGCCCGTTCAGGCGCTGGCTTTCCAGCCGCTGCAGCAGCACTTCAAAGTTGCCGCCGGTCTCGGAAATCAGCCTGGCCTGCAGATTACGGCGTAACACCATCGCCCCGCCGTGGCAGCGCTGAATCAATCCCAGCCCCGCCAGCGCGGCCAGATCGCTGCGAATCGTCTCTTTCGATACGGCAAAGGTCCCGGCGAGCCAGGCGACGCTCAGCGTTTCATGGCGATCGAGATACTCAAGAATGTGGTTACGCCGCTGTTCCAGATACATAGTCACCTCTTCGTCATTAAGAGACTAAGGGAGCACGAAACGTTTAAAAGTGATAGCGGTCATAGCGCGCGGGGAAAAACGGAAGCAAACGGAAGGGAAACCAAAGGCTGGAATGGTAGCGCTGTCCGAGAGCGGAGACGATGTCACTCCCGGACAGGCAGCTTAGTGACATTAATAATGGCTAAAACGATTACTTTCCTGGGTCATTAACTTCACCAGCTTAGGATGAACAAATAACTTCTCCTTTCCTGCACTGATTTCGCTTAACACACCAATATCACACAACTGTTTCAGATAACTTGAGGCCGTCTGGCGTCCAGCGATCTCTTTTTCAACCAGATTACTGATGCGGCAGAAGGGGAAGTTGGTTGAAAGGCCGATCGGCTTGCCAGGTCATGTTTAAATTATCCATTTTTTTCGACACGTTTATGCGATATGTCGATGCGCTTAACATGAAGCGCAAACGTGTCGAAATTATCCTCTTTTTTCGACATGAGAAAAATAACAGGCAGAGTGCAGGCGAAAAAAAAGCAGACCCGAAAGTCTGCTGTTTGCTGCGAGGTGACCGAATGCGGGGCGACCAGAAAAGAAGGTCGCCCCCTACGACGGGCCTGTTCTGTCAGATATCGATGTTCGCCGCGCGCAGGGCGTTCTCTTCGATAAAGGCGCGGCGTGGTTCTACCGCGTCGCCCATCAGGGTGGTGAACAGCTGGTCGGCCGCCACGGCGTCTTTGATGGTCACGCGCAGCATACGGCGGCTGTCCGGATCCATGGTGGTTTCCCACAGCTGATCCGGGTTCATTTCGCCCAGACCTTTATAACGCTGTACCGACAGGCCACGGCGCGACTCTTTCACCAGCCAGTCCATCGCCTGCTCGAAGCTGGCAATGGGCTGACGGCGCTCGCCGCGCTCGATAAAGGCATCTTCTTCGATCAGGCCGCGCAGTTTCTCACCGAGGGCGCAGATTTTACGGTATTCGCCGCCGAGCATAAACTCAGTATCCAGCGGATAATCGGTATCAACCCCGTGCGTTTTAATACGCAGCACCGGCTCGAAGATATGCAGCTCACGGTTTTCGCGTACCAGGCCGCTAAAGGTGCTGCCGTGCTGGTCGTTATCGTTGAGATACTTCACCAGCCCATCCAGCCAGCCCTGCACCGGCGCTTCTGCCGCCAGGTCGCTCAGCGTCGCGTGGTAGATCAGCGCATTAAGCAGGGCAACCGGATAGCGGCGCTCCATACGTTTGATCATCTTGCGCGTGCTGTTGAACTCAGACACCAGGTCTTCCAGCGGCTTGCCGCCCAGCGCTGGCGCACTGGCGTTAGCGTGCAGCGTCGCCCCGTCCAGCGCGATAGCGATCTGATACTGGTCCATCGCCTCATCGTCTTTAATGTACTGTTCCTGCTTGCCTTTCTTCACCTTGTACAGCGGTGGCTGAGCGATATACACGTGGCCACGCTCGATGATTTCCGGCATCTGGCGGTAGAAGAAGGTCAGCAGCAGCGTACGGATGTGAGAACCATCGACGTCCGCATCGGTCATGATGATGATGCTGTGATAGCGCAGCTTGTCCGGGTTGTATTCGTCACGGCCAATGCCGCAGCCCAGCGCGGTGATCAGCGTTGCCACTTCCTGAGAAGCCAGCATCTTGTCGAAGCGGGCTTTCTCAACGTTGAGGATTTTACCCTTCAGCGGCAGGATTGCCTGGTTCTTACGGTTACGCCCCTGCTTGGCAGAGCCGCCCGCAGAGTCCCCTTCCACCAGGTAGATTTCGGACAGCGCCGGGTCACGCTCCTGGCAGTCGGCCAGTTTGCCCGGCAGGCCTGCCAGGTCGAGCGCGCCTTTACGGCGGGTCATCTCACGCGCGCGGCGTGCAGCTTCACGCGCGCGCGCGGCGTCAATAATTTTACCCACGACGATTTTGGCATCGCCCGGGTTTTCCAGCAGGTATTCAGACAGCAGTTCGTTCATCTGCTGCTCAACCGCCGATTTCACCTCGGAAGAGACCAGTTTATCTTTGGTCTGAGAGGAGAATTTCGGGTCCGGCACTTTCACCGAAACCACGGCAATCAGCCCTTCACGCGCATCGTCACCGGTGGCGCTCACTTTGGCCTTCTTGCTGTAGCCTTCTTTATCCATGTAGGCGTTCAGGGTACGGGTCATGGCGGCGCGGAAGCCAGCCAGGTGCGTACCGCCGTCGCGCTGCGGGATATTGTTGGTAAAGCAGTAGATGTTTTCCTGGAAACCGTCGTTCCACTGCAGCGCCACTTCCACACCAATGCCGTCTTTCTCGGTGGAGAAATAGAACACATTCGGGTGGATCGGGGTTTTGTTCTTATTCAGATACTCAACGAACGCCTTGATACCACCTTCGTAGTGGTAATGGTCGTTCTTGCCGTCACGCTTGTCTTCCAGCTTGATTGATACGCCGGAGTTCAGGAACGACAGCTCACGCAGACGCTTAGCCAGAATTTCGTATTCGAACTCGACCACGTTGGTAAAGGTCTGATGGCTTGGCCAGAAACGCACGCGCGTCCCGGTCAGATCGGTTTCACCGGTCACGCTCAGCGGGGCCTGCGGCACGCCGTGCACGTAAATCTGCTGATGGACTTTGCCTTCACGGCGGATGGTCAGCTCCAGTTTTTCCGACAGGGCGTTAACCACGGAAACCCCTACGCCGTGCAGGCCGCCGGAAACTTTGTATGAGTTATCATCGAACTTACCGCCCGCGTGCAGCACGGTCATGATCACTTCAGCGGCAGAGATACCCTCTTCTTCGTGGATGCCGGTTGGAATACCACGGCCATCATCGACAACGGAGACAGAGTTATCCGCATGAATGGTAACCAGAATGTCTTTACAGTGACCGGCGAGCGCTTCGTCAATGGCGTTATCCACGACCTCAAATACCATGTGATGCAGACCGGTGCCGTCATCCGTATCGCCGATATACATACCCGGGCGCTTGCGTACCGCATCGAGCCCTTTTAGAACTTTGATACTGGAGGAGTCATAAGAATTCGACATCAACTTTTCTCGCTCGTTTAATCTTCAGGTTGAACCGCTATTTTACCCTGTTCTACGTTGAACATCTTGCCCTTTTCATCAGTCATATCGAAGACATGCTCGGCCGCAATGGCACTGACAAAAACCTGGGCCTGAGTGGCTTTTAAGCGCGCTGCCAGCAGGTGGCGGCGCGTTTCGTCCAGCTCAGAGGCAAAATCATCTATCAGATACAGGCAACGTCGCCCGTTCTGTCGGGTGAGAAACTCACCCTGCGCCAGTCTCAGGGCGCACATCAGCAGCTTTAACTGGCCGCGAGACAGTAAATCTTCCACCGGCGTCCCCTCAGCGCGAATACGAAAATCCGCCTTATGGGGGCCGCTGGCCGTGTAGGTCAATGCCCGATCGCGCTCAAAATTGCGTTCGAGCAGGTCGGCGTAATCACTCTCTTTGTCCCAGCCGCGCTGAAAGGAGAAGCTCAGCTGAAACTCCGGCAGAAACTGCGCGCAGGTGGCGTTGATATCCGCCGCTATCGCTTCGCTGTAGGCGGCACGCCAGGCGCTTATCTGCTCTGCCAGCGGTGCCAGCTCCTGGTCCCAGGCGCGGATCTGCTGGTAGCGCGACACCTGGCGCAGCGCGGCGTTGCGCTGCTTCAGCAGGCGACGCAGGTTGCTCCAGGCGTTGAAAAATCCCGGCTCGTTATGAAAACATCCCCAGTCGATATAAGCACGACGGTACTTTGGGCCGCCGTTCAGCAGCGTAAAGCCCTCCGGGGTGATCAGCTGCATGGGCAGCATCTGCGCCAGCTCGGCCACTTTATGCCCGTCGCTGCCGTCAATGCGCACCTTGCTGTCACCGGCGCGGTTTTTCGTCAAGCCAACGGAAACTTCACGCTCGTTACCGGCAATACGCCCGTGCAGAACAAACGCATCCTGCTCGTGGCGGATCACGCGGCCCGCCTGCAGGCTGCGAAACGCCCGGCCATGCCCCAGGGTGTAAATCGCTTCCAGCACGCTGGTTTTACCGCTGCCGTTTGGCCCCACCAGGAAATTAAATCCCGGGGCCAGCGCCAGGTCCGCGTTTTCGATATTACGGAAGTCTTTGATAAGAAGGCGGGTTAAAGCCATGACACCGATCCAGAGCAGCGGGATGTAGGGGCCGCACATGTGCGGCCCTGGGTCAGGCATGCCTGACCCCTACGAAATATGAGGATTAAATCAGCAATTACAATCTCATTGGCATGACAACGTAGGCTGCAGACTGACTGGCCGCATCTTCGATCTGCACGCTGGACACGGAGTCGGTCAGCAGCAGACGCACATTCTCGCACTTCAGCGCGTTAAGCACATCCAGCACGTAGCTGACGTTAAAGCCGATTTCGAGATCGGTGCCGCCGTAGGTGACATCCAGCATCTCTTCCGCTTCTTCCTGTTCCGGGTTATTCGCGGTAATTTTCAGCTGATTTTCGCTGATATACAGGCGAACGCCGCGGAACTTCTCGTTGGAGAGAATGGCGGCACGCGAGAAGGCCTGCTTCAGCAGATCGCAGCTGGCATCCAGCGTTTTGTCCGGGTTCTTCGGCAATACGCGGCGATAGTCGGGGAAACGGCCATCAACCAGCTTCGAGGTGAAGATAAAGTCACCCACGTGCGCACGAATATTGTTGCTGCCGATCTGCACCTGCAGTGGCGTGTCGCCACCATCCAGCAGACGCACCAGCTCAATCACCCCTTTACGCGGCACGATCACCGAATGGCTCGGCAGCGCCTGGCCGACCGGCATCGAGCAGACTGCCAGACGGTGCCCGTCGGTTGCCACGGTGCGCAGCTCTTCACCTTCGGTTTCAAACAGCATCCCGTTGAGGTAGTAGCGCACGTCCTGATGAGCCATAGAGAACTGCGTGGCTTCGATCAGGCGCTTCATCGTCGCCTGCGGCAGAGTGAATTCAACCTCACTCTGCCAGTCGTCGAGGTTCGGGAAGTCGCTGGCGGGCAGGGTGGAGAGCGAGAAGCGGCTACGGCCGGAGCGCAGCAGCATTCTTTCGCCGTCCAGAATCACCGTGATCTCCGCACCTTCCGGCAGGCCACGGCAGATATCAAAGAATTTGCGCGCCGGCACGGTAGTCGCGCCCGGCTCGTGGTCCTGCGTCAGCGCAACGCGGGCCACCATCTCCATTTCTAAATCGGTGCCGGTCAGCAGCAGGGTGCCTTCATTAACCTGCAGCAGCAGATTACCGAGGATAGGCAGCGTCGGGCGGCCGCCTAACGGGCTGCTGACCTGCTGTAATGGCTTGAGTAAATGCTCGCGTTCTACAATAAATTTCATAGTCAGGAAGATAATGTTCTGATGAGATTTGAGAAATCTTCTTTAATGTCGTGACTCTCTTCGCGCAGCTGCTCAATTTTTCGGCAGGCATGTAGCACGGTGGTATGGTCACGACCCCCGAAAGCATCACCGATTTCCGGCAGACTGTGGTTGGTCAGTTCTTTTGCCATCGCCATCGCCATCTGGCGCGGGCGGGCTACCGAGCGCGAACGGCGCTTCGACAGTAAATCGGCCACTTTGATTTTATAATACTCGGCGACGGTCTTCTGAATATTATCAATGGTGACCAGCTTCTCCTGCAAGGCCAGCAGATCGCGCAGCGCTTCGCGCACGAAATCGATGGTAATGGCCCGGCCGGTAAAGTTGGCGTTAGCGATCACGCGGTTCAGCGCCCCTTCCAGCTCGCGCACGTTAGAGCGCAGGCGCTTGGCAATAAAGAAGGCCACTTCGCCCGGCAGACGAATGTCGTTTTCGTCAGCCTTTTTCATCAGGATCGCCACGCGGGTTTCCAGTTCTGGCGGTTCGATCGCGACCGTCAGCCCCCAGCCGAAGCGGGATTTCAGTCGATCCTCAACGCCGTTGATCTCTTTCGGATAACGATCTGAGGTCAGAATGATCTGCTGATTACCTTCCAGCAGGGCATTAAAGGTGTGGAAAAACTCTTCCTGCGATCGCTCTTTATTGGCAAAGAACTGAATGTCATCGATCAGCAGCGCATCAACCGAACGGTAGTAGCGCTTAAACTCTTCAATGGCGTTGTTCTGCAGCGCTTTGACCATGTCCTGCACAAAACGCTCGGAGTGCATGTACACCACTTTGGCATTCGGCTTGCGCGCCATAATGCCGTTACCCACCGCGTGCAGCAGGTGCGTTTTACCCAGACCGGTGCCGCCATAAAGGAACAGCGGGTTGTAGGCTCCGCCAGGGTTATCCGCCACCTGACGTGCCGCCGCACGTGCCAGCTGGTTCGATTTACCCTCAACGAAGTTGTCAAAGTTGTGTTTAGTATTGACGTTGGAGCGGTAGGAGAGCTCGGCCGGAGCCGGCATATTGTCCCAGCTTGGCCGCATCGGCGCCGGGCGGCTGATAATGCCTGGAGAGCTGGCATTGGCGCTGGCTAACACGGGCTGGCTGATGGCCTGCGCCACCGGCTTACTGCCGACTTCAAAACGCAGCAATGGCACATTGCTGCCGCAGAAGTCATTCAGCAAGGCATTAATATTATTCAGGTATTTATCCCGAACCCAGTCGAGTACAAAACGGTTTGGTGCATACAAGGCCAGCGTATTGTCATTCAGTTCGGCCTGCAAGGGGCGTATCCACATGCTGAATTCTGTGGCAGGTAGCTCATCCTGTAAACGGGCAAGACACTGTTGCCAAAGCGTTAGTGACACGGCGGACTCCACTCGAAAAAGTTCGATAAGAAATAAAGGCGCTGAAGCGATAATTTCATCATTGTTGACGCATGCCGATGATACGCATGCGAACCGCTATCCGCGGTTACTCCGCCCGTCCCCGACATTGATACTACTTTCGGGTTAGGATCCGACCCGGGGATCGTTAGCGGAAGGGCGGATCATAGCGTAAAGCGCAGCAGAGATCTTCACTTTCTACACAGTTTTGATCCAATTTATCCACAGGGGCGGATAGCGGGGATAAGTTTACGCCACCCTGCACAAAAGGCATTCAGGATCGTCTGCATTCGTTGAAATTTAATGGTGCCGTCACGTTATTGCCGCAAATGTCATGTAACCGGATCGCGAGAAGATCCTGCGCGATCCTTGCGCTTTTTACTGGACACCGTATAATTTGTGCCCCGGCGTGTGCGCCATGGCCGTTTTGGCTGTTTTTCGGTCACTACGGGCAATCAGGATGCGCTTTTCACGCGAAGTAAATTGACTCTGGACTGTACAATTATTACAATCCCGCCTCTTTATTAAAGACACACTGAGGCGTCGGTCGTTTTTTCGGGCCAGATAACGCGTCACCAAGTGAAATTTTTCAAGTTTAGGTAGAAATCGCCATGAAACGCACTTTTCAACCGTCCGTACTGAAGCGCAACCGTTCACACGGTTTCCGTGCTCGTATGGCAAATAAAAATGGTCGTCAGGTTCTGGCACGTCGTCGTGCTAAAGGCCGTTCTCGTCTGACCGTTTCTAAGTAATAAAAGCTAACCGCTGAGTGGTTAAGCTCGCATTTCCCAGGGAGTTACGTTTGTTAACTCCCACTCATTTCACTTTCGTCTTCCAGCAGCCACAACGGGCTGGCACGCCGCAAATCACTATACTCGGCCGCCTGAACACGCTGGGGCATCCCCGCATCGGTCTCACCGTCGCCAAAAAACATGTTAAACGTGCGCATGAACGCAACCGGATCAAGCGATTGACCCGCGAAAGCTTTCGTCTACGTCAGCATGAATTACCGGCAATGGATTTTGTGATTGTGGCGAAAAAGGGTGTCGCGGATCTGGATAACCAGGCACTGACGGAAGCGTTGGAGAAACTATGGCGTCGTCACTGTCGCCTGGCTCGCGGCTCTTAATCGGGCTGATTCGCGTTTATCAGCGCGTGATCAGCCCGCTTTTAGGTCCCCATTGCCGTTTCCATCCCACCTGTTCTCAATACGGTATTGAGGCATTGCGCAGGTTCGGATTGGTAAAAGGGTGTTGGTTGACGCTAAGACGCATATTAAAATGCCACCCTTTAAACCAGGGTGGCGACGACCCGGTGCCGCCACATAACCATTGATCTCAGAGAACATTAACGATGGATTCGCAACGCAATCTTTTTCTCATCGCTTTTCTGTTCGTGTCCTTTATGATCTGGCAAGCCTGGCAGACGGACCACGCTCCGCAGCCATTGCAGACCCAGACCACGCAGAACACGACCAGCGCTGCCGGTGATGCCGCTAATCAGGGTGTACCTGCCAGCGGACAGGGCAAAACGATCACCGTTAAGACCGATGTCCTGTCTTTAAACATCAATACCCGCGGTGGCGATATTGATCAGGCACAGCTGCTGACTTACCCGGACAAACTGGGTTCAGACCAGCCTTTCCAGCTGCTGGAAACCACACCAGGCTTCCTGTATCAGGCACAAAGTGGCCTGACCGGTCGTAATGGCCCGGATAACCCGGCCAATGGTGCGCGCCCTCTGTACACCAGCAGCCAGGATCACTTCGAACTGGCAGAAGGCCAGAGCGAACTGCGTATCCCGCTGACCTTCACCGCTGAAAACGGCGCGACCTACACCAAGACCTTCGTCCTGAAGCGCGGCGAGTACGCGATCAATGTCGATTATCAGGTCAACAACGCCACCCAGCAGCCGCTGGAAGTGTCGATGTTTGGTCAGCTGAAGCAGACGATCGATCTGCCGAAGCACCGCGACACCGGCAGCAACAACTTTGCGTTGCATACTTTCCGCGGTGCGGCTTACTCCAGCAGTGAGACCAACTACGAGAAGTACAAATTCGACAAGATCAGCGATAACGAAAACCTGAGCACCACCACCACCAACGGTTGGGTGGCGATGATGCAGCAGTATTTCGCCACCGCATGGGTTCCGCAGACTGCGGGCAGCAACACGCTTTACACCAGCAACCTGGGTAATGGTATTGCCGCAATCGGCTACAAATCTGCGCCAGTGACCATCGCGCCGGGTTCTCAGCAGCAGCTGGCTGCGACCCTGTGGGTTGGCCCGGAAATTCAGGACAAAATGGCGGCGGTTGCCCCACACCTGGATCTGACTGTGGATTACGGCTGGCTGTGGTTTATCTCCCAGCCGCTGTTTAAGCTGCTGAAGTTCCTGCACAGCTTTATCGGTAACTGGGGCTTCTCCATTATCGTGATCACCTTCATCGTGCGCGGCATCATGTACCCGCTGACCAAAGCGCAGTATACCTCGATGGCCAAAATGCGCATGCTGCAGCCGAAGATTCAGGCAATGCGTGAGCGTTTAGGTGAAGATAAGCAGAAGATGAGCCAGGAGATGATGGCGCTGTACAAAGCGGAGAAAGTGAACCCGCTTGGCGGCTGTCTGCCACTGGTTATCCAGATGCCTATCTTCCTGGCACTGTACTACATGCTGATGGGCTCGGTGGAACTGCGTCATGCGCCGTTTGCACTGTGGATCCATGACCTGTCCGCACAGGACCCGTACTACATCCTGCCGATCCTGATGGGTATCACGATGTTCTTCATTCAGAAGATGTCGCCAACCACCGTGACCGACCCGATGCAGCAGAAGATCATGACCTTTATGCCGGTCATCTTCACCGTGTTCTTCCTGTGGTTCCCGTCTGGTCTGGTGCTGTACTACATCGTCAGTAACCTGGTGACCATTCTCCAGCAGCAGCTGATTTATCGCGGGCTGGAAAAGCGTGGTCTGCACAGCCGCGACAAGAAAAAAGCGTAATTTGTCCGTAGGGGCGAGGCATGCCTCGCCCGTGCTAAATTTCGGCACAATGCTTACACTAAGGCGGTCATCATGACCGCCTTTTTTTATCTTAAAAAAGAGAGTTCAACATGAGCCATAGCGATACTATCGTCGCCCAGGCGACCCCACCTGGCCGCGGCGGCGTCGGCATCCTGCGCATTTCCGGCAGCAAAGCCCGCGACGTGGCGCAGCTGCTGCTGGGCAAACTGCCCAGGCCGCGCTACGCCGACTATCTGCCGTTCACTGACGCTGACGGTCGCACGCTGGACCAGGGCATCGCGCTGTGGTTCCCCGGCCCGAACTCCTTTACCGGTGAGGACGTGCTGGAGCTGCAGGGCCACGGCGGCCCGGTGATCCTCGACCTGCTGCTGAAGCGCATTGTCGCGCTCCCGGGGCTGCGCATTGCCAATCCGGGGGAGTTCTCCGAGCGCGCCTTCCTCAATGACAAGCTCGACCTGGCACAGGCCGAGGCAATAGCCGACCTGATCGACGCCAGCTCCGAGCAGGCCGCGCGCTCGGCGGTCAACTCACTACAGGGTGTTTTCTCCACCCGCGTTAATGCGCTGGTGGAAGCACTCACTCACCTGCGCATCTACGTGGAGGCAGCGATCGACTTCCCCGACGAGGAGATCGACTTCCTCTCCGACGGTAAAATCGAGGCCCAGCTAAATCAGGTTATCGGCGATCTGGATGGCGTGCGCGCTGAAGCCCGTCAGGGCAGCCTGCTGCGTGAAGGGATGAAGGTGGTGATCGCTGGCCGTCCTAACGCTGGTAAATCCAGCCTGCTCAACGCGCTGGCCGGGCGCGAAGCGGCGATTGTCACCGATATTGCCGGCACCACGCGCGACGTGCTGCGCGAACATATCCATATTGACGGCATGCCGCTGCACATCATTGATACTGCGGGCCTGCGTGAGGCCAGTGACGAAGTGGAACGCATCGGTATTGAACGCGCATGGAAAGAGATAGAACAGGCCGATCGCGTGCTGTTTATGGTGGATGGCACCACCACCGGCGCCACCGAACCCGCTGAGATCTGGCCGGACTTTATTGCCCGCCTGCCGGAAACTCTGCCGATCACCGTGGTACGTAATAAAGCGGATATCACTGGGGAAGAAGAGGGTTTAAGCGAAGTGAACGGTCACTCACTTATTCGCCTGTCGGCGCGCACCGGGGACGGCATCGATATCCTGCGCGACCACCTGAAAGCCAGCATGGGCTTTGCCGGTAATATGGAGGGTGGCTTCCTCGCTCGCCGCCGCCATCTGCAGGCACTGGAGTTAGCAGCCACTCACCTGCAGCAGGGTAAACATCAGCTGCTGGGTGCATGGGCTGGGGAACTGCTGGCGGAGGAGCTGCGTCTGGCGCAGCAGGCACTGAGTGAGATCACCGGGGAATTCAGCTCCGACGATCTGCTGGGACGGATCTTCTCCAGCTTCTGCATTGGTAAATAGACCTCTCCACGCATCCCTGCTGACGCCCCGCTGTATCACCGTATAGCGGGGCGCTTTATGACGTGAAAGGCTAACCACGTTAGCAATTCCCTACCTAACACCATGAATTAATTAAACATTCTAAAAAGACTGTTTCTACACCGCGCTAAAGCTGGTGGTAAGTTTCGCATTATCGATTTACGCGATATATTTATCTATAAATAATTTATTTAATTAAATTGGCGACATGAAAATTATTAAAAGAGAAAATATTAATTAGTTAATGTCGCACTTATAATAAAAGTATAACTTCCTAAACCGCAGTTATTGTATTAGCAGATAAGCTATGTAAGAATTCACCTCGTTGTCAGGCAGGGCAAAAAAGGGACGTTATTAAAGCTATTCCTAACAGAACTTAATATCTCTTGCTTGCCACCACGAAGACTTAACCCATAAAACTCACCAGCCGTTAATTCCATGACTAGAACTTTATACCCTCTATAATTAGACTCGATGGCCAACTTTATTAGTGAGTTAATTATTCACAGCCTGTTAAATCCGGCCCGGATTTAGTTAAGTCGGAATTTTTTATTAATCACCGTAAGGATACATTTAAATGAAACTGAATAAAATTATGCTGGCTGCAGCCCTGACTTTTTCTGCTGTTTCCCTGGCGCACGCGGAAGATGTAACCCCACCGTCCTCAGGCTCCCAGGGTAGCGGGCAGCTATCGTTCAGCGGCTCTATCGTTGATGCTCCTTGCTCCATCAAGAGTGAATCCACAAAGCAGGATGTTGACTTGGGTGCTATCTCTAAAGCCCTGCTGGCTAAGGCAGACGGCCACTCAACGCCTGCGCAGGTGAACATCAAGCTGGAAAACTGCGAACTGAGCAAAGACAAGAATGGCGTGACGATTACCTTCAGCGGCGCGGCTAACGATACTGACGAAACCATGCTGGGTCTGGCAGGTAACGCCTCAGATGCCGGGATTGTTTTTGTTGATAACAAGGGTGAAAAAATCAAACTGGGCGAAGCCAGCAAGCCAACCAAACTGGTCGGTAGCGACTCTACTTTAAGCTTCAGCGCCTACGTTCAACAGACCAAAGCCACACCATCAATTGTGCCTGGTGACTTTACCGCTGTGGCTAATTTCCAGCTGGCCTATCAGTAAATTTTAGCGCATGGAAACAACGTGCAGCGCACAGCCGCACGTTGTTTCCATGCAGCAGGAGGCGGTGATGTTAGTAACAGAAATAAGCCTCCGGGCCTTTCCCACTCTGATGCTGACGCTATTTTTTCTTTCTACTGTCAGCCATGCCGTGCAACAGGGTAAGGGAGAAGTCACCATGAGGGGCGCCATCGTCGATACCGCCTGCACCATTGCCACCCAAGATGCTCAACAGAGCATAGATTTGGGCTCTCTGCCGGTATCTTCTCTAATACGCGATGGCAAAGGACCTGCTTCCCCCTTTACGATTCGTTTAACGGACTGCATGCCTGGAGCCAACAATTCAACCACGCATAATGACAAAATATTTAGCATCACGTTTGATGGCCCAGCCAGAGGGGCAATGTTTAATTTACAGGGTAAGGCCTCTGGCGCGGCGCTGCGTATCAGCGATGCCGCCGGGCACATAGCCAAAGCCGGTGTTGCGCTGCCACCACAGGATATTACCGCGGGTGATATGCGCCTGGAGTACTTTCTTACTCTGGTCAGTAACCAAGAGCCGCTAATGGCCGGGACCTATTTTACCACAGTCCGTTTCAGGCTCGACTATTTCTGAATGTGAAAGCACCAGGAATAATAAATTAACGACAAAACGGATACGCCATGAGATACGCCACAGCACGGAAGCTGTTTAATCTAAAATTATTATCGGCTTTGATTGCTCTGACGCTGGTCAATTCTGGGAAAGTTTTTTCCTCTGACGATATCCAGTTCAATATGGATGTACTGGACGTTAACGACCGTAAGCATGTTGACCTGAGCCAGTTTTCACGTCAGGGATATATTATGCCCGGTGATTACAGCCTGACAGTGCGTATTAACAAAACCGAGCTCTCCGAGCGCACCGTCACCTTTATGGCCGATGAAAACGATCCAAAATCCAGCGTGGCCTGCCTTACCCCCGAGCTGGTTAAGCAATTCGGCCTCAAGCAGCCGTCTTTAGCCGCTCTGAGATGGCATCAGCAGGGAAAATGCCTCGATATGAGTAGCCTTAAAGGACTTCAGGCTCGTGGCGACCTGTCCACATCCTCGCTCTATATCAATATTCCGCAAGCCTGGCTGGAATACAGCGCCGACGACTGGGATCCGCCTTCGCGCTGGGATAACGGCATCCCCGGCATTCTGCTGGATTACAGCCTGAATGCACAGCAGCAGCGCAGCCATAACAGCGGCGACAGGCTTAACCTTAGCGGTAACGGTACCGCAGGCATGAACCTGGGCGCATGGCGGCTGCGCGCAGACTGGCAGGGCCGGGCAGAACGCCAGCGCGGTGAGCATGCGCAGACCAGCAGAGAGTTTGACTGGAGCCGCTTCTACGCCTGGCGTGCGCTCAGTTGGCTGGGTGCCAAACTGATGATCGGTGAGAACTATCTCGACTCCTCGATCTTCGACAGCTTCCGTTTTACCGGAGCCAGCCTGACGTCGGATGAAAATATGCTGCCGCCTAACCTGCGCGGCTACGCGCCGGAAGTGACCGGCATCGCCAGAACCGATGCCAAAGTGACCGTCAGCCAGCAGGGGCGAGTGCTGTATGAAACTCAGGTCGCCGCAGGCCCGTTCCGTATTCAGGATCTGAGCGATGCGGTCACCGGCCAGCTGGACGTGCGCGTTGAAGAGCAGGACGGCAGCGTGCAGACCTTTACCATTAATACCGCCAGTATTCCCTATCTGACCCGCCCGGGCACCATTCGCTTTAAGGTCTCATCGGGGAAACCCTCAGACTGGAAGCACCGCACCAATGGCGCGCTGTTCAGCGCCGGTGAATTGACCTGGGGGATCAGCAACGGCTGGTCAATGTACGGCGGCGCTATCGGCGGTGATAAGTATCAGGCACTCTCCATCGGTATTGGCCGTGACCTGCTGGCGCTGGGCGCCATCTCGCTGGATGCCACCCAGTCGCGCGCGCGTTTGTCGAGTGAGGATAACACCCTGAGCGGCGGCTCATACCGGGTGAGCTATGCGAAAAGTTTTGAGAGCTACGACAGTCAGATTACCTTCGCCGGCTATCGCTTCTCGCAGGAGAACTTTATGAGCATGTCAGAGTATCTGGATGCCAAAGAAGATAGCAGCCGCATGGGTAAAAGTAAGCAGATGTATACCGTGACCTTCAATAAACAGTTCCGCGATGTCGGTCTGTCAACGTACATGACCTACACGCATCAGACTTACTGGAACCGGCCGACCAATGACCGCTACAGCCTGATGCTGTCGCGCTACTTCGACTGGTGGAAGATCCGCTCAGCCAGCGTATCACTTTCCGCCTACCGTAACCGCGTCGACCAGCGTAATGACGATGGTATGTATCTCTCCCTCTCTATCCCGTGGGGAGATCGCGGCAGCATTGGCTACAGCATGTCAGCGGCAGGAAAAGAGCGCAGCAATAGCCTGACGTGGAACGATCGCATCAACGCCAGTGATAACTACTCGCTCAGCGCCGGTAACAGCCGCAGCGGCGGCAGGGTGAGCGGCTACTACAACCATGACGGTGATATCGCCCGCGTCAGCGCCAACGCCAGCTATGACCAGGGGCATTACCGCTCGCTGGGATTGAATGCTCAGGGTGGCATGACGCTGACTGCGGAGGGCGGGGCCCTGCATCGTAACAATACCAACGGCGGTACCCGACTGTTAGTGGATACCGACGGCGTGCCGAATGTGCCCGTGAAGGGCTACGGCAGCAACCTCCATACCAACTACTTTGGTAAAGCGGTGATTGCCGATGTTAGCAACTACTATCGCAACAGCGCCCGCATCGACCTTGACAAGCTTGGCGATGATGCGGAGGCCCTGACCTCAGTGGTGCAGGCCACGCTGACCGAAGGGGCGATTGGCTACCGTCGGTTTAATGTCATTTCCGGTGCGAAAGCGATGGCGATCATCAAGCTGGCTGACGGCAGCACCCCCCCGTTTGGAGCCAAAGTAATCAACGCCCGTAAGCAGGTAACCGGGCTGGTTAACGATGATGGCACTCTCTACCTGAGCGGCATCCGGGCCGGCGAAATCATGAGCGTAGAGTGGGACGATAAAGCGCAGTGTGAAGTGCGCCTGCCTACGCCATTACCCGCCGATATGATCGGCCACGCGCTGCTGCTGCCGTGCAATGTCGCCGCCACAGCACAGCAGCAGACGGAAATTTAATTAGCAACCCGATACATTTATTAAAGGTAACATCATGTTTTCAAATAAAGTTCTTTTTATTGCGCTGCTAGGTGGCGCGCTGATGGCGCAGCAGGCTTCTGCCGCCATTTCACTCGACCGCACCCGGGTTATTTTTGACGGCAAGGCAAAGTCAGCCAGTCTCAGCATCAGTAATCAGAATACCCAGCTGCCCTATCTGGCCCAGACGTGGATTGAAGATGAGAAGGGTAACAAAATCAACTCGCCGCTGACGGCGCTGCCGCCCTTGCAGCGCGTGGAGCCGGGGAAAAAAAGCCAGGTGAAAGTGCAGGCGCTGCCGGCAGCCAACGCGCTGGCGCAGGATCGTGAGACGCTTTACTACTTCAACCTGCGCGAGATCCCGCCTAAGAGTGATAAGGCCAATACGTTACAGATTGCCCTTCAAACCCGTATCAAGCTGTTATACCGCCCTGCGGCGCTGTACATTGCGCAAAATAGCGCACCCCCGCAGGAGCAGCTGACGCTGACGCGTAAGGGCGACCGCTATCTGGTTAATAATCCCACAGGCTACTACATCACGCTGATCGACGGGGGTGCCAGCAAGCAGGGCAACTCGCTGGAAGACTTTAAGCCGCTGATGGTCGCACCGAAAAGTAGCGGCGAACTGAACGTGACGGCAGCCCAGCTCGGCACCAGCCCGGTACTGAAATACATTGATGATTACGGCGGCCGCCCGTCGCTCAGCTTTACCTGTTCCGGCAATCAGTGCCGGGTGGTGCCAGGTAATAGCCAAAACCTGACTGACTAAAAATGGAAAACAACCACGCAGGGAGCACTGATATGAGGCAGAAGAAAACAGGGGATAAGCGGATAACACCGGTGCAGAAAAACCGCTGCGCTGCGCTGCTGGTCTGCGCCAGCGGGCTGTTCGCGGCGACCGCACCTGGCGCAGAACATCACCCGGTCCCAATCGGTCAAGGGAGTGTGGTTATCTCCGGGTCACTCACCGAAAGCGCCTGCCGCCTGGAGATGACCAGCCTGCACCAGGTCGTGTGGCTCGGCAATATTGATACTGCCTCGCTGCGGCGGCCGGGGGACCGCGCTGCGCCGGTGAGCTTTCAGCTGAAGCTGGAGGACTGCGGGCGTGGCCCAACATCATTACGCGACAGCAAAAGCGGCAATGTCAGCTGGAGCACAATGCAACCCGCAGTGTCAGTCTGGTTTTATGGTACCCGCGATGACGATATGCCCGATTATCTGAAAATAAACGGCACCAGCGGGCTGGCGCTGGCGCTGGCCGACAGCCAGGGAGAGCCTCTGCCGCTTAACCAGCGCGCCGCGCCGCTCTTTCTCTCACCCGGCCGAAACACGTTAACCTACACCGTCACGCCGGTGCGCACGCCTGCGCCACTGCGTGCAGGTGGCTGGAACGCCAACCTTGATTTCAGGATGATTTATGACTAGCCGTAATGCCCTACGCTGGCTGCCGATGGTGCTGTCGGCGGGCTGGGTTTCGCTTGCGGTCGCCGGTACCGCGCAAAGCACCATCACGATATCCATGACCGTGCTGAATCCGCCCCCCTGCACCATTAACGATGGCAAGGCGATTGAGGTGGATTTTGGTGAGTTAATTGCAGATGACCTTGACGGCATTCAATTCGGTCGTGCGGTAAACATTGACCTCTCCTGCAGCGGCCAGAGAAAAAATCAGCTGCGGCTGCAGTTCCAGGGCACGCCAGATAAGGCCATTGCAAACTATCTGCAGACTAACCACGAGGGGCTGGCGATAAAATTCTTTAGAAATGGCCAGCTATTACCGCTTAACAGCTGGCTTAACTTTAGCTGGCCGGATGTACCTGAGCTGCGCGCAGCACCTGTGATTAGCAATAAAAAGGTGCTGACCGGCGGTACCTTCAGCGCCAGCGCTACGCTGCGCGTGGAGTATCAATAATGAAACATAGCATACTGCTAGCGCTGGCATTGGTCCTGCCAGCCATCGAGGCCAGCGCCGGTGTCGCCACCGTCTCGTTTACCGGGACGCTGCTTCTGACGCCTTCCTGTAAGGTCACTTCACCCGAGAGCGGCCGGATAGAGGTTAATTTTGGCGATAACGTCGGCATAACGCAGGTTGATGGCGTGCACTACCGTCAGCCGCTTAACTACCGCATCACCTGCAACAACGATAAGCCAGCCGGGACGGGCCTGAACCTGACGATGCGAGGGGAAATTGCCAGCTTTGATGCCAGCAAAGCCGCGCTGCAGACCAGCGTAAAAGGGCTGGGGATCCGCATTCTGCAGAACGGCAGCCCGATGGTGATTAATCAGCCGATCAAGGTCACCCCGACAGCGCTACCCGCGCTGGAGGCAGTGCTGGTCAAACAGAGCGACGTGACGCTGCAAGAGGGCCCGTTCGACGCCGTCGCTACCCTGATGGCCGACTATCAATAGGAAAATTATGCCGATAAAACACCTGAAGTCGCCCACGCTGGCAGTCTGTTTCACTCTCTGTATGGTTTCACCGCCATCCAGCGCCATAATACCCTATGGTGATAACGTTCATCTTTCCGGCACGCTGGTGGCCGAGCCCTGCACGCTGCGGCCCGGCGACGAGAATATTCGCGTGGACTTCGGCGGAATTGTCGATAAATACCTCTATATTAACGGCCGTAGCCCGTCACAGGCTTTTCAGCTGCATCTGCAGGGGTGCGATCTCAGTATTGGAAAGCAGCTCAACGTTTCCTTCAGCGGGAATGAGAGCAGCGTATTACCGGGGCTGCTGGCGGTACAGCAGTCTAACAGCGGTATTGCTGTCGGTATTGAAGATGCCGGGGGAAAAGCCATTGCGCTTAACAGCGGCAGCAAAGAGGTCACGCTGGAAAAGGGCGATATGACGCTGAAGTTTGCCGCCTGGATCCAGGGCGAGCCGCAGGCGATTAAGGCACATACCATTGCGCGCGGGGAATTTAGCGCTGTGGCAACGTTCCGGCTGGATTATCGCTAAAGGACTAAATCGGCTTTGAAAAGATCGTGCTGTTGGACGGTAATTTTATTTGCCAATCAAACTAAATAAAAACCCAATAGATATCAAAATAATAAATGAAAAACTCCATAAAAAAATCAAAAAAAACACTTTTCAAAAAAACAGTTTTTTTATTAATGCTTGCATCTCCATTCAGCGCCATCGGCGAAATTCGTTATGGTGAAGTAAACGGCAATTACAGAATCTACGGTCATGTAGAAAACCCGACTTTTAAAAAAGAATCCGGGTGGAAAACTATAGGTTTTTTCATGTATATGTCCAGAAATAAAATCCTCCGGAATGATACTGCTGAATATTGCCCAGATGAGAAAAAAGCCGCTGAAATATTAAACAAGATGTTATCCGGATTAGGAACTAATGTAACTTCAGCTTTTACTGACAGTACTTCTACTGACTATTATTTTATATTTCGTTGCAAAAAATCAAAGGAAGAATTTTTGGATATGTGGAGTTATGTCGTACACACTCAATTTTCCCCCCCGACCGACTGCAAACTAGACATCCCGACTAACGTAGAGTTTGGAGAAGTTCCGATGAGTACTAACGGAATTCAGCGCAGGCTGGAAGGTAGCCTGACCTGTGATTATAAAACATCGGTTGATCTGTCACTCACCGGATCGGCTATCAGTGGCACCGCTGATAACAAGCAGATTAAGGTCGGTGACGCGATAGTGAGCTATGCCTTTGATAACGGCAAAGCCACCACCAGCGTCAGTACCGAAAAAGGCGTGAAGTCATCATTTAGCCTGGATTTTATCCTTAAAGACAGCGGAGAGAGTGCCGGTAACAAACAGGCCAGCGTGGTGATGACAGCCAGCTGGTATTAATGCACAACCACCGTTATAAAATTTACAATAAAGCGTGCTGAAGATATCGGGGTTGCCATCAACCTGCGTGGATTTTTTATCCAGAGATAATGGTTGTTTCCACATTACCCCCTTCATATAAACAACCCATCCTACCTTGATTTTAACTTTAGCTGAAAATGGATAAAAACAAAGAACAAAATATCGCACATTAACAAAAGATGATATTCCACTGGAAAAAACAATGGCGAAAATACATTATTGATCAACGATAAGATTATACAATTTCAGGCTGTATCTTTTACTCTTACAGGGGCTACTAGCGGTCAACCCTGCCCGCTGCCGGACTGTAATAGGCAAGGACGTAGCGACCTTCCGGTTGGATAATGACCAGCCACTCTCGGTAGAGGCTGATTATACCCCTGTGAATAGCATAATATTTTCTTTACACTCATGGCATAAAGTAGGGATCTGAAATGTTTAACGTATTGATAAAAATCAATCATTTAAGAATGCTAATCTTTTTTTGTTTAATACTCTCTTTCGCAACCAGTGCCACTACTAACGTTCACTATAGCAAAGAAAATGGAATATACAGAGTTTATGGTCACGTAGAAGGAAGCATGTCTTTAGTTAACATTAACCTTGTAAACGAATTATATTTAATTATACCTGGAGACAAATCACTCGGAGTCAATGTTGGCAAGGAATACTGCAAAACAGAGAAAGATGCACTTAAAAAGGTGAACGAACTCCTTTCAGGCCAGGGAAGCATCGCGTATCTAGGCTCAGTAGGCGCATTAAGCTCTACATTCAGTTTTTATTGCCGGAGGGAGAAAGGCTCAATGACTATGTGGTCTTATACTAAAAATTTTCCTCAGGAGCCACCTACCCCCTATGTCAGCTGTAATATCGATATTCCTGGCGCCGTAGATTTTGGTGAAGTCTCGATGGGCGGCGGGGCGATTCTGCGCACGCTAAAAGGCAGTGCAACCTGCGATGCGAAAACCTCAGTAGCGCTGACGCTTAGCGGCAAGGATATCATTAACCAGCAGATTAAGGTCGGTGATGCCGTTGTCGAGTATGCCTTTGAAAATGGCAAAGCCACCACTAACGTCAGCGCTGAGAAAGCGGTAATGTCATCTTTTGACCTGAATTTCATTCTTAAAAACACCGGTAAGACTGCCGGTAACAAACAGGCTAGCGTGGTGATGACAGCCAGCTGGTATTAATTATAGCCGCACGGTATTAATGTGCAGTTACGGCGGTAATAGCTGGTAATAAGCCACCTTTAGAGGATCACGGATTTTGAAAAGAAGGAAAGTCTTTCTTATGGAATGCACACCACTGAGTACATAGGCTTTTTATCGTTAGCTTTGTAATTTAACCAAGCGAATTCGATAAAGTCAGTGATATTATCAGAAAACCCAAACCCAATGAAATATCGAGTTCTGGCAGGTTTATTTATAAGAAAAACCTTAATCACCCATGAAAAAAATAAAAACCAAGGTCGAAAAATGAAATTAAAACCTAGAAGCATCACATCAACACTATTGCTGTTTGCTTTATTATTACCAAAAGAATCTTTCTGCTATAACTTGTGGGTAGATATATCTCAAAAAATGCCTGTCGTTTACGGTACAGTAGATGAAAATGACTTTGACATAAAAACCACTAAGGGAACCGGAAAAGTTATTTTCGATTATTCTACCGCCGGTATATCACCCTCCATGTACGTGAGAAATGGTGTTTATTGCTATTCAAAAAAAGACGCTGCGGAAAAAATAAACAGCATATTATCTGGCGGAGCACAATTACATCGGCAGAGTGTGTACGGGGCATATAGGGATAAAGTATTAATTTCCTGCCCTAATAATAATACAACCCCAATATCTCAATATGTTCTGCTGACGGAAAAAATACCCAGACCTGCGCCGAAGTGTCAGGTTAATATTCCAGATACGGTAAATTTTGGAACAGTGGAATGGGGAAGATCAGGAAAAAAAATTGAACTGAGCGGATATGTTATGTGCAATAGTGCCACCTCAGGCCAGTTACGTCTGTTAAGCCCAATCGTGAGCAACATTTTAGTCAAAGATGCTTTGGTCTCTTATGCATTTAACGAGGGTAAAAACAGTCAACGGTTCTATACGACACCGTATGAAAAAGAGCCTTTCTCGTTGATTTTCACCCTGGATGACACTGGGGCAACATCAGGATATAAGCAAGCCTCCGTGGTATTCGAAACGACCTGGGACTGAATTTTTTCTGTTCACACGTGCCTGCGCTCCCTGTCATTTTTGCTGCCCGGATTGAACACCACTTTGACCGGTATGGTCAGTCTCTGGCCTGCCATAAATCTGATTTATGTCGCGAATTGCGTTTGCGTGATGCAAATAGCTAAGAAAATTCTTACAATAGGAGGTGATGATTATCCGACCATTTTCACGGAGCGACAGATGGCAAGTCATTTTGCACGTTGGGCACTCGCCCAGACCCGAACCCCGGTACACCGACTCCCACTTCAGCTGGTTGAGCGCGCCGCCCGCTATGGTGAGAAACGCCGCAGCCGCTACCTGGCCGCCCGCACGCTGCTGGCCGAGCTGATGCTGCGCGTCTACGGCTTGCCGTCGCTGCCGGAGATCACCCTCAGCAGTAATGGACGCCCCTGCTTCAGCAACCCCGATCTGCCCGATTTCAGCTTCGCCTACGCCGGTAATATGGTCGGCGTGCTGCTGGCGGAAGAGGGTGGTCACGCCGGGCTGGATATGGAGATCGTGCGCGCCCACAGCCGACAGACGCTGGAACACCACTTTGAGTGCCTCTCCTCCGGGGAGAAGGCGTGGATCAACGCACAGAATGACGTCATGGAAGCCTCAACCCAGCTGTGGACGCTGCGCCAGAGCATTCTTAAGCTGACGGGAGAAGGGGAAAAGGGGATGGATTCGCTGCGCCTGCACCCGGCATCCGGGCGTCTGCGTTCGGCGAGCTGGCCGGATATTCATGCCCTGTGCGACGTCGAACCGCTGCTGGTCTGGTCCTGTGCGCTGTCACCCGGCACCGATCGGCTGCATCTGTGGGAGTATGACGGGGAGAAAGGCTGGGAGTCGCTGCGCGAGATTAATCTCTATGCGCAAAATATGGCAACCAGCACGCTGCGTCTGACCAGTCTGCCGACGGAAAAACTCCAGCCTCACTGCTGATAAAGCGGGTGGCAGCGCCTGCCACCCTCGTCAATCGATTAATGCGCGTCGATAAAGGCGATTTTCAGCACGAACAGCAGCGCCACCACCACCACGCACGGGCTGATTTCACGCCAGCGGCCGGTGCCCAGCTTCATCACGCAGTAGGAGATAAAGCCCAGCGCAATCCCTTCGGTAATCGAGAAGCTGAACGGCATCATCGCCGCGGTGACAAACGCCGGTACCGCTTCGGTCAGGTCGTCCCACTTCACGCGGGCCAGGCTGGAGGTCATCAACACCCCCACGTAAATCAGCGCGCCGGCAGCGGCATAAGCCGGAACCATGCCCGCCAGCGGTGACAGAAACATCACCAGCAGGAACAGCACGCCCGTCACCACCGCCATCAGCCCGGTACGCCCCCCGACAGAGACCCCGGAAGAGCTTTCGATGTAGGCAGTGACCGAAGAGGTGCCGATAAAAGAGCCGGCCACGGAGCTGATACTGTCTACGTACAGCGCCTGCTTCATGCGCGGGAACTTGCCTTTCTCATCGGTCAGCCCGGCCTTGTCGGTCACGCCAATCAGCGTGCCGGAGGAGTCAAACAGGTTAACCAGCATAAAGGAGAAGATGATCCCGGCCATGCCCACGTTGAGCGAGTCCTTCAGGTTGACCTGACCCAGAACGGAAGTCACCGGCGGGGGGGCTGAGAACACCCCGGTGAATTTCACATCGCCAATCGCCAGGCCAATCGCCGTGGTGACCACAATCGAGACCAGCACCGCCGCGTGAATATTGCGCGAGGCGAGAATGGCAATAATAAAGAAGCCCAGCGCCCCCAGCAGCACGCTGTGCGAGGTCAGATTGCCGACGGTTACCAGGGTCGCTTCATTGGCAACGATAATGCCGGCATTTTTCAGCCCCATCAGCGCGATAAACAGCCCGATGCCGGCGGTGATCCCCACGCGCAGGCTCAACGGAATATTGGCAATCATCCAGTAACGCACGCGGAAGAGGGTCAGCAGCAGCAGGCCCACCGCGCCCCAGAAAATGGCCCCCATCCCGACCTGCCAGGAGATACCCATCGCGCCCACCACCACAAAGGCAAAGAAGGCATTAAGGCCCATCGCCGGAGCCAGCGCCACCGGCAGGTTAGCCACCAGGCCCATCAGGATACTGCCGAAGGCGGCAATCAGGCAGGTAGTGACAAATACCGCCTGGGTATCCATCCCGGCAACGCCCAGAATCTGTGGATTAACGAAAACGATATACACCATCGTCAGGAAAGTGGTGAAACCGGCAATCACCTCGGTACGGACAGTGGTGCCATGCTCCTGCAGTTTAAAAATCCGTTGTAACAGGCCGGGAGTAGTCATGATGTGATTCCAGAACGGAGAAAAAATTGTCGGTGGCTATCCTACCCCATAATTCCGCATTTGGGATGCGGGGGGCGGGGATATTCCACACGCTGTCGCTTAACGGGAATAAATCATTCCAGCTCGAAGCGCTGCGTGCGCTCGCCGTTGAGCCAGATTTCTCGCTGCTCACCCGCCGGTAAGCTCAGCGTCAGCGACCGCCACGCCGGGCGGAACTGACCGCGGGTGGTGAGGGTAACGTCGATGCGCTGCGCGCTGGTTTTCATCTGCCAGTTCAGCCACAGGGCATCACCGCGCTGCCAGCCGTGGCTGACGCCATCATCCTCGAAAATCATCCCTTCTGACTGCCCGTCACCGCGCAGCGGGAACAGTTTTAACTCCCGGCTCTGGTCCTGTGCGCTGTCGGCATAGGCAAGACGCGAGGAGAGCGGCAGACCGGCACCGGCGCGCACCAGCAGCGGCAGGCGCTCCAGCGGGGCGGCCAGGGTAATGGTCTGCCCGCCGCTGAACCAGACGCCGCTCCAGAAGCAGTACCAGCCTGCACCGTTGTCCGGCAGCCACACCTCGCGCTGACGCTGGCCCTGTTCCACCACGCTGGCTACCAGCAGGTCGCGGCCAATCATAAAGTCGTCGTTTTCACGCCAGGTATTGGCGTCATGCTCGTGGTCGAGGAAGGTCGGGCGCAGCATCGGCTCATCTTCACTGCTGGCCTGCCACAGCAGGGTATAGAAGTAGGGCAGCAGCCGGTAACGCAGCTGGATGGCTTCGCGGATCGTTGGGGTCACCTGCGGATACATCCAGGGTTCATTGACCGTGCCGTCATCGTTCCATGAGTGGATGGTAAAGCGCGGGTGCATGACGCCGTTCTGCACCCAGCGCACCAGCAGCTCGGGATCGGGCCGGTCGCCAGAGAAGCCGCCGACGTCGTGACCAATGTTATACAACCCGGACAGGCTCATCCCCAGCCCCATGCGCGTGTTATAGCGCAGGGTCTGCCAGCTGGTGCGGTTATCGCCGCTCCAGGTCTGCACGTAGCGCTGCATCCCGGCACAGCCGGAGCGCGAGATCAGATACGGGCGCAGATCCGGGGCAAAGCGCTGCTGCGCTTCCAGCGAGGCACGCATCATCAGCAGCGGCATCACCGGGCGGATATGCTTGATGGCTATCGGCTGACCGAAGCCGTGACAGCGCGCTTCGCCGTCCCACACTTCATATTCGTTGTTATCGTTCCAGGTCGCGTCGATGCCCTTTGCCAGCAGCTGGGTAGTGACGCCCTCCTGCCACCAGCGCACGGTCGCCGGGTTAGTGAAGTCGAGGTGCGAACCTTCGTCGTCCCAGAAGCTGGAGCGCTCGGGCCTGTCGCTTTCCGAATCGCGGATAAACAGCCCCTGCTGCGCGACCTGCTGATACTGCGGATGGTCATGCAGCAGGCAGGGCTTGATATTGGCGGCCAGCTTCAGACCGGCGTCGTGGAACGCGGCGCTCAGCTGCTCCGGCTGCGGCACCTTGTCGTAGTTCCAGTTGAACACGTAGCGCTTGTTGTTGATCGAGGTATAACCCGATGACAGCTGGAATGAGTCACAGGGGATCGCCTGCTCGCGGCACAGGCGGATAAACTGCTGGAGCTGCTCCTGCGCGTCATCCGCATCGGTGTAGTGCATGGTGGAACCGCTGTAGCCGAGGCTCCATTTTGGTCCGAATAGCGTTCTGCCGGTCAGGCGCACAAAGGCTTTGGTCACGTCGATCGCCTGCGGCCCGAGCATCAGATAGTAATCCACGTCCCCCGCTTCTGCCTGCCAGCGGCGATAGGCCAGATGGTAGTTATCCAGCTCGTTGCCCAGATCCAGCCAGCAGCTGCTGAGGTTGTCGTAAAACAGCCCGAAGCTGACGCCGGGGCGGCGAGTGAGGGTAAACGGGATATGTTTATACAGCGGATCGGTGCTGGCGGCGTTGTAGCCCATCGCGTCGAGGTTGCGCATCTCAAAGCGGCGGCCGGTACGCTCCAGATCGCCGGACTTCTCCCCCAGCCCGTAGTAGCGATCGTCCGGGAAACGGCGCTGATAGTGCGCCACGCCGTCGCCGTGCGCATTCAGCAGATAGGCACCGGTCGGACGGTCGGCGGCCAGCGGCTGCCACTCGCCCGCTGCATCACGGTATTCCCACGTCAGGCACAGCGGCTGATGTACGGTGACGCGCAGCTTATCGGTGCTCAGCACCAGCCGGTCATCATTATGGTCCAGCCGGTAGCCCGGCAGGCTGAAGCCTTGCGTACTCAGGCGATCGCGCCCCTGCCACGGCACATCCTGATCCGGCGCGATGCTCCAGGTGCGGTCCAGGCGCAGCGCATGATGCTGCTTGATCAGCACGCGGCACAGGTGCGGCTCCAGCACGTAAAGGCAGAAACTGTGCTGCTCATCCACCGTGAGCTCGATGCGGTCAGGATGCTGGCCAGCCAGCGTCCAGTTTTTTAAGGTTTTCATAAAAACTTATTCTCCAGCCTGGGGGATTTTTTTCCTGCTGCGCTCGGCAACCAGCGCAATCAGGAACAGCGCGCCGATCAGGTCAAAAAAGCCCATGGCGACAAACAGCGGGTTAAAACCAACGGTGTCGGATATCGCACCGATCAGTAAGGTAAACAGGAAGCTGGCGACCCACGCGCAGCTGCCGCGCAGGCCGTTGACCGTAGCCATCTGATTTTTATCGAAGGATTCGACCACCAGCGCGCTGAGCATGCAGGAGATCACCTGGTGACCGAAGCCGCCAACGGAGATCAGCGCGATCGCCACCAGCGGATCTTTGGTCAGCGCCACCAGCGCCAGCGACACCATCAGAAATGCCCCAGTAACCGAGCTGGCGACCACCGAGTTAACCAGCGTGCAGCCAAACCACTTGCGGTACAGGCGGGTGAGGTAGCCGCTGGCAACACTGCCCAGGTCGGCTGCGAGGAATGGCAGCCAGGCGAACATCGCGATCTGCTTGAGGTCCATCCCGCGTTCAGTCGCGAGGTAGAGCGGCACCCAGAAGCTGAACACCGCCCACGCTGGTTCCGCGAGGAAGGCCGGAATAGCGATGCCGTAGAACTTGCGGTTTTTACTGAGGATTTTCAGTGATGTCCAAAATGGCAGAGCGGGCAACATCGGCTCATTATCCTGGTGGATCAGTGCATATTCCTGCTGGCTGAGGTTGGGGTGCTGCTGCGGCGAGTGGTAGAAGCGCCACCACAGCAGCACCCACACCAGCGCCAGCCCGCCCGAGAACAGAAACGCCCCCTGCCAGCCCATGGTGGCGTGCGCCAGCACGATCACCGGCGGGGCCAGCATCGCGCCGATGGAGAAGCCGACGCCCGCCCAGCCCGCCGCAACCGGGCGCTCTTTTTTCGGGAACCAGTCACCGATCGCTTTGGCATTCGCCGGGGTAGCTGCCGCCTCGGCACCGCCCATAAAGAAGCGCAGAATAGCCAGATGCAGCCAGCTTCCGGCCCCGGCATGCAGCATGCAGACAATCGCCCAGACGCTGGCGCACAGCAGGAAACCGAGCTTCAGGCCAACCACATCGATCAGCCAGCCGCAGATCGGCTGAAACAGGGTGTAGGCCAGCTGGAACGCCGCCACCACCCAGGAGTACTGTTCGGTGCTCATGTTCAGGCTGGTTTTCAGCTCCGGCGCCAGGATCCCCAGCGAGTTACGCGTCAGATAGTTGACGGTAATTCCCAGTAAAAACAGCGCCAGCATCCACCAGCGCAGGGACTTAATTTTACGTCGGTTGCTTTGTACCGCCGTGCGGTTGATTTCCACGCTCATTCATTTCTCCTGGCGACAAAAAGTGCCTGAATCGAAACTAGCCAGCGCACGACTTCAGCGAAACCGGCATTTTTGCAAGGATTTGCATGGAATGGCGCACTACTCACAATAATCGCGATTAATCTCAGGCAGAGTGCGGCTATCCGGTCATGAAAAAATTCTCATGACGCAATTTGAAGGAGATCACAGATTGAACGGAAAGCTGAAAATCGCCGAAATTGCCCGACAAACCGGGCTGTCGATCAGCACGGTTTCACGCGTGCTGGCGGGCAAGATGAATACCAGCCCGGCGGCACGCCAGCAGGTCATGGCCTGCGCCCGCAGCAACGGCATTTTGCAGGCGATCTCCTGCGGGCGGCTGATGCTGAACAATATTGTGGTGTTTGCCCCGCAGCGTGCGTTCGACGTGCGCAGCGATATCTTCTACTACAAGGTGATTCAGGGAATTACCGCAGCGCTGGCCAGCCATGAAGTGCGCCTGCGCTACTGCGGGCTGGAGGAGACTGACAGCGACCGCAGCCTGTTTCTCAGCAAGATGAGCGAGCCGGAAAGCGAAGCGGCGCTGATTATTGGTATTGATGATGACGTGATCCACCAGCTGGCCGCCGAGCTGCATAAACCCTGCGTGCTGATCAACTGCAGCGATCGCCAGATGCGCCTCGACAGCGTTTCTCCCGATCATCAGCGCATCGGCGAGTTCGCCGCCAGCTACCTGATCGAGCAGGGCCACACCCGCATTCTCAACCTGCAGTGCCTGCGTCGCGCCACCATGGAGCTGCGCCTGAGCGGTATTCGCCAGGCCTGGGCGCGGCATCATATGGCGTTTGACGAGCAGCAGCATCTGATCACCACCGCCGGGTTTGGCAGCGAAGAGGCGGAGCAGGCGCTGGGTGCCTGGCTGCGTGGGCTGCCCGCCAGCGAACGGCCCACTGCCATCCTCGCCGGTGGCGACTATATGGCCGCTGGCGCGCTCCGGGCGCTGCAAAAACAGCAGATTGCGGTGCCGGGGGAGATCTCGGTGATGAGCACCGACGGCTTTAACCTGGCGGAGATCGAAGATGTGCCGCTAACCTCGGTGCAGGTGCCGCGCGATGAGCTGGGCTTTGAGGCGCTGCAGCTGCTACAGCGCCGCATCCTGCAGCCTGACTCGCCGCCCTGCACCATGCTGCTGCAGGGAAAGCTGGCGCTGCGCGACTCGGTGAAACGCCTCGGCGCCTCACGCATCATGCCCGCTTACAGCAGCGGCAAGCACGGTTTATACGATCGCACATCGTAAATCAGCCAATATTCACGCTACTATCTGACCTTAGCCCAGCAAAAATGAAGGAAGCGGTATGACGGTGGAGTGTATTTTTTTTGATTGCGACGGCACGCTGGTGGACAGTGAAATGCTCTGTACCCAGGCCTATGTGAATACGTTTGCCAGGTTCGGCGCGCAGCTGTCACTGCAGGAGATGTTTGAGAAATACAAAGGCGTGAAGCTGTACGACATTATCGCCGATGTCTGCCAGCAGCACGGTCTTGATACCCCGGTTGAGATACTGGAACCCGCCTATCGCCAGGAGGTTGCGCGGCTGTTTGATCTTGAGCTGCAGCCCATTCGCGGGGCAAAAGCGCTGCTGGAACAGATCGGCGTGCCGATGTGCGTGGTGTCCAACGGCACGGTGCCCAAAATGCAGCACTCGCTCGGCCTGACGCAGATGCTGCCGTTTTTTGCTGACCGACTGTACAGCGGCTACGATATCCAGCACTGGAAACCGGAACCGGAACTGATGTACCACGCGGCCAGGCAGATGGGCGTGCCGGTTGAGCGCTGCATTCTGGTGGATGACTCAGAAGCGGGTGCCAGAGCGGGCATCGCCGCCGGGATCCCGGTATTCTACTACTGCGTGGATGCGCACAATCCGCCGCTCGATCATCCGCTGGTGACGGTATTTGACGATATGGCCCAGCTGCCCGATCTGTGGCGCGCCAGGGGCTGGCAGCTGACACGCGAATAAAAAACAGCAACGCTGTCGGGGCCGACCTTCTTGATCGGTCCGTCCTCCTGCTGATCGGTGCGCATGGGTCACACGCGGGCCGACCAGGAGAAGCGGTCGGCCCCTACGCGACCGCCGGCAGATAAATCATCGTCATCAGGCCTGCGTGCCCTATCCGCTAATTTCTCAACCAATCGCCCCCAGCGTATCCTCATCCTGTCCCTGCTTTTTCGGCAGCAGGAACAGCGTGGCGAAGATATCCAGCAGGTAGATCAGCGCCAGCAGGGTAATAGCGGCGGTAAATGACCACTGGCTGACCAGCAGGCCAATCACCAGCGGACCAAAGCCCCCCACGCCACGGCCGAGGTTAAACAATACGTTCTGCGCGGTCGCACGCACTTTCACCGGGTAGGTATCAGAAATTAGCGCGCCGTAGCCGCCAATCATGCCGTTGACGAACATCCCCATCAGCGCGCCGGTAAACAGCATCACCGTCGGGTCACGCAGCTGCGCATAAACCACCACCATCACCACCGCACCGACCTGATAAATCAGGAAGATCTTCCAGCGCGCGAAGCGATCCGCCAGCAGGCCAAACAGCCAGATGCCGAAGGTCATGCCGACCACGGTTACCGCCGTCCACAGGCCGGATTTGGTCAGCGAGAAGCCAAACTGCGTGGAGAGGTAGCTTGGCATCCAGATCATCAGGCCGTAATAGCCGAAGTTCTGCACCGAGCAGAGAATAAAGATGCCAATACTGGCTTTGGTGGTGGCGGCATCGGCAAACAGCAGCCTGATGCGCGCCGGGAACGACAGTCCCTGATTGACATCCACATGCTGGGTGAAGGCTTCCGGCTCACCCATGCCGCGGCGAATGGCGAACGAGGCCAGCGCGGGCAGCAGCCCAACGAGGAACATGCCGCGCCAGCCGATAATATCCAGCAGGAAAGGGGTGATAAACGCCGCCAGCAGCACACCCAGCTGCCAGCCCATGCCAACCCACGCCGAGGCGCGATTGCGCTTGTTAGCAGGCCAGGCTTCGGCAATCAGCGCCATGCCAATGCCAAACTCACCGCCCAGCCCCATTCCCGCCAGAGTACGGTAGGCCAGCAGATCCCAGTAGCCCTGCGCCACGGCGCACAGCCCGGTGAACAGAGAAAACATCAGAATGGTAAAAGTCAGCACGCGAATACGCCCAAGGCGATCGCTGAGGTGGCCGAAGATAATCCCGCCCAGCACCGCGCCTATCAGCGTCCAGGTCACCAGTGAACCCGCCTGTGAGGAGGTCAGCACCAGCGCCGCGCTAATCGCCGGCAGCATAAACCCGAGGATCAGCAGATCGAAGCCGTCCATTGCATAGCCGCTGACGGCGGCGATCATCGCTTTACCCGGCGTGACGCCGCGCTTGTCCGGTGGGGAGACTGACATGCTTTTAACCTTCTGGTTTGAATTTTGCCGCAAGTATAAGTTTCAACGCGGCGACAAGCCAAAGGAAAAACGGTGCACAGTTCATAGACAAAAAAAAGGCCAGACGTGCTGGCCTCTATTTTTCTCCGGCTGCTTAGCCCGGACTGTTTTCGCCGCTGTCGTCGCCGGTCAGCAGCTTATCCAGCTGGTCGCCCCCCACGTGGCGGAAATCCTGGCCTTTGACGAAGTAGAAGATAATTTCGCAGATGTTCTGGCAGCGGTCACCGATACGCTCGATGGCGCGGGCGCAAAACAGCGCGGTCAGCACGCTGGGGATGGTGCGCGGGTCTTCCATCATATAGGTCATCAGCTGACGCACGATGCCCTCATACTCCTGGTCCACTTTCTTATCTTCGCGGTAGATCTCAATCGCCGCGTTCAGGTCCATACGCGCGAAAGCATCCAGCACGTCGTGCAGCATCTCAATGGTGTGGTGCCCCATCGACTCCAGGCTCACCAGCAGCGGCTGATGCTGCTGGGTGAATTTTTCCAGCGCGGTGCGGCAGATCTTCTCGGCCACGTCACCGATACGTTCCAGCTCGGAGATGGTTTTGATGATCGCCATCACCAGACGCAGGTCGCTGGCGGTCGGCTGACGTTTGGCGATGATGCGCACGCAGGCTTCATCAATCTCCACTTCCATCATGTTGACCTTGTGATCGCCTTCGATCACCTTATTCGCCAGCTCACCGTCCTGATTGTGCATCGCGGTGATCGCGTCGGTCAGCTGCTGTTCAACCATGCCGCCCATGGTCATCACCTGGGTGCGGATGTGCTCCAGCTCGGCGTTGAACTGGCCGGAGATGTGTTTGTTCAGGTTCAGGCTATCCATTGTGTTCTCCAGTCAAATCAACCGTAACGGCCGGTAATATAATCTTCAGTCTGCTTCTGATGCGGCTTGGTGAACAGCGTATCCGTGTCGCTGAACTCGATCAGTTCGCCGAGGTACATAAATGCCGTGTGGTCGGAGCAACGCGCAGCCTGCTGCATGTTGTGGGTCACGATCACCACGGTGTAATCCTGTTTCAGTTCGGTAATCAGCTCTTCAATGCGCCCGGTCGAGATGGGGTCGAGCGCCGAACATGGCTCATCCAGCAGCAGCACTTCCGGGCGGATAGCGATGCCGCGCGCAATGCACAGACGCTGCTGCTGCCCGCCGGAGAGACTGTAGCCGCTCTGATGCAGCTTGTCTTTGGTTTCCGTCCACAGCGCGGCTTTAGTCAGCGCCCACTGCACGCGCTCGTCCATATCGGCACGCGACAGCTTTTCGAACAGGCGCACGCCAAACGCGATGTTGTCGTAGATCGACATCGGGAACGGGGTTGGCTTCTGAAACACCATGCCCACGCGCGCGCGCAGCAGCGCGATATCCTGGTTGGCGGTGAGAATGTTTTCACCATCCAGCAGGATCTCACCTTCCGCACGCTGCTCAGGGTAGAGCGAAAACATCTTGTTAAAGGTGCGCAGCAGGGTGGATTTACCGCAGCCTGACGGACCGATAAACGCCGTCACCTGGTTTTTCGCGATATCCAGATTGATATTTTTCAGCGCATGGAATTTTCCGTAATAGAAGTTCAAATCACGAACCTGAATCATCTTGGCGGAATTACTCATCATTTTTATCTCACTTAGTCCGCACCGCTTAAGCCGTGCGGCACAGTATTAATGTTTGCTCTTGGCGAAGATCACGCGGGCCAGGATGTTCAGTAACAGTACGCACAGCGTAATAATCAGCACGCCCGCCCAGGCCAGGCTCTGCCAGTCGGCAAACGGGCTCATGGCGAACTTAAAGATGGTGACCGGCAGGTTCGCCAGCGGCTGCATCATGTCGGTGCTCCAGAACTGGTTCGACAGTGAGGTAAACAGCAGCGGGGCGGTCTCACCGGCAATACGGGCAATCGCCAGCAGCACGCCGGTGAGGATGCCGGAAACCGAGGCTTTCAGGGTGATTGCCGAAATCATCTTCCATTTCGGGGTACCCAGCGCGTAGGCCGCTTCACGCAGGCTGTCCGGCACCAGTTTCAGCATGTTCTCGGTGGTGCGGATCACAATCGGGATCTGCAGCAGCGCCAGCGCGACCACGCCAGCCCAGCCGGAGAAGTGCTGCATCTGCGCCACCACGATGGTGTAAACGAACAGACCGACGACGATAGACGGCGCGGAGAGCAGAATATCGTTAATGAAACGGGTGATCTCTGCCAGCCAGGATTTACGCCCGTACTCGGCAAGGTAGATACCGGCCATAATGCCCAGCGGCGTGCCAAATACCGTGGACCAGAGGATCAGCAGGCCGCTGCCCGCGAGGGCGTTAGCCAGCCCGCCACCCGCCGTGTTCGGCGGTGGGGTGTTTTCAGTAAACAGCGACAGCGACATGCCGTCGATACCGCGTGTCACAGTAGCGAACAGGATCCACACCAGCCAGAACAGGCCAAAGGCCATGGTCAGTAGCGACAGGGTGAGGGCAACGCGGTTCTTCATGCGGCGCCACGCCTGCATTTTGCGGCGTGAGGCTAACAGCTCGGCGCGAGCCTGCATTTCCATGGTGGTCATGAGCGCGCTCCTTCACTTTTCGCCAGGCGCATGATCATCAGTTTTGAACAGGCCAGCACGATAAAGGTAATCACAAACAGGATCAGGCCCAGCTCCATCAGCGCCGCGGTGTGCACGCCGGATTCGGCTTCGGCGAACTCGTTGGCCAGCGCGGAGGTAATGCTGTTGCCCGGCATAAACAGCGACGCGCTGTCGAGCTGGTAGGTGTTACCGATGATAAAGGTCACCGCCATGGTTTCACCCAGTGCGCGCCCAAGGCCGAGCATCACGCCGCCGATCACCCCGTTCTTGGTGAACGGCAGCACCACGCGCCAAATCACTTCCCAGGTGGTGCAGCCGATGCCGTAAGCGGACTCTTTCATCATCACCGGCGTCTGCTCGAATACGTCGCGCATGACCGAGGCAATGTAAGGAATGATCATGATCGCGAGGATAATTCCGGCGGCCAGGATACCGATACCAAATGCCGGACCGGAGAACAGCGCGCCGACGATCGGGATGTTCGCCATCACATCGCCCACTGGCTGCTGGAAGTAAGTGGCGAACAGCGGGGCGAAGATAAACAGCCCCCACATGCCGTAGACAATGCTGGGGATCGCCGCCAGCAGTTCAATCGCCACGCCTAACGGGCGACGCAGCCAGGCGGGTGCCAGTTCAGTCAGGAACAGGGCGATGCCGAAACTGACCGGGACAGCGATCAGCAGGGCAATAATCGAGGTCACGACGGTACCGTAGATCGGCACCAGCGCACCAAATTGTTCGTTAGGGGCATCCCACTCTTTGGTCCACAGGAAGGAGAAACCAAATTTCTGGATGCTCGGCCATGAGGAGAACAGCAGGGAAACGATAATACCGCCAAGCAGCAACAGCACAATCAGCGCAGCCAGTTTGACCAGTGCGCCGAAGATGATGTCACCTTGCTTGCCGGGAGCTTTGAATGTCGGCTTGGTTGCAGCCATAGCAGTCTCGATAGTGAAATTGTCGGGGCGGCATCGCTGCCGCCCGGAGTACAGGCCGGTGCTTCCCGGCCCCTACAAATACTGTTTTAGCTTAGTACAGTGCTTTGCCTGAGCTGTCTTTTACGTTGGCTTTCCAGGCGGCACGGATCTGCTCAACCACGGAATCCGGCAGCGTGGCGTAGTCCAGGCTGGTGGTGGTTTTGCCACCGTTTTTGTAGGCCCAGTCAAAGAACTTCAGCACGGTAGCGCCTTTCTCAGCGTTAGCCTGCTCTTTGTGGACCAGAATGAAAGTGGTCGAGGTGATTGGCCAGGCGTTGTCGCCCTTCTGGAAAGTCAGATCCTGGGCAAACGATTTGCTCCAGTCGGCGCCCTTAGCCGCATCGCTGAAGCTCTGCTCGCTTGGCTCAACCGCTTTGCCATCGGCATCCATTAGCTTGGTGTACGCCAGGCTATTCTGCTTGGCGTAGGCATACTCAACGTAACCGATTGAGCCTGGCAGACGCTGAACAAACGCGGCCACGCCGTCGTTGCCCTTGCCGCCCAGACCGACTGGCCAGTTAACGGTGCTGCCTGCGCCAATTTTGCCTTTCCAGTCGCTGTTCACTTTTGACAGGTAGCTGGTGAAGACGAATGAGGTGCCTGAACCGTCAGCGCGGCGCACCACGTTGATGTTGGAGTCTGGCAGCTTCACGCCCGGGTTCAGCTTGGTGATAGCCGGGTCGTTCCACTTTTTGATGGTGCCAAGGTAGATGTCGCCAACGGTTTTGCCGTCCAGCGTCAGCTGGCCAGATTTGATACCAGGAATATTAACCGCCAGTACCACGCCGCCAATAACTGTCGGAAACTGGAACAGGCCATTTTTGGCTAAATCTTCGTCTTTCATCGGCGCATCTGACGCACCGAAATCGACGGTTTTCGCAATGATCTGCTTCACGCCGCCGGATGAACCAATCCCCTGATAGTTAACCTGGCTGCCCGTTTCTTTGTTGTACTCCGCAGCCCATTTGTTATACACAGGGGCAGGGAAAGTCCCGCCAGCACCGGTCAGATTCGTCGCTGCCATGGCAGAAACAGCGCTCAGAGAAAGGGTTACTGCGACGAATTTAGCCAGGGTTTTGTGCATCAGTGTCATGTTCCCTCCACGGGATTGAAAAGTCAGGTCAGTTGCCGTGTTTGTCTAATTAATGATTGCTGCTGGAGGCAAAATAGGACAGTTTGGTGACAGTAAAATGTACGTTATATGACACTTTTGTGACGACCTTCGAAATCCTGCCGTGCTGTATTCATCAGCACCTTGATGCTAAAACCCGCTTTAAGTGCGATCGCTCTCCATGCCGCTGCGCTGCTTTTTCACGGTGCTATTTTTGACTCTCCATTGGACAGGAGATAAACATCATGAAAATTACCGCCGCAGTGGTTAATCAGGTCAATGCCCCCTATCAGCTGGAAACGCTGGAGCTGGCGCCATTACGCGAAGATGAGGTGCGGGTGAAACTCGTTGCCTCCGGTATCTGCCACTCGGATGAAGCGCTGCGCGTCGGTGATGAGCAGCATTTTTTCCCCGGCGTGCTCGGTCACGAGGGCGCAGGTATCGTTGAAGAGGTGGGCAAAGCGGTCAAAGGCCTTCAGCCCGGCGATCACGTGGTGATGTCCTACGCATACTGCGGCCACTGTGCTCAGTGCCGCCAGGGACATCCCTCTCACTGCCACGACTGGGGGATGATGAATAACTCAGGATTTCGCGCCGATGGCAGCGCCATCCACCTTAAGCCTGACGGCAGTAAAGTCTCCAATATGTTTTTCCAGTCCTCTTTCGCTACCTACAGCCACACTTCCTTCAACAATCTGATCGTGGTGGATAAGCGCACCGATCTGCGTCTGGTCGCGCCGCTCGGCTGTGGCCTGCTGACCGGGGCAAGCACGGTGCTCAACGGACTGAAGCCTCAACCCGGTTCGACCATGGCGATTTATGGCACCGGCGCGGTCGGGCTGGCCGCGATGATGGCGGCAAAAATTGCCGGCTGCCGGAAAGTGATCGCCATTGATATCCATGATTCACGCCTGGCGCTGGCGCGCGAGCTTGGCGCGACGGATTCGATCAACAGCGGCAGAGAAAACGTGGCGGCAACGATTGCCAGCCATACGCAGGGCCTTGGGGTGAATTATGCGATCGACACCACCGGCCTGTCGGAGGTGATGAAAAGCGCGCTGGAGGCGCTGGCAACCGGCGGTACGCTGGCTCCGGTTGCCGTGACGCGCCACGACCTGACCTTCAATCCCATGCGCAGCCTGGTGGCCTCCAGCAAGAAGGTGATCGGCGTACTGATGGGCGATGCCATTCCGCAAATCGCCATTCCCCAGCTCATTGACTGGCACCAGCGCGGCCTGTTTCCGTACGAGAAACTGGTGAAGTTCTACGACTTTGCCGATATCAATCAGGCCAGAGAAGACTCCGCCAGCGGCGTCACTATCAAGCCGGTGCTGATCATTGATAAAACCTACCAGCTTTAAAAAGGAGACTGTGCGATGGACGCAACATGGCAAGGTCGGCTGCTGGATATTTTCCACAGCCAGAAAAAAGTGTTTTTATCCGGCATCACCCGCGATAACCCGTTCAAAAAGGCCCAGCTCACTAAACTGCGCCATGCGCTGTTGTTGCATAAGGAAGCCGTCTGCGAGGCGATGTGGTCCGATCTTGGCCGCAGTCATCACGCAGTAGAACAGGCTGAGCTCGCGCCGCTGCTGAATGAAATCAGCTTCGCACTCGAGCATCTCGATGAATGGTCGATAGAGAAAAAAGTGCCGACCCCGCCCCTGCTCGGCAACAGCGAAAGTTACATCACGCGTGAGGGCTACGGGGTTAACTACATTATCGGGCCGTTTAACTACCCGCTCTACCTGAGCTGCTGCCCGCTGATCGGCGCAATTATTGGCGGCAACACCGCCATCATTAAACCCTCGGAGGCCACGCCAGCCACCTCTGCGGTGATTGAGAAGATCATCAACAGCACCTTTGACTCAGACTACATCCACGTCTGTCAGGGAGCAAAAGAGGAGAATGAGTACCTGCTCACCCTGCCATTCAACCTGATTTTCTTTACCGGCAGTCCGCAGGTGGGGAAAATTGTGATGGCCGCTGCGGCGAAAAACCTCACCCCGGTGCTGCTGGAGCTGGGCGGTAAATGCCCGGCGATTATTCTGGATGATGCCGATCCTGATGTGGTGGTTGAGGAGCTGCTTGCCAGCAAAATGATCAACAGCGGGCAGACCTGCGTGGCTGCAGATTACCTTTATATCGATCGGCGCATTAAAGCCGTGGTAATCGCGAAGCTCAGCGCCGCGCTGAGCGAACATTTTCAGCGGGCGGGCAGCAACGGTAAAGTTGTCTCCGATGCCGCTTACGCCAGGCTGGAGCAGATCCTCGCCACCAGCCAGGGGGAGATTATCTGGCGCGGTGAGTCTGACCCGGCACAGCGGTTTTTTGCCCCGGCAATCGTGGATAACGTCAGATTTGATGACAGTACCATGCAGAGTGAGCTATTCGGCCCAATCTTTCCGGTGCTGACCTTTGACAGCGAGCAGGAGGTGGCGATAAACGTCAATAAGCACCATCCCCAACCGCTGGCGGCGTACGTTTTCTCACGCAGCCTGCAGCGGGCGCGCACCCTCATTGATGCTATTCCCGCCGGGGATGCCGGTATCAACGCGCTGATGCTGCACGCGGCTTCGCACTACCTGCCGTTTGGCGGGGTCGGCTCGTCAGGGATGGGCTGCTATCATGGCGAGTTTTCTTATCAGGCCTTTACGCATCCGAAGTCGCTGCGCGTGAGAAAATAACCTTAACTCCGCCGGCGTGTTTTTCTCCGGCGGAGCATAGCGTTAGCGATCCAGCTTATTGGCTATCGCATTAAACATCAGCGAGGCTTCGCGCGGCTGAGCGCCCGCTGCGGGTTCCGCCAGCGGCCAGCTCGACCACTGCACAATCACCAGCTTATGCAGCGGATCAACCACTATCATCTGGCCGAAGATCCCCTCTGCCGACAGGGTTTTGCCGCGGCTAAGCCCCTCTTTTGGCCGATCCTCGCTGCCGGCAGGTACGGCGATATTCCACCACTGCAGTCCGTAAACGCCGTCTGGATTGTCCGCGCTGACCGAGTTGCTGGCTTTGGTCCAATCGGTGGCCTGCTGTAGCCAGTCGTCAGGCAGGGTTTTCGTACCGTCAGGCAGCACGCCGTTGTTCATGACAAACAGGCCAAACTTGCCCCAGTCCTCCAGCGTGGCGTTAAAACCGTGCGCGCCAACGTCGTGTTGACCCGGCTGATAGCTGTGCCAGACGCCGTCGTGCACCATGCCAAACGGCTGCCAGATATGCTCCTGCAGATACTGCGCCAGGGTTTTACCGGTGGCTTTTTCCAGCGTGTCCCCCAACAGCCACGCGCCGCCGGAGTCGTATGACCAAACCTCTCCCGGTTTGGCCAGCGCTTTGCGCTGCAGGTTGAGCAGCAGCCGGCTGACGCAGGCATAGGTATCCTTACCTGCCTCACACTGGGTCAGCTTGCTGAAGTCGGAGTGCGGATCGGTGTAGTCTTCATTCCAGCGAATGCCGGAAGTGTGCTGTAGCAGATTACGCAGCGTCACCTTTTCCCACGCGCTGCCGCGCACCGCCGGATTGTATTTCACCAGTTCGTCATCCAGCGAGCTGATTTTCCCTTCGCGCAGCGCAATCCCCACCAGCGTGGAGACCACCGACTTGCCCACCGATCGCGAGGTCCACAGGGTCGTCGGCGTGTTGCCGTGAGCGTAATAGTCCCAGACGTCCTTACCATCCTTAATCACCATCATGCCGGTGACGTTATTGCGCCGCAGATAATCATCCAGCCGGTAGCGGTGCCCCTGATACTGATAGCTGACGGTAGACAAATCCCGGTAGGCTTTCGGGATCGGCACGGGTTTCGCGGCATGGAAGATATCACCCGGATACGAGCGGTAGTCGTTGCGAAAACCGATCGTCCGCTGCTGCGGGCTCCAGGTAAGCATATTTTTGACGTCCGGCAGCTGTTTATCCAGCGGTGCCGGGCAGGTGGTGAGCGGCAGCGGGCAGGTGGCCACAGGCGGATTGGCACTCGCCTGACAGGCGGCAGTGAGACAGAGCGAGAACAGACAAATTCCACTTTTTATCTTTTTCATAGCAATCCTTTCAGATGTCATCAAGTGAGAGATGATTGTAAGAAAGGAGGCGCGCGGCGTTTGGTGTAAAAGGGCCGCGCGGCAGGAGCTTCATCGTAACCTGTGTTAATCGCCCTCGCTGTAGCCGGTTTGCAGCCTCAGAAAATCTATCAGAGCACGCACTTTCGCCGGAACATGTCGTGTGTTGGGATAAACGGCATAAATACCCTGTAGCGGAAAGGCGTATTGCGGCAGTAAATGGGTTAATTTTCCACTGGCCAGCATCGGCTGGACCAGCCATTCAGGTAGCAACCCCACGCCACAATCCTGCAGGACAAAACTCATTAATGATGAAGCACTGTCAGTTGAGTACCGCACGGATCGGGTTATCTCAAAATCAATCTGCTGCCCCTGTGAGTCGACGATCTGCCAGCTAAAAGGGGATTTAAGACGGTTATGAATAACCCAGGGCGCCTGCCCCAGCTCTTCCAGTGACCGTATCGGGTTAGCGGCTAACCATTTTGGCGTGGCGACGGGGAGTATTGAAAAGCGGTCGATTAGCGCAGCGTGATAGCTTGAGTCCGCCAGCTTGCCCAGCCTGATGGCGACATCAAAACGTTCTGAGACCAGGTCGGCATGTGCGGAAGAAGAGACATGGCGCACGCTGAGCTCGGGATGTTGCTGGCCAAAGGCAACCAGGGCAGGGATCACCTTCTCAGAGCCGTATTCCGGGGTGCTGGTGATACAAAGTTCACCGCGCAAACCATGGTGGTTAAGCCGCACATCATGGACGATCTGTTCGGCATCGTTTAACAGCTGAAGACTACGCTGATAAAAAGCCGCCCCCGCCTGCGTCAGGGCCAGACGTCGCGTAGTGCGCAGCAATAGCGCTACGCCAAGCTCTGATTCCAGCCGCTGAATACTGGCACTGATCGCCGCTTTCGTTTGGCCTGAGGAAGCGGCTGCGGAGGTAAAGCTACCTGCATCGGCGACCGCCACGAACATCGCCACCCGCTGTAAATTAAGCATAAACGACCCGCCTACTGTCAAAAATTTTTTGACAGTGTATCACCCCGCAGGCGGTTTATCCGCTGCAGGACTCTCCCTATATTAGCCACTCTCAACAGGGAGTGATGGTATGAGTTATCGCAGCAAAGTGGCCATGGTTTACCTTCTTGGTTTTTTCCTCGACTTGATCAATATGTTTATCTCTACCGTTGCCTACCCGGCGATCGGCCTGGCGATGCAGGCCTCCATCGCCCAACTGGCCTGGATCAGTAATGGTTATATTTGTGGGCTGACGCTGATCGTTCCTCTCGGCGCATGGCTGACACAACGTGTGGGAGCACGGCGCGTGTTTTTAACATCGCTGGTTTTATTTGTTGTTGGTACAGCGCTATCCGGCTTATCCCGTTCTATTGAAGGGCTGATTTTCTGGCGCGTAGTGCAGGGGCTCGGTGGCGGATTATTGATCCCGATAGGCCAGGCGTTAACCTGGCAGCTGTATGCCAGCCATGAACGCGCCAGGCTCTCGTCCGCTGTGATGCTGGTGGCACTTCTCGCCCCGGCACTCTCACCGGCTTTGGGGGGGTGGCTGATTCAGGCACTGAACTGGCGCTGGGTATTCTTCGCCAGTCTGCCGCTGGCAGTGCTGACATTGATCATGGCTTTCGCCTGGCTGAAAGATGGAGTCCGATCGCCTAAAGAGGGAAAGCTCGACCTTACAGGCCTGATCATCGGCTGCGCGGGGCTTTTTCTGGTTTTAACCGGCATGACGGAGCTTGCTGAGAATGGCGGAGTTATCAGGGGAGGCGGTTTTTTACTGCCGGGGATCCTGCTACTCATATTTTTCATTATCCACAACCGCCGGGTTTCCTCCCCGCTGTTCAGCTTTGACCTGCTTTCCGATCCGTTAATGCGCTACTCCATGATGGTATATCAGTGTGTGCCAGGACTGTTTATGGGGGTGAGCCTGGTCAGCATGTTATATCTCCAGGCCTCTCTGAGTCTGTCCCCTGCTGCCACGGGTGCCTTGATGCTCCCCTGGTCAGCCGCATCATTTTTTGCGCTGTTGATAACAGGTAAGACATTTAATCAGCTGGGGCCGCGCCCTTTGATTATTGCTGGTTGCCTGCTGCAGGCAACGGGGATTGTGATACTTTCCCTGGTTTCTCACGGCGCCCAGTACTCCCTGCTGACGATCGCCTTTGCGCTGATGGGGCTGGGAGGGAGCCTGTGCAGTAGCACCGCCCAAAACAGCGCTTTTCTTAACATCGCCGCCTCTGACATGCATGAAGCCAGCGCGTTATGGAATATCAATCGTCAACTCAGCTTCTGTTTTGGCGTGGCGTTGTTAAGCCTGTTACTGAACCTGCTTATCAGCCACATGTCCTTACGTCAGGCCTATCTGTGGACATTTTATGCTGCGGCTACAGGTACGCTGATCCCGGCATTGCTGAGTTTGAAACTCAACAACCGCACTATCAAAGAGAACATCAAATCTGAGGGAAAACCCGAATGAATATTTATGTTAATGAAGTACTGGCAGCGCACGTTGCAATTGAGAACTGGTTGAGCAAAGGGGAAGGTGAGCTGCCGTTACTGCTTGAGCGCTTCAGTGCGCGCTACTCGATGATCGCCCTGTCAGGCGCGAGACTCGATCGCGAAGCATTACGCCATTTTTTCCTTCAGCAGCGTGCCAGCCGTCCGGGGCTGAAAATTGTCGTGGATAAGGTCTCTGTTCTGCATGAAGGGAAGGATGGGGCGGTATTGTTATACCAGGAAACGCAGACGCAGCCAGATAAAGAGAGGACGATTCGCTGGTCAACCGTGCTGTTTAACGTCCAGGAAGGGAAGCCAGTCTGGTTACATTTACACGAAACGTTACAGCCCTGAGGTGATAAAAAAGTCCGGCAGCCAAACGGCTTACCGGACTTATTCAACCCCAGCGCAAAGGCTTATTCCACCGTAACGGACTTCGCCAGGTTGCGCGGCTGATCGACATCGGTGCCTTTAATCAGGGCGACGTGGTAGGAGAGCAGCTGCAGCGGCACGGTGTAGAAGATTGGCGCAATCACCTCTTCAACGTGCGGCAGTGGGATAATGCGCATCCCTTCGCTGTCGGCGAAACCGGCATCAACATCGGCGAAGACATACAGCAGGCCGCCACGGGCGCGCACCTCCTCGATGTTAGACTTCAGCTTCTCCAGCAGTTCATTGTTCGGCGCGACCACAATCACCGGCATATCAGCATCGATCAGCGCCAGCGGGCCATGCTTCAGTTCGCCGGCGGCGTAGGCTTCTGCGTGAATGTAGGAGATCTCTTTCAGCTTCAGCGCCCCTTCCATCGCGATAGGGTACTGGTCGCCACGGCCAAGGAACAGCGCATGATGCTTGTCGGAGAAGTCTTCCGCCAGCGCGGCGATCTTCTCATCCTGCGACAGCATCTGCTCAATGCGGCTCGGCAGCGCCTGCAGGGAGTGCACGATATCGTGTTCTACCTGCGGGTTAACCCCTTTCAGCCGGCCGATTTTCGCTACCAGCATCAGCAGCACCGTCAGCTGGGTGGTGAAGGCTTTGGTCGAGGCCACGCCGATTTCGGTTCCGGCTTTGGTCATCAGCGCCAGGTCCGATTCACGCACCAGCGAGGAACCGGCCACGTTGCAGATGGCCAGCGAGCCGAGGTAGCCCAGCTCTTTTGACAGGCGCAGCGCCGCCAGGGTATCGGCGGTTTCACCGGACTGGGACAGGGTGATCAGCAGGCTGTTTTTGCGCACCGCCGATTTGCGGTAGCGGAACTCAGAGGCGATCTCCACGTCGCACGGCACGTTCGCCAGCGACTCGAACCAGTAGCGCGAAACCATCCCGGAGTTATAGGAGGTCCCGCAGGCCACGATCTGGATATGCTCCACGTTGGCCAGCAGCGCATCCGCGTTCGGGCCCAGCTCGGAGAGGTCGACTTCGCCGTGGCTGAAACGCCCGCTGAGGGTGTTTTTGATCGCCACCGGCTGCTCGTAAATCTCTTTCTGCATGTAGTGACGGTAAACGCCTTTATCACCGGCGTCGTACTGCGCGGTGGATTCGATCTCTGCGCGCTTCACCTGCGCGCCGCTGCGATCGAAAATCGTCACGTCACGACGGGTCATTTCCGCGATGTCACCCTCTTCCAGGTAAACAAAGCGGCGCGTCACCGGCAGCAGGGCCAGCTGGTCGGAGGCGATAAAGTTTTCGCCCACGCCACGGCCAATCACCAGCGGGCTGCCGGAACGGGCGGCCACCAGCACGGACGGGTCACGGCTGTCGACAATCACCATGCCGTAAGCGCCGCGCAGCTGAGGGATGACGCGCTGCACCACTTCACGCAGCGAGCCGCCAGCCTGTTTCTGCTCCCAATGCACCAGATGCGCCACCACTTCGGTGTCGGTTTCTGACGCAAAGGTGTAGCCACGGGCGATCAGCTGCTCGCGCAGCGGTTCGTGGTTCTCAATAATACCGTTGTGAACAATGATGATATGTTCAGAGATATGCGGGTGCGCATTGGCTTCCGACGGCTCGCCGTGGGTTGCCCAGCGCGTGTGCGCGATACCGGTTCCGCCAATCAGCGCGGTGCTCTCTGCCGCTTCAGCAAGGTTCTGAACCTTACCCAGGCGGCGCAGGCGGGTGGCATTTCCCTGCTGATCGACCACGGCCAGACCCGCAGAGTCATAACCACGGTACTCCAGACGGCGCAGCCCTTCGAGCAGGATCTCTGCAATATCACGCTGCGCTACAGCTCCAACAATTCCACACATAGTAAATTTTCCTGACAGGATGACGTTCAGCGTCATCTGCGTTGTCTTCTGACCTGATTATTCCGGTGCATACTCTAAATAATTCACGTTGCAGGAAGGCGGCAAGCCCGTGAATCCCCGGGAGCATAGACAACTATGTGACCGGGGTGAACGGGTGCAGCCAACGCACCTGCAATGTGAAGAATGACGAGTATTTTTCGGTTCCCCGAGCCTTGTAGTGTTGGGGATTATTTTTATGTTTACTGCGTTTACAACAATACACGGGGCCAGGCATGCCTGGCCCCTGGAATGGATTATTTTTTCTTTTCCGGGCGCTGCCAGCTGGCGTTCAGCTGCTGCTCTTTGCGGTTATACACCAGGCCCGCCGCCGGAACGTTTTTCATAACGGTGGTACCGGCCGCGATGGTGGCTCCCGCCGCGACGCTCACCGGGGCGATGAGCTGGGTATCGGAGCCGACAAACACATCGTCGCCGATGAGGGTCTTCGATTTATTCACGCCGTCGTAGTTGCAGGTGATGGTGCCCGCGCCGATATTGACGTGACTGCCAATCTCGGCATCGCCCAGGTAGCTGAGATGCCCGGCTTTCGAGCCTTTGCCCAACCGTGCCTTTTTCATCTCGACAAAATTACCGACGTGCGCGCCTTCGGCCAGTTCGCTACCGGGACGCAGGCGGGCGAAAGGCCCGACGCTGCAGCCGGTGTCCAGCCGTGCGTCTTCAATCACGCTGTACGGGCTGATGACGCTGTCGTCGGCAATCACGCTGTTTTTAATCACGCAGCCGCTGCCGATTTTCACCCGGTTACCCAGGGTAACGTGACCCTCAATGATCACATTGGTATCGATCACCACATCGCGACCGTGCTCCAGCGTGCCGCGCAGATCGAAACGTGCCGGATCCAGCAGCATCACCCCGGCCAGCAGCAGTTTTTCTGCCTGCTCCGCCTGGTAAACACGCTCCAGCGTCGCCAGCTGTAAACGGTTGTTCACGCCGTCGGTTTCGGTGGAGCGGGACGGATGTACCGCCGCAATCTGGCGGCCTTCCTGATGGGCGAGGGCGATGATATCGGTAATGTAATACTCGCCCTGCGCGTTGTTGTTGGTCAGCTTGCCGAGCCAGCGCTTCAGATCCGCGCCGTTCGCCAGCAGGATGCCGGTATTGATCTCATTAATCAGCAGCTGCTCAGGGGCGGCATCTTTCTGTTCGATAATGCCGACCACCTGGCCGTTTTCACGAATGATGCGCCCGTAACCGGTTGGGTTATCGAGCATCACCGTCAGCAGGCCAATGCCGCCCGCCGGTTTAGCCGACTGCAGGCGGCGCAGCGTCTCGACCGAGATCAGCGGCACATCGCCGTACAGCATCAGAATGTCTTCGTCATCAGCAAACCAGGGCGCGGCCTGCTGCATCGCGTGGCCAGTGCCCAGCTGCTCCGCCTGCAGCACCCAGTTCAGTGAGGCGTCGTTTAGGGTGCTTTTCAGCAGGTCACCACCGTGGCCATAAACCAGATTGACGCGCTGCGCGTTCAGCGCCTTTGCCGCATCAATCACATGCTGAACCATCGGTTTTCCTGCCAGTAAGTGCAGCACTTTCGGCAGTTCGGAGTACATGCGCGTACCTTTACCAGCGGCAAGGATAACGACGCTCATCGGGCTCTCAGACATAGACATCCTGACTCTTTATTTGATGTTGAAAGTAAAACGGTTTAACACTAAGAATACTACATTTTTCTCAGCCCGAAATTAGCCTGAAGCGCAGCGGGTGGCGGGATTGGGGCAAAAAAAATGCCAGTCAGTTTCCTGACTGGCACTCGAACAACTTAAACCTGAGTTACATCGCGTTCTTGGTCAACTCGATCACGCGCAGTTTGGCGATCGCTTTAGCCAGTTCCGCAGACGCCATGGCGAAGTCAACATCACCGTGCGAGCTGTTCATATGCTCTTCGGCTTTGCGTTTCGCTTCCAGCGCGCGAGCTTCATCAAGATCGCTGCCGCGGATCGCCGTGTCAGCCAGCACGGTAACCGCGCCAGGCTGCACTTCCAGCACGCCGCCGGAGAGGTAAATCACCTCTTCTTCGCCGTGCTGCTTAACGATGCGAACCATACCAGGCTTAATGGCGGTCAGGAGCGGGGCGTGGTTTGGGCGAATACCCAGCTCACCTTCGCTACCTGATACCTGGATGCTCTGTACAGTACCGGAGAACATCTGCTGCTCCGCGCTGACAACGTCCAGGTGAAAAGTCATAGCCATTGTTAACCTCCTGAGAAACTTTCCCCGTCATACTTCAGACTGCATGTGCGTTGGCTGCTCTCGTTCGCCCGAATCACTTACTTTTGTAAGCTCATCGGAACTCTCTCGCTTGCCGCCTTCCTGCAGCCCGAATTATTTAGGGGAAATAATTACAGTTTCTTCGCTTTTTCCACGGCTTCTTCGATGGAGCCTACCATGTAGAAAGCCTGCTCTGGCATATGGTCGAACTCGCCTTCCATGATGCCTTTAAAGCCACGGATGGTATCTTTCAGGGACACGTATTTACCCGGAGAACCGGTGAATACTTCTGCCACGAAGAACGGCTGGGACAGGAAGCGCTGCATCTTACGCGAGCGTGCTACCACCAGTTTGTCTTCTTCTGACAGTTCGTCCATACCCAGGATGGCGATGATGTCTTTCAGTTCCTGATAACGCTGCAGCAGTGACTGAACGCCACGCGCAGTGTCATAGTGTTCCTGACCAACAACCAGTGGATCCAGCTGACGGCTGGTAGAATCCAGTGGGTCAACCGCCGGGTAGATACCCAGTGAAGCGATCTGACGGCTCAGTACCACGGTTGCGTCTAAGTGCGCAAAGGTGGTGGCTGGTGACGGGTCAGTCAAGTCATCCGCAGGGACGTAAACGGCCTGAACGGAAGTGATTGAACCGGTTTTGGTCGAGGTGATACGTTCCTGCAGAACGCCCATCTCTTCCGCCAGCGTTGGCTGATAACCTACCGCAGAAGGCATACGACCCAGCAGTGCTGATACTTCAGTACCGGCCAGGGTGTAACGGTAGATGTTATCGATGAACAGCAGTACGTCACGACCTTCGTCACGGAACTTCTCAGCCATGGTCAGACCGGTCAGCGCGACGCGCAGACGGTTTCCTGGTGGCTCGTTCATCTGGCCATAAACCAGGGACACTTTGTCGATAACGTTAGAGTCGGTCATCTCGTGGTAGAAGTCGTTACCCTCACGAGTACGTTCGCCCACACCGGCAAATACCGAGAAACCTGAGTGCTCAGCCGCGATGTTACGGATCAGCTCCATCATGTTTACGGTTTTACCTACACCCGCACCACCGAACAGACCGACTTTACCGCCCTTAGCGAACGGACACATCAGGTCGATAACCTTGATGCCGGTTTCCAGCAGTTCCTGCGAGTTTGACTGATCTTCGTAAGAAGGTGCTGAACGGTGAATCGCCCAACGCTCTTCTTCGCCGATGTCGCCTTTCATATCGATTGGCTCACCCAGCACGTTCATGATACGGCCAAGCGTTGCAACACCAACAGGTACTTCGATCGGATGCTCAAGGTCGACAGTTTCCAGACCGCGCTTCAGGCCGTCTGAAGAACCCATGGCGATGGTACGAACCACGCCGCCACCCAGCTGCTGCTGAACTTCCAGCACCAGACGAGCATCACCATTTTTAACCTCAAGGGCGCTGTACACTTGTGGTACTGCGTCCTGAGGGAACTCGACGTCAACCACGGCGCCGATTACCTGGACAATCTTTCCAGTAGCCATCTTGAATCCTCTACCTAATTCATTAAACCTGGTTAAACCGCGGAGGCCCCACCGACAATCTCGGTAAGTTCCTGGGTGATGCTGGCCTGACGAGCCTTGTTGTATACCAACTGCAGCTCTTTGATCAGGTTTCCGCCGTTATCGGTTGCGGCTTTCATCGCCACCATTCGCGCGGCCTGCTCGCTGGCCAGGTTTTCAACAACACCCTGGTAAACCTGAGACTCGACATAGCGGCGCAGTAACGTGTCCAGCAGCGCTTTCGGATCCGGTTCATACAGATAGTCCCAGGTACTCTTCTTCACAACGCCTTCCGCATCATCTGCTGGCGGTAATGGCAGCAGCTGTACGATCTGTGGAGTCTGAGACATGGTGTTGATAAATTTGTTGCTGACGATAAACAGCTTGTCGAGACGGCCTTCATCGTATGCCTGAAGCATCACTTTGACCGGGCCAATCAGGTCGGACAGGGCAGGTTTATCACCCATCCCGGTAACCTGAGCAACCACGTTGCCGCCAACAGAGCTGAAGAATGACAGACCTTTGGAACCGATAATCGCCATATCACTTTCGACGCCTTTATCAGCCCAGGCCTTCATATCAGCCAGCACTCGTTTGAACAGGTTAATGTTCAAACCACCACAAAGCCCGCGGTCGGTAGACACGACCAGATAGCCGACGCGTTTAACGTCACGCTCTTCCAGGTAAGGGTGCTTGTATTCCAGATTACCTAACGCAATGTGACCAATCACTTTGCGCATGGTCTCTGCATAAGGACGGCTGGCCGCCATGCGTTCCTGCGATTTACGCATTTTGGAGGCGGCGACCATTTCCATCGCTTTGGTGATCTTCTGCGTGTTTTGCACGCTGCCGATCTTACTACGTATCTCTTTTGCGCCGGCCATAAGCTTCTCCTCAAAGCCTTGCGGCCTGCCCCCGAAGGAACAAGCCGCCAGACATTACCAGGACTGGGTTGCTTTAAACGTTTCGAGGAGGCCTTTCAGCTTCTCTTCGATTTCGCCGTTATAGTTACCAGACTGGTTGATATCAGCCATCAGCTCTGCGTGATCGCGATCCGCGTAAGCCAGCAGTGCCGCTTCGAAGCTACCGATTTTCGCCAGTTCGACGTCATTCAGGAAGCCACGCTCGGCGGCAAACAGCACCAGACCCTGCTGCGCGACAGACATCGGCGCATACTGTTTCTGTTTCAGGAGCTCGGTCACTTTCTGACCGTGGCTCAGCTGTTTGCGGGTTGCTTCATCCAGATCGGAGGCGAACTGAGAGAACGCAGCCAGTTCACGATACTGTGCCAGCGCGGTACGAATACCACCGGACAGTTTCTTGATGATCTTGGTCTGAGCAGCACCACCTACACGAGATACTGAGATACCCGGGTTAACTGCCGGACGAATACCGGAGTTAAACAGGTTGGTTTCCAGGAAGATCTGACCATCGGTAATCGAGATTACGTTGGTTGGAACGAACGCAGAAACGTCACCCGCCTGGGTTTCGATGATTGGCAGCGCAGTCAGTGAACCGGTTTTACCTTTCACTTCACCGTTGGTGAAACGCTCAACATAGTCGGCGCTCACGCGGGAAGCACGCTCCAGCAGACGGGAGTGGAGGTAGAACACGTCGCCAGGGAACGCTTCGCGGCCTGGTGGACGGCGCAGCAGCAGAGAAACCTGACGGTAAGCAACAGCCTGTTTAGACAGGTCATCGTACACGATCAGTGCATCTTCACCGCGGTCACGGAAGTATTCGCCCATCGCACAACCGGCATACGGTGCCAGGTATTGCAGAGCAGCAGACTCAGATGCGGTTGCCACCACAACGATGGTGTTAGCCAGCGCGTTGTGCTCTTCCAGTTTACGTACCACGTTAGCGATGGTAGAGGCTTTCTGGCCGATAGCAACGTACACACATTTGATGCCGGAATCGCGCTGGTTGATGATCGCATCGATCGCCATTGCGGTTTTACCGGTCTGACGGTCACCGATGATCAGCTCACGCTGACCACGACCGATTGGAATCATCGCATCGACAGACTTGTAACCAGTCTGTACAGGCTGGTCAACGGACTGACGGTCGATAACGCCTGGTGCAATCACTTCGATCGGTGAGAAACCGTCGTTGTCGATAGCGCCTTTACCATCGATAGGAGCACCCAGGGTGTTCACTACGCGGCCCAGCAGGCCACGGCCGACCGGAACTTCTAAGATACGGCCAGTACACTTAACCTTCATGCCTTCGGCGAGGTCAGCGTATGGGCCCATCACTACGGCACCAACAGAGTCGCGCTCCAGGTTCAGTGCGATAGCGTAACGGTTACCCGGCAGGGCAATCATCTCACCCTGCATCACATCGGCCAGGCCGTTGACGCGGATGATACCGTCACTTACAGAAACAATAGTACCTTCGTTGTGAGCTTCGCTCACTACATTGAACTGAGCAATGCGCTGCTTGATCAGTTCGCTGATTTCGGTGGAATTCAGTTGCATATATGCTCCAGTCCCCTTAAGACTGCAAGACGTCTGCGAGGCGTTCGAGACGACCGCGTACGCTTCCGTCAATGACCATATCACCCGCACGGATGATTACGCCTGCCATTACAGACTTATCAATTTTGCAATTCAGCTTAACTTTGCGTGACAGACGTTTTTCCATCGCGCTGCTGATTTTGGTCAGCTGTTCATCGCTCAATGTCGTGGAAGAGATAACTTCAACCTCAGCGGTCGCATCGTGTGCGGCACGCAGTTGGATGAACTGTTCCAGAACAGCGGTAAGCGCTGGCAAACGTTTGTTTTCAGCCATCACCTTAATCAGGTTCTGACCGGCTTCGTCGAGTTGGTCACCACAGATCGCGATGAACGCTCCAGACAACGCTTCCGGCGCCAGAGCGCCGGAAAGAAGTTCTGATACCTGTTCATTGCCAGCCACTTCGGCGGCAAACGCCAGCATCTGCTGCCAGCGATCGATACTTTGATGTTCAACCGCAAAGTCAAAAGCGGCTTTAGCGTAGGGGCGAGCTACGGTAGTAAATTCAGACATCAGCCCCTCCCTTACAGTTCAGCGACCAGTTTATCAACGATGTCGCTGTTAGCAGCTTCATCCACGGAACGTTCAATGATTTTCTCGGCGCCGGCAACAGCCAGCATCGCGACCTGCTTGCGCAGCTCTTCACGTGCACGTTTGCGTTCGGCATCAATTTCTGCCTGCGCTTGGGTGACGATCTTGCTACGTTCCTGCTCAGCCTCAGCTTTCGCTTCGTCCAGGATCTGCGCACGGCGTTTGTTCGCCTGCTCGATGATTACCTGAGCGTCTTCTTTCGCTTTCTTCAGCTGGTCGGTCGCATTAGCCTGCGCGAGATCCAAATCTTTCTTGGCACGTTCAGCGGAAGCAAGGCCTTCGGCAACTTCTTTCTGGCGCTTTTCGATAGCAGCCATAAGCGGCGGCCACACGTACTTCATGCAGAACAGGACAAACAGGATGAACGCGATAGCCTGGCCGAGGATTGTTGCGTTAATGTTCACAGCACAATGCCTCTTGTTAAGTTAACTTTTTCTGCCGCTGCCGAAGCAGCGGCCAGAAGCCGTTCATCGCCCACAAACGCTGGCGATGAACTATCGGTTTTTACGCGACAGCAAACATCACGTACAGACCCAGACCAACAGCGATCATTGGGATTGCATCCACCAGACCCATTACAACAAAGAACTGCGTACGCAGCAGAGGAATCAGATCCGGTTGGCGTGCGGCGCCTTCCAGGAATTTGCCTCCGAGGATGCCGATACCGATCGCAGCACCGATTGCCGCCAGGCCCATCATCACAGCGGCAGCCATGTACAGCAGATCCATATTCAGGTTTTCCATGACAGTCTCCAGTTTGTTTCAGTTAAAACGCAGTAGTGTTGAGAAAAAATCAATGTTCTTCAGATGCCATCGACAGATAGACAATCGTTAAGACCATGAAAATGAAAGCCTGCAGCGAAATGATCAGGATGTGGAAAATGGCCCATGGCACATTCAGAATCCACTGTGACCACCACGGCAACAGACCGGCAATCAGGATAAAAATCAATTCCCCCGCATACATGTTTCCGAACAGTCGCAGACCCAGAGATACCGGTTTGGACAGCAGGCTCACACCTTCCAGAATCAGGTTGATCGGAATGAATACAGGGTGGTTGAAGGGTTGCAGAGTCAGCTCTTTAGTAAAGCCGCCAATGCCTTTCATCTTGATGCTGTAGAACAGAATCAAAATAAATACGCCAAGGGCCATCGACAGCGTGACGTTCACGTCAGCAGAAGGCACCACACGCAACGCTGGCAGACCAAAGACATGCTCGCCGATGTACGGCAGCAGATCGATTGGCAGCAGGTCCATGAAGTTCATCAGGAACACCCAGACGAAAATCGTCAGGGCCAGTGGAGCGATGAGTTTGCTTTTACCGTGGTACATGTCGCGCACGTTGTCGTCAACGAAGCCAACAACTAGCTCAACAGCGGCCTGTAATTTACCCGGCACGCCGCTGGTCGCTGATTTCGCGACTTTGCGAAACAGCACCAGGAACACCAGTCCCAGCACCACAGAGAAAAACATGGAGTCGATATTTAGTACCCAGAACGTCGCCGGAGCGTCGTGCGGATTCACTAGCTCGAAGGTACGCAGGTCAAGCTGAAGGTTATTCAGATGATGACCTATGTATTCTTGCGGCGTAGAGATTTCTCCTGCAGCCATGATGCCTCTTACCCTTTGTTGTTAATTACAGCCGGTGCGACAATTTGCACAATCAGCACCGATAACCAGGCCAGTCCCAGCGGCGTAAACACCGCCTTAAACACTCCCAGCGCCACGATAATCACGAGAACAGTAACGAACACCTTTAGCACTTCGCCTAACGCAAAAGTCCAGGCGAGCCGCCCTGTTACTTCATGCCCCGCCCGGTGGCGCCAGGCAAAAATCATAAACAACACGTTCGGCAGCCAGGCTGCCAGTCCACCCGCTAAGGCGGACACGCCCCACGTCAGATCTTTCAGGGCAAAAAACAGTGCGCCGATTACGACAAAGGTCACCAGCTGCAAAAGCAACACGGTCCGGGCAAATTTTACTCTGTAAAGGGACACTGACATGACGCTGAAACTCTCCTGCCCCGATGGGGGTATGTCGCGTGTCGTATAAAACTGCCTTTGCTCTTTTGAGTCAAGCAGCAAAAAACGTGCAAATTATACGGTGCGCACCTGTGATTTCAATCGATAAGTAGAGAAAAGGTGAACAATTATTTAAATTTCTTTCCAGCGCTCCGTTTTCCCAAACTGCTGGCGGCGGCAATTGGCTGGTTTTTTTCTGCAATACACGACATTGCTTGCTCACAAAGCGTGCGACAGATCACAATTCAGCAATGTAATACCGGACAAACAAGCTGGCTTTATCCTAATAATACGCAACAGTATGAAATTTAATTGTTTAATATCAATATATTAGATATTAGTTTTTTAAAAACGCCCTGTTGCTTCGATTAAAAGGTCTTATTGACATCTGTAGCAATTATTTAACATTGCTCAAGCCATTACTCACGCCGATTTATTGCGTGGATATATTTTCATGCGTGACTATCGGCACCCTTAAATATCGGGCTAAAGGTGATCAAAGTGATAATCAAATGTGAATTTAAGGTTAAATGTAACTGAGATTGTCAGATCATTTCCGTCGGCTGATTTAACCTGATGGTAACAGCTCCGTCCAGGCAAATTTTCGCAAAAAAAAGCCCTCCCCTCTCCCCGCTCACCACGATTCAGGCTTAAGGCCGGACCTGGAGATAAAAAAGTCATATAATTTCAGGGGTTAACTATTTCTTAAAAACCCCGAATGCGGATAAAAATAAGGGTTTTCCTGGCTAAAAAAAAGCCCGTTAATGCGGGTTAAACACACTAACGGGCCTGTTTTTTGGCTCAATCGGTCAGACAGATGGCGAAATAATCACCAAATGACGCTCGCCGGTCAGCGTTGGCACCGACAGCGGACACACCTTCTCCACGTTAAAACCGGCCGGTAAAGCGGCGATTTCATCGTGCGGAAGGATGCCTTTCAGGGCATAGAAACGGCCATTCCCGCCAGGCAGATGGTGGCACCAGCTGACCATATCCGTCAGTGAAGCGAATGCCCGGCTGATCACCCCGTCAAACGGAGGCTCGGCAGAGAAGTCTTCAACGCGGCTCTGCACGGGGGTGACGTTCTCCAGCTTCAGTTCATGCTGTACCTGCTTCAGGAAGCGCACGCGCTTGCCGAGGCTGTCTAACAGGGTGAAATGCGCCTGCGGCCGCACAATCGCCAGCGGGATGCCCGGCAAGCCGGGCCCGGTGCCAACATCGATAAAGCGTTCACCCACCAGGTGGGGTTCCACCACGATGCTGTCGAGAATATGACGCACCAGCATCTGTTCCGGGTCACGCACCGAGGTCAGGTTATAGGCTTTGTTCCATTTGTGGAGCAGCTCCACATAGCCCACCAGCTGCTGTTTCTGCTGATCGGACAGGGAAATTTGGGCGCTTTTCAGCAGGGCGGAGAGTTTATTAATCACGAAGAGGTCCTGTAGGGTCGGGGCAAGCCCGACCCGTATTTCAGGTCAGGCGCTTTTGCGCAGCAGGCCCTGTTTTTTAAGGTAAATAAGGAGAATTGAGATCGCCGCCGGGGTGATCCCGGAGATACGTGAGGCCTGGCCAATCGATCCCGGTTTGTGATCGTTCAGCTTGGCAATGACCTCATTGGAGAGGCCACTCACCTGCTGGTAGTTCAGATCGACCGGCAGCACGGTGTTTTCATTGCGCAGCTGGCGATCGATCTCTTCCTGCTGGCGAGCAATGTAGCCTTCGTACTTCACCTGGATCTCAACCTGCTCGGCAGCCTGCGGGTCGCTAAGCGACGGGCCGAAGGTGCTGAGGGTCATCAGCTGAGGGTAAGTCATTTCCGGGCGGCGCAGCAGATCTTCACCGCTGGCTTCCTTGGTCAGGGCAGCGCTCAGCAGCGTGTTCACTTCGCTAACGTTTTCTGATTTCGGATGCACCCAGATATCACGCAGACGCTGACGTTCCAGCTCGATGCTTTCCAGCTTCTCGTTGAAGCGCGCCCAGCGGGCATCATCGACCAATCCCAGTTCACGGCCGGCAGCGGTCAGACGCAGGTCGGCGTTATCTTCACGCAGCATCAGGCGATATTCCGCGCGCGAAGTGAACATGCGGTACGGCTCTTTGGTGCCGAGGGTGCAGAGATCGTCGACCAGCACGCCAAGGTAAGCCTGGTCACGTCGCGGTGCCCAGCTCTCTTTGTCAGCAGACTGGCGACCAGCATTCAGACCCGCCAGCAGACCCTGGGCCGCCGCTTCTTCGTAGCCGGTGGTGCCGTTGATCTGTCCGGCAAAGAACAGACCCTGAATATATTTACTCTCCAGCGTCGGTTTCAGATCGCGTGGATCGAAGAAATCGTACTCGATGGCGTAGCCAGGACGAACGATTTTGGCATTTTCCATCCCGTGCATCGAGCGCACGATCTGCATCTGCACATCAAACGGCAGGCTGGTGGAGATGCCGTTCGGATAAATTTCATTGCTGGTCAGCCCTTCCGGTTCGAGGAAGATCTGGTGCGCATTACGGTCGGCAAAACGCATCACCTTGTCTTCAATCGACGGGCAGTAGCGTGGACCAATGCCTTCAATCACCCCGGCATACATCGGGCTGCGATCGAGGTTATTGCGGATCACCTCATGGGTTTTCTCATTGGTGTAGGTGATGTAGCACGGCACCTGCTGAGGGTGCTGGCTGACATTGCCCATGAACGAGAATACCGGCATTGGCGTATCACCATGCTGCGGAGCCAGCACGCTGAAGTCGATGGTGCGTGCATCAATGCGCGGTGGGGTACCGGTTTTCAGGCGGCCAACGCGCAGCGGCAGTTCACGCAGGCGGCGTGACAGCGGAATGGATGGCGGATCGCCAGCACGGCCACCGCTGTAGTTATCCATGCCGATATGAATTTTGCCATCGAGGAAAGTCCCCACGGTCAGCACCACGGCTTTTGCGCGGAACTTGAGGCCCATCTGGGTCACAGCACCGACGACGCGATCGTTCTCGACGATCAGATCTTCAACCGCCTGCTGGAAGATCATCAGGTTTGGCTGGTTCTCCAGCGCGGTGCGTACCGCCTGACGATACAGCACGCGGTCAGCCTGAGCACGGGTGGCGCGTACCGCCGGACCTTTGCTGGCGTTTAGTATCCTAAACTGGATACCGGCCTGGTCTATTGCGTGAGCCATCAACCCACCCAGTGCATCCACTTCTTTAACCAGATGTCCTTTCCCGATACCGCCAATCGCCGGGTTGCAGGACATCTGTCCCAGCGTGTCGATGTTATGGGTTAATAACAGGGTTTGTTGACCCATACGGGCAGCGGCCATAGCGGCTTCTGTCCCTGCATGACCACCACCGATTACGATGACGTCAAAAGGATCTGGATAAAACATGGTACTGCACCTCGCGGCTTGTGCGATTGAAGAGAGTGTTGCTGAGGGCGTGGATTCTACTCAACTTTAGACGATGGCGAAAGCGCCGGGATCTTCGTGTATTAAAAAGAAGATCTTTTTTATTTAGAGATCTCTTTATTAGATCTTCTATTAGGATCGACGATCTCTGTGGATAAGCCATTTTTGCTGATAAGGATCAGGCAATTAGGCAGGATCATTAACTGTGAATGATCGGTGATCCCACGCCGTATAAGCTGGGATCTAAATGGCATGTTATGCACAGGCTCCGGCAGGTACCCGAGTTGTTCTTGGGATAAACACCGGTTATCAGACGGAATTGAGCATGGTTATCCACAGATAAACGCGGTAAAACCAGGCAAAAAAGAGCAACATTTACAAAACTCGGGATCGAAAACGCGTTTTTATACGGATCGAACCGACGATCGCGGCCCGATCCACAGCGGATTTAGATCAGTTCTTTCCAGCTTTCTACCCAGACACCGGCAGGATCTTCCGGAATCTCATGTTCCAGCACGTCAATATCGAGACGATCGCCAATGCGCTGAGCGCCGAGCGAGGTCAGCAGCTCATCAAACTGCACGATCGCGCCACAGAACAGATCGTATTCGCGGTTGCCAATACCGACCGCGCCATAGCGCAGGTTGCTGAGATCGGGCTGCTCTTCCTTTATAGCGTCAAACAGCGGCTGGATATTATCCGGCAGCTCACCGGCACCGTGGGTCGATGAGACCACAATCCAGATGCCAGACGTTTTCAGCTCTTCAAGCTCAGGTCCGTGCAGCGTCTCGGTGGTGTGCCCGGCCTCATCCAGCTTTTCTGCCAGATGATCGGCAACATATTCTGCGCTGCCTAACGTGCTGCCACTGATTAAAGTAATGTCGGCCATGATGGGATCCCTGAATGATAATGGCGGGCATTGTACGCTGTGATCAGGCTGGGATCTACCTGTGGAAAACCAGGGTTTTTATGAAAGGTACCTGGCTCGCTTGTCATTTACGATCCGGGCAGTGCTCGCGGTCCTCCCGTACTACAGTACGCTGCGGGCGCTGTGCGCTGGCCGAATCACAACTGACTGCGCCGCCGACGGTACGCATTGTTGCAAGATCCGCAAGCCGTACAGGTTGTGGATAATTTTGTGCACAGATCAGGGCGTAATAGTGCGCATGATCGGGTTCTGCAACGAGATCAGGGTTTCGGTCGACTGGATTTCATCAATGGTCTGGATCTTGTTGATCAACACCTGCTGCAGGGCGTCGATCGAGCGGCACATCACCTTAATAAAGATGCTGTAGTGGCCGGTGGTGTACCAGGCTTCCACCACTTCTTCAAGCTGCTCCAGTTTCGCTACGGCGGCAGGATAGTCCCTGGCGCTTTTCAGGATGATGCCGATAAAGCAGCAGACGTCATAGCCCAGCATCTTCGGGTCAATTTCTACCCGCGTGCCTTTAATAATCCCCGCCTGCTTCATCTTCTCAACGCGCACGTGAATGGTCCCCGGGCTGACGTTGAACTGTTTTGCCAGTTCGGCGTAGGCGACACGGGCGTTATCCATCAGGGCATTCAGGATGCCGCGATCGAGATTATCTGGCTGCATATTATCTGCCATGGGGGCTCCGGAATTATCGAATAATAAGTTGAACAGACGATAATGTGCGCGATCGTGAACAGAATGGCAATCGGAGTGATGATATGACAGCGGGCGCCGGAGTGGCGCCCGCGGGTGGGATTAGCGTTTACGCCACAGGGTGAGCTGCGCCACGGTGTGCTGATATTTGCGCGCCGTCTCGCGAATAACAAATGGCACATCCTGCGCCGGGGCGATCTCTTCAAAATCGGCCGCCAGCAGGCGTTGCAGCGCCTGATAGGTTGACAGCGCCTCGCCGTTTTCACGGATACCGCCCAGCCAGTTCTCCTTCGGCGTAAACTCTTCCAGCCAGGTATACGGCGAGGAGAGCATCAGCACGCCGCCGGAGCGGATCATGCGGGTGATATCGTGCAGGAAGCGCTGCGGCTGGCGCAGGCGATCAATCAGGTTGGAGGCCAGCACCAGGTCAAACCCTTCCGGCTGCGGCTTGAGGTTACAGGCATCGCCCTGCACAAACTGGATGCGCTGCGCCTGCTCTGCGCCCAAACCAACGTCTTTCAGCCGCACCTGACGGTACTCAACCAGGTCACCCTCTTCCTGGGTGACATAGCGGAAGTCTTCGCCGCTGGTCAGCTGAAGTGCCACGTCGATAAAGCGCGCCGAGTAGTCCATACCGACGACCTGCTCAAAGTGGCGCGCCAGTTCAAAGCTGGCGCGCCCGGTGGCGCAGCCGATATCCAACGCGCGCTGGCGTTTATCGGTAAGGGTGCAGGCGATCTCCGCCAGCGCTTTACCGTAGTTCGCCACGCCGAAGTATTCCGGGCCGTACTGGAAGTCGAGATACTGTGACACCATGCTGTCGGTTTCATACGGGTTTTGCACCATGGTTTCCTGATGCTCAGAGACGACGTAGCGGAAACCGGCGTGCTGGAAGAAGTGGTGGCGAAATGCGTAGCGCGCTGACTTTAGTGCTTCATTGCCGGTTGAGATCCAGCTGCCGCCTTTGATCAGTGAGTGCTTGCCGTCAAAGGTCGGCGTGGAGAAGTCGTCATACAGCGGATGCACGCGGAAGCCTTCGAAGCCGTTGATCGGCGTGGTGGTCCACTGCCAGACGTTGCCGATCAGATCGAAGAAATCGCCCTGTGCAAACTGGTCCACCGGGCAGGAAGAGGCCCAGTAAGCGAGGTTAATATTGCCCGGCGCTTCCTGCCAGTCTGGCTGATCGCCTGGCACCTGCTCGCGCAGCAGCATCCACTCGCTCTCTGCCGGTAGCTGTACCGACTGCCCGGTTCGATCGGCTTTCCAGCGGCAGAAGGCGGCGGCTTCCAGCTGATTGACCTCCGCCGGCCAGTCCCACGGCATAGCGATCTCTTCAGCCAGCAGGCGCAGCTTCAGCGCATCCGGCTGGTCAGCGCTGCCAACCCAGAAGGTCGGCATGGTGGCTGCGGCGAACTCGCGCCAGCCCCAGCCTTCATCATCCCACCAGCTTTGGGTCTGGTAGCCGCCATCGGCAATAAACGCGAAGAACTCGGCGTTGCTGACCAGCATTTTGCTGGCCTGGAATGGCTGCACGCTGCTGGTCAGCGAGCCGTACTCATTGTCCCAGCCGTAGGTATCATCGGTTTTGCCCTGGGTGATGCGCCCGGCGGCGACGTCGACCAGACTGTTTTGCGGCACGGACAGGCGATCGTGGCGCGCGTCCGGGCAGGCGGGCCAGTGCGGCTGAGGTTTGACCCACGCCAGCGGCAGCTGACGCATCAGCACGCTGGAGGTTTCCAGGTGGATGCGTTCGTGCTCAATGCCCATCAGTATCACCCACGCCGGGCTCTCCCAGCCAATCGGCAGGGTTAGCGGCATCTCGCGGATAAACTTTTCGACGCGCGCGCGCACTTTGCCGCGATAGTCGCGCAGCTCGGCCACTGATGGCCAGCTGTAGTGGCTGTTATCCAGATCGTCCCAGCTCATTTCATCAACGCCGATCGCCAGCATCGCTTCGATCTTATCGTCGATACGGCTATCGATCAGACGGCCCGCCATCAGCTTATTAATATAGAAAGTGGCGGTGTGGCCATAATAGAAGATCAGCGGATGGCGCAGCGAAATGGCTTTGGTGTAGTAAGCGCGCTCGTCAGCGAGGCAGTCGAACAGGCTCTCATACAGCTCCCACGTCTGACGGAAGTAGCTGAGCAGCTGCTGACGTTTCTGTTCGGGGTCGTTGCCGCTTAAGGTCAGCGTGCGGGTCGGTGCAGGTAATCCTGTCTGGTGTTGTTGCGAAGTCACGTCATGCTCCCGTCTTGCCTGATATGCCAAATGGCTAAAGCGTAGATATCACTATAGCAAATAAGCATAGACGGAATGTTTCTTAGGGTAGGGCGTTAACGCTGCCAGCGGCGCAGCAGGCGGCTTTTCAGCCCGGTATCGAAGCGCCAGATATGGTCAAAGATGCGCATGATGCCGGGTTTTCCATGATCGGACATGGCAACCGCATGAAAACGTTGCAGCTGCTGCTGCTGGTGGTCGCGCACGCGCTTAACAATGGGGTCGGGCAGGCGCTGGGCGATAAAGTCAGAGAGGATCACCGCATCGGCATCGGCCCACAGCGGGCCGGACATCTTTTGCAGCACGGCATCGAGGCAGGCGGCCAGGTCGGTACCGCCGCGAAAACGCTGGTTGAGAAAGCGGATCGCCTGGCTGATGCCGTCGGCGGCGGTCAGCTCGTAGCCGATCACCTCATGGGCGAACAGCATAATGTAGCAGCGGCGGTTATCGGCCAGCGCCACCTTTAACAGGGCGAGGCAGAAAGCCTTGGCGCAGCGTTCGTTAAAGCCGCCCATCGAGCCGGAGGTGTCCACGCAGACGATAAACGGCCCGCGCGGCTGTTCGTCATGCTGCTGGTGGCTGACCGGGCGCAGCGATACCTTATCGTGCCAGCTTTCGCCCTGAAGGCGGTAGGTGAGCAGGCGTTTCTCCACCAGCCGGCGGTAAAACTCCATCTCCAGCTCGCTGATGCCAAGCGTGGCCAGCTCCGGCGGCAGCAGGCGCAGAATATCATCGCTCTGGTGCAGGCCGCTGACCTCTTCCGGCACGCTTTCCGGCTCGCGCACCAGCTGGTGAAAAGTTTCCAGCGGCGCATCGTACGACAGCACCGCTTTGGCCTCACGGCTGCGTCCCAGCTGCTCTGCCAGCTTCAGCAGCTCCGGCTGACTGGCGAGGAAATCCCCGTACTGCACCATGAGCTGATAGTCGCCGCGCTGCAATGAACTGCGCGTCAGGTCCCACAGCCGGCCGGCAGCAGCGTCATCGTCACCGGCCAGCACCGGAGCCAGCTGGCCGCTCATCGCCAGCCGTTGCTGCAGCTCCGCCAGCAGCTTGTCGCGTTCCCGCTCCAGCAGCTGCTGGTTCAGCGTCAGGGTTTGCAGCGTCAGGCTCAGCCGCCAGCGCTGCAGAAACAGCGTCTGCTGGGCATTGCTGAGCTGCAGCGCATCATTATTTGCTACCAGCGCCTGGGCTTTTTCGGCAAACGGTGAGTGCTGCTGCGCCAGCCAGCTCAGCAGTTCCGGCAGCTGTGCGCTGAAGTCGTGCTGGCTCATCAGCTGGCTCTGCTGGAAGCGGCTAAACTCCGCCGCCAGATCTTCCGGCACCGGGGTATTTTTCAGCTGCTGCACGATCTCTGCTTTCCAGTGCGGGAGATCGCGCGTCAGGGCGTTCTTCAGCCTGGGGAATTTTTCAAAAAAGGCGGCAAGCTGCGGGGAGGCGAGTAGCGTGATCACCAGCTCTTCAATGAGATCGTTTTCATTGACCGCCAGGAACAGGCTCAGGGTGTCAAGCGAGATCACTGGCGCGCCTGTTTCAGCTGATCGGCCACCTGTTGCAGGCTCTCCTCCACGCGCGCCAGCCAGTCATCGCTGATAAACAGGCAGCGGTGGTGCTGGCTGAACAGCGTGCGCTGGCCGCGCAGCTGGGTCTCCAGCTCGTCGAGCGCCAGCACGATCTCTTCCGGTAGCCCCTGCTGCGGTTTGCCCGGCAGCATCAGGCGCGTGGCCTGCAGGCTGACGTCGCGCAGCGTCAGGCAGTCATTGCCGTCAACGTGCAGGTCGAGCGTCTGGGCAAAGCCGATGCCGTTCAGCTTGCCGCGCACGTCGCCGCCTTTTTGCAGCCAGTGGTGCAGCGCTTCGCGCGCAAGGGTGATGTGGGTGACCTGCATTTCGTGCAGCGTCAGCGGCTTTTGCAGCATCAGCGTCAGAGCATCGTTAGCCAGCGACTCGGGCAGCTCGTAGTGCGGCTTGCGGCTGAACATGCCACCGTGCTTCTCCAGCCGGATCGCCTGCTCAACGCTCTGCTGCTGCTGTAACGCCAGGCGGCGGGCGTTGATCTGCTGAAGTTTGAACAGCATCGGCTGCTGCTGCCAGGCCTGCTGAGTGATCAGGTTATCCAGCTCGTGGTCCAGCAGCTTCATTGAGCCAACGTCATGCCACAGGCAGTCTTTCAGCAGGATCAGGTCAATCGGCGCAATGGCGTTACGCCCGCTGTAAAAGGCGCTGGCCTGCAGCAGATGAATGGCCTTTTTCCAGCGGCGGTCAGAAATATAGGGCGCTTCAGGCTGGTTTTCTAACTGCTGACGCAGCTGGAAAATCAGCTCGAAAACATCATCGGGCAGGCTGACTTTGCTGATACCCTGCTGCCACTCCAGATACTCCTCATCGGTGATGCACAGCGACTCCGCCACCGGGTTCTGGTTCTCGTCCTGCTGGTGGGTCAGCAGGCTGCGGAAGTTCTGCTTTTCATGCACGTTATCCAGCCACAGGCGAATCAGCATACGGTCATATAGCGCTTCCAGCCCGCTGTCCGCTTCCGGCAGTTCGTTGGAGGCGGTGACCAGAAGGCGCATCGGGATTTTTTCTTCGCTGTCGCCATTGCGGAAGCGGCGCTCGTTGATCGCCGTCAGCAGGGTATTGAGGATGGCCGGACCGGCTTTCCAGATCTCATCCAGAAATACGATCTCGGCATCGGGCAGGTAGCCCTTGGTGAGGCGCTGATAACGCCCCTCATCCTTCAGCGCCTGAATCGATAGCGGGCCGAAAACTTCCTCGGGGGTGGAGAAGCGCGTCATCAGATACTCAAAGGCGCGGGCATGCTGGAAGGCGAACTTCAATCGGCGGGCAATCAGGCTTTTAGCAATGCCGGGAGGGCCGAGTAAAAACACGCTTTCACCGCACAGGGCAGCGAGCAGGCAAAGGCGAATCGCATGATGGCGTTCGTAAAGTCCTTTCTCTAAAGCATTGCTGAGGCGGGCGATGCGCTCCGCCAGTAATTGAGAGTGGGCCATAATCAAACAGTCATCCTTTTTCTACGGACAGGCCAGCTTGTTGCTGGCGAGCGCAAACACTACTGGCTATGATGCTTGAAAGAGTTGATAGCAGTCAGCTTTTTTATTATCAAACGGTGACATCAGGCGATGTCTTGCCTTTAAGAGTTGTCGCTAAACGGGTAATTAGGGGTAGGCATTCACTATGAATCATGCATACTGTGCGCGTTTTGATGGTTTGATGAGCTGTGCGCAATCCCGCGTAGGTCGGCTCCAACAAAAGATATCTCTATGAGTTCTGAAAAGAAGCAGTCCCTTGGTGCCGTTACGCTGGCAGCGATTGGTGTGGTGTATGGCGACATTGGTACCAGCCCACTCTATACCCTGCGCGAATGTCTCTCCGGTCAGTTTGGTTTTGGTGTTGAACGCGATGCCGTTTTCGGCTTTTTATCGCTCATTTTCTGGCTGCTGGTGCTGACCGTATCGCTGAAATATATCAGCTACGTGATGCGCGCGGATAACGCCGGTGAAGGCGGTATCCTGACGCTGATGTCGCTGGCCGGGAGAAACACCGGGGCAAGGTCCACCGCCGTGCTGGTGATTATGGGCCTGATTGGCGGCAGCTTCTTCTACGGTGAGGTGGTGATCACCCCTGCGGTTTCGGTCCTTTCGGCGATTGAAGGCCTGGAGATCGCCGCACCTTCCCTCGACCGCTACATCGTGCCGATGGCGATTGCCGTGTTGACGCTGCTGTTCGTGATTCAGAAACACGGCACCGGTATCGTCGGCAAGCTGTTCGCACCGGTAATGCTGCTGTGGTTTATCGTGCTGGCGGTGCTGGGCGCGCGCGGGATTATCGCCAACCCGGACGTGCTGCATGCCATGAACCCGTACTGGGCCGTGCACTTCTTTATTGAGTACAAAACCGTCTCCTTCTTTGCGCTGGGCGCCGTGGTGCTGGCGATTACCGGCGTGGAAGCCCTGTACGCGGATATGGGCCACTTTGGCAAATTCCCGATCCGCCTCGCATGGTTTAGCGTGGTGCTGCCGTCGCTGGTGCTGAACTATTTCGGCCAGGGCGCGCTGCTGCTGAAAAACCCGGAGGCGATTAAAAACCCGTTCTTCCTGCTGGCCCCTGACTGGGCGCTGATCCCGATGCTGATTCTGGCTACCCTGGCGACGGTGATTGCCTCTCAGGCGGTGATCTCGGGCGTCTTCTCTTTGACGCGCCAGGCCGTGCGCCTCGGCTATCTGCCACCAATGCGTATTGTGCACACCTCGGAGCAGGAATTTGGCCAGATCTATATTCCGGTGATCAACTGGCTGCTCTACTTTGCCGTGGTCATTGTCATCGTCGGCTTCGAGCACTCCAGCAACCTGGCGGCGGCTTACGGCATTGCGGTAACCGGCACCATGGTGCTGACCGCGATCCTGTGTAGCACCGTGGCCATTAAGAACTGGCACTGGAACCGCTATCTGGTGATCGCCATCCTGATTGGCATGCTGTGCATCGACGTGTCGCTGTTCTCTGCCAACCTGGTGAAAGTGTTTGCCGGTGGCTGGCTGCCGCTGACGCTGGCGCTGGTGATGTTTATCGTGATGACCACCTGGAAAAGCGAGCGCTTCCGCCTGCTGCGCCGTATGCACGAGCACGGTAATTCGCTGGAGGCGATGATCGCCTCGCTGGAGAAATCCCCGCCGGTACGCGTGCCGGGCACCGCGGTCTATATGTCGCGTGCGCTCAACGTCATTCCGTTTGCCATGCTGCATAACCTCAAGCACAACAAGGTGCTGCACGAACGCGTGGTGCTGCTGACGCTGCGTACTGAAGATGCGCCCTATGTGCACAACGTGAAGCGTGTGACCATTGAACAGCTGTCGCCAACCTTCTGGCGCGTGGTGGCAAGCTACGGCTGGCGCGAAACGCCGAACGTTGAGGAGATCTTCCACCGCTGCGGTCTGGAAGGGTTGAGCTGCCGGATGATGGAGACGTCATTCTTTATGTCGCACGAGTCGCTGATCATCGGCAAACGTCCGTGGTATCTGCGCCTGCGCGGCAAGCTGTTCCTGATGCTGCAGAAGAATGCGCTGCGTGCGCCGGACCAGTTTGAAATCCCGCCGAATCGCGTGATCGAGCTGGGCACCCAGGTCGAGATTTAACTCCGGTAGGGATGGCGTAGGGGTCGACCGCTTTTCCTGGTCGACCCTTGCCGATGTCTTTCGCGGGCGGACCGAAAAAAAGGTCCGCCCCTACAACTGCACCGTCACCGCAAACCCGCCTTCCTGACGATTGCTCATCGTGACCTTCATGCCGTGCAGCTGGGCAATTTGATGAACGATCGACAAGCCTAATCCGCTGCCGGACTGTTCCTGACCCGGCGGGCGATAGAAGCGTTCACCGATACGCGTCAGGACTTCAGGGCTGACGCCCGGCCCGTTATCCAGCACCTGCAAACGTCCCGCTGCCAGCGTGATGCGCACCTCGCTGCCCGCCGGGCTGTAGCGAATGGCGTTATCCAGCAGGTTGCGCACCAGCAGCGCCAGCAGTAGCGGGTTGCCCAGCTGGATAACCGGTTCTGTTGGGGCATCAAGCGCCAGCTCCACGCCGGCAGCCTGGGCGCGGGAATAGTGCTCAACCACCGCCTGCTGGATGATGCTCTGCCAGTCGAGACGCTGTTTTTCCAGCTGCTGGCCGGCGTCCAGCCTTGAAAGGGTTAGCAGCTGATCCACCAGCCGGGTGGCGCGGTCGATACCCGCATCCAGGCTGGTAAGCGCATGGTGGCGCATGGCGCTGTCGTCGTGCGCCAGCTGGGCAACCTCGGTCTGCACCTTCAGCGCCGCCAGCGGGCTGCGCAGTTCGTGGGCGGCATCGGAGGTAAAGCGCCGTTCACGCTGCAGCATCTCCCCGATACGGCTGAACAGCTGGTTCAGCTCGCTCAGCAGCGGGCGCACCTCCTGCGGCAGTCGTTTTACCTCGACCGGGGCGGTATCATCCGCTTTACGCTGGCGCAGCTGGTGGGCGATATGCTTCAGCGGGCGCAGCTCCCACGTCACCAGCCACAGCATCAGCAGCAGCATCACCGGCAGCGCCACCAGCCACGGCGTCAGATTGGTCTGCACCAGGTCACGCGTCAGGTCGTCGCGGTAGTCCCACTCCTGGCCGACCACCACCACGTATTTGTCATCCAGAGTGTGCAGCCACACCATGCGCCAGCGGTCGTCATCGTCTTTCAACTGGCCGTCACGAAAACCATCTCGCTGATAGTCAAAGATAAAATCTTTACCCTTATCGCCATCATTCAGCACCATTTTGCCATCGCGGGTAAAGACGGCGAAGGCCAGCGCGTCATCGTCCTGATCGCCGCGATGGTGGCGCAGCAGTTTTTTGCTTTTGGGCAGGGCGGCTAAATCGGCGCTGAACTGGTCGGGGTTGAGGCGCAGCAGGCGCTTAGCGAACAGCATCTGCTGGGTATCAAACAGTTCATTGATGTTGTGGCGCGTCTGCCACCAGGAACCCAGCGCCGCTGCGCCCCAGCACAGCAGGCTGAGCAGCAGGAAGCCCAGCATCAGGCGCACGCGCAGGCTGCGCTGTATCACGACTTCGCCCCCAGGGTGTAGCCGACGCCGTGTACGGTGCGAATAAACTCGCTGCCGAGCTTTTTACGCAGGTGGTGAATATGCACCTCAACGGCGTTGCTGGAGACGTCGTCGTCCCAGCCATACAGCTTCTCTTCCAGCTGCGCGCGCGTCAGCACCCGCCCGGCGTTGAGCAGGAACAGCTCCAGCAGCGCCAGCTCGCGCGCTTTCAGCACCAGCGGCTCGCCGTTGAGGGTCACGGTGTGCGAACCCGGCTCCATCACCACACCCGCATGTTGCAGCGTTGGCTGCAGCTGGCCGTGACGGCGGCGGATCAGCGCCTGCAGGCGTGCGGCGACCTCCGTCAGGGCGAAGGGTTTGCACAGATAGTCATCCGCGCCCTGCTGTAGCCCGCTGACGCGCTGCTCCAGCGCATCGCGGGCGGTGAGGATCAGCACCGGCTCATCGCGCCCCTGCCGCCGCCACTGGCGCAGGATCTCCAGCCCGTCGATCTCCGGCAGGCTGAGGTCCAGCACCACCGCATCATAGGGCGCCGCCGCTAATGCGCGCAGGCCTTCACTGCCTTTATTAAACCAGTCCACGCTGAAACCCAGCTTGCCCAGCCCGGCTTTGATGCCGTCGCCAATCAGGCGGTCATCTTCAATTAGTAAAATTCTCATCACGGTTCCCTTTGCGGTTTTAGCGATTTATACGGAAAGAGGATAGGGGTTGTACAGCTGAGATCGGCGAATTTCGCGACTTTTCGTCAATTTAAAACAATAAAGTCGTTTCGCTGATCTCCTTAAGATCTCGTTAAGAACTTTTTGCTGTAATACTTACCGAACAGAGATGACCGGGCAGTGTTGACTGCTCACTTTCATAAGGAAAAGCGAAAATGATGAAGAAGACAGCTGCATTACTGGCGATTAGCGCCCTGATGTCGACTCCGGTACTGGCTGCACAGACTGGCGGATTTGTTGACCCGAATGCACCCACCGCGCAGGTACAGAAAGGCGGTTTTAGCGGCCCGAACGGCACGGTTGCTACCGTCAAGCAGGCGCAGGATATGAAGGATGATGCCTGGGTCACGATGCGCGGCAATATTGAAAAGCGCATCGGTGATGAAGACTACCAGTTCCGTGACGCCACCGGCACCATGACGGTGGAGATCGACCACAAGCGCTGGGAAGGGCAAACCGTCGGTCCGAACGATAAGGTTGAGCTGCAGGGCAAACTGGATAAAGACTTCAACTCCATGGAGCTGGACGTGAAGCAGGTGCGTAAAATCGCTAACTGATCATCCGCTCAGGCTCTCCGCCAGATGATGGACGGCCGGAGAGCGATCCCAGCGCCGCCAGGCGAGCGCAATATCACTGCTCAGCGCAGCATCCTCAATCTGATGGAAGCTGACGCCGGGCAGCTGAATACTGCGCAGGGAGTCAGGAATGATGGTGATGCCAAACCCGGCGGCCACCATGTTAATCGCCGATGAAATCTGCGGCGACTGCTGCACGCTATCCGGCTGAAACCCGGCGCGCAGGCAGGCACTGATAATCACTTCATACAGGCTCGGTGCCACTTCACGCGGGAACAGCACCAGCGGCTCCGCGCGCAGCGCCGCCAGCGACAGGCGCGGCGTGTCCGCCAGCCGATGCCCCTGCGGCAGTACCAGCGCCATCTTCTCACTGGCAATCATCTTCAGATTAAAGGCTTTGCTGCTCTCACAGGGCAGGCGCACGAACGCCGCATCCAGCAGCCCTTCCTGTAACTCATGCATCAGCGTGGCCATATTTTCTTCGCGCGGCAGCAGCGTGATGGCTGGAAAACTGTCCTGAAAGCGGCGCAGCAGGCGGAATATCTGCGGATGAAAGGCGGTGGAGCTGGCAAAGCCAATCGACAGCTGGCCGCTGATGCCGCGCGCGATGCCTTTCGCTTTCTCCAGCGCGTTGGCCGACAGTTCAAGGATCTGACGGGCATCCTGATAAAACGCTTCCCCGGCATCGGTCAGCTCCACGCCACGCGTTAGCCGTTTCAATAAAGGCGTGCCGATCTCCTCTTCCAGCTTTTTGATCTGCTGGCTGAGCGGCGGCTGCGAGATGTTCAGCAGCTCTGCCGCTTTAGTGAAGTGCCGGGTTTCGGCAACGGCCACGAAATAGCGAAGATACCGGAGTTCCATATCGAAAACGTCTTAAAGAGGGGGGAGCTTTATATTGGAGCCGTCGACTGAATCGAGTCAACATTGATTCAATACTTCTTAACAGTTTAATCGGGAAGGCGGCTATGACAGATTCTGTAACGGGTTGTTCATGTGAAGAACAGCTCACCAGCACCGTCAGGGAGCTGCAGAAGGAAAGGCCAGAAAGTGTTATCTATCAGACCTCACTGATGAGCGCACTGCTCAGCGGCGTCTACGACGGCACCACCACCGTGGCGGATCTGCTCAGGAAGGGCGATTTTGGCCTTGGAACCTTTAACCAGCTGGATGGTGAACTGATCGCTTTTAACAGCGAGGTGTATCAGCTGCGTTCGGACGGCAGCGCCCGCACCGCCAGCCCGCAGCAGCAATCGCCGTTTGCGGTGATGACCTTCTTCCGCCCGCAGTATCAGCACCACTTCAGCGGCCCGGCGACCCGTGCTGAAGTGCATCACGTCATCGACCAGTGCGTCACGTCCGATAACCAGTTCTGCGCGCTGCGTATCGACGGGCAGTTCCGCGTGGCGGAAACCCGCACCGTACCCTGCCAGCACCGGCCGTATAAATCGATGCCGGAGGTGCTCGGCAAGCAGCCTACCTTCCATTTTCATCAGCGAAGCGGCGTGCTGATCGGTTTCCGCACCCCGCAATACATGCAGGGTATTAACGTAGCGGGATACCACGAACACTTTATTACCGACGATCGCCAGGGCGGCGGCCATCTGCTCGACTACCAGCTGGAGCACGGCACGCTGAGCTTTGGTGAGATCAGCAAGCTGGTGATCGACCTGCCTGGCGACAGCGACTTTCTGCACGCCAATCTCAACCCGGAAAATCTGGATTCTGCCATTCGCGCAGTCGAAAGCTGATAAGAGGCCAATAGATGAAAAATGTAACCGAGGTTCAACAGTGGGCGCACGGCGCCGATTTAGTGGTGGCGCAGCTGGAAGCGCAGGGCGTGAAGCAGGTGTTTGGCATCCCCGGCGCGAAAATCGATAAGGTGTTTGATTCGCTGCTGGATACCACCATTCAGACTATCCCGGTACGTCACGAGGCCAATGCGGCGTTTATGGCAGCGGCGGTGGGCAGGCTGACCGGCAAAGCGGGCGTGGCGCTGGTGACCTCCGGCCCCGGCTGCTCCAATCTGATCACCGGCATGGCCACGGCCACCAGTGAAGGCGACCCGCTGGTGGCGCTGGGCGGTGCGGTAAAACGCGCCGACAGCGCCAAGCAGGTGCATCAGAGCATGGATACGGTGGCGATGTTCCGACCGGTGAGTAAATTCGCCGTTGAGGTGAGCTCCGGGAATGCGATTGCCGAAGTGCTGTCGAACGCCTTTCGCAGCGCGGAACAGGGGCGGCCAGGCGGGGCATTTGTCAGCCTGCCGCAGGATATCGTTAACGAACCGGTGCGGGCCAATTTGCTGACGGCAAACGGCCAGCTACTGATGGGCCCGGCGCCGGATGCGGCTATCGCTGCCGTGGCTCGCCAGGTCGCCCAGGCGAAAAATCCGGTGCTGCTGCTTGGCTTGATGGCCAGCCAGCCGGAGAACAGCGCGGCGCTGCACCAGCTGCTGACGCGCAGCCATATTCCGGTCACCAGCACTTATCAGGCCGCGGGCGCGGTGCATCAGGATCACTTCTCACGCTTTGCCGGCCGCGTCGGGCTGTTTAACAATCAGGCCGGAGATCGCCTGCTGAAAGAGGCGGATCTGATTATCACCATTGGCTACAGCCCGGTGGAGTATGAACCGGCGATGTGGAACAACGGCACGGCGACGCTGGTGCATATTGATGTGCTGCCAGCCGACAGCGATAGCTGCTATCTGCCGGACGCCGAGCTGGTGGGGGATATTGCCGCCACGCTGAACAAGCTGACGGCGCAGATTAGCCACCCGCTCACCCTCAGCCCGCAGGCGGCGGCGATCCTGCAGGATCGCCAGCAGCAGCGCGAACTGCTGTCGCTGCGCGGCCATCAGCTGGATCAGTTTGCCCTGCACCCGCTGCGCATCGTGCGCGCCATGCAGGACATTATTAACAGCGACGTCACCCTGACGGTGGATATGGGCAGTTTCCATATCTGGATTGCCCGCTATCTTTACAGCTTCCGCGCACGCCAGATTATGATCTCCAACGGTCAGCAGACGATGGGCGTGGCGCTGCCGTGGGCGATCGGTGCCTGGCTGGTGGACCCGAGCCGCAAAGTGGTGTCCGTTTCCGGCGACGGTGGCTTCCTGCAGTCGAGCATGGAGCTGGAAACCGCCGTGCGGCTGGGCGCCAACCTGCTGCATATTATCTGGGTCGACCAGGAGTACAATATGGTCGCGATGCAGGAAGAGAAGAAATACCAGCGTGTTTCAGGCGTGAAATTCGGCCCGATTGATTTTAAAGCCTATGCCGAATCGTTTGGCGCCGCCGGATTCGCGGTGGAGAGCGCAGCGATGCTGGAGCCGACGCTGCGCAAGGCGATGGATGTGAATGGCCCGGCGGTGGTCGCCATTCCGGTGGATTATGCCGACAATCACCTGCTGATGGGCCAGCTGCACCTTAGCCAGCTCCTGTAGTTCTCCGGCAGCGCGTGGCCCTTTATCGCAGACATAAAGGGCCCTTTTTTGCCTTAAACCAAATCCTTTCACGGCGTCAGCGAAACGTTTCGATGGCGATCACATTTCCAGCATCTGATGATTGTTTTCCCTTCGCCTTCTCATAAACTGCCAGTCAGCGAAACGTTTCGCTCTGGAGTGGAAAATGAAAAAAGGCACCTTACTGAATTCTGATATCTCATCCGTGATCGCCCGTCTGGGTCATACCGACAGCATCGTGATTGGTGATGCCGGCCTGCCGATCCCGCAAGGGCCGCAGCGCATTGACCTGGCGTTAACCCACGGCACCCCTGGCTTTTTGCAGGTGGTCGATGTGGTCACGCGTGAGATGCAGGTCGAGAGTGCCATCATCGCGGAGGAGATTAAGCAGCATAATCCGCAGCTCCATAGCGAACTGGTCGCCCTGCTCGAATCCTTGCAACAACTCCAGGGAAACACCATCAGTATCCGTTATGTCAGTCACGAACAGTTCAAACAACAAACCCAGTGCAGCCAGGCGGTGATTCGCAGCGGGGAGTGTTCCCCGTATGCGAATATCATCCTTGGCGCTGGCGTGACCTTCTGAGGCTGTTATGCAACCTTTACTGCAACTGAAAGGCATTGATAAATCCTTCCCCGGCGTGAAAGCGCTGTCGGGGGCGGCGCTGTCTGTCTATCCGGGCCGCGTGATGGCGCTGGTCGGCGAAAACGGCGCGGGCAAGTCCACCATGATGAAAGTGCTGACCGGGATTTATGCCCGTGATGCCGGCACCTTTACCTGGCTGGGCAAAGAGACCACCTTCAGCGGGCCGAAAGAGTCGCAGGAAGCGGGGATCGGCATTATCCACCAGGAGCTGAACCTGATCCCGCAGCTGAGCATCGCCGAGAATATCTTTCTTGGCCGCGAATTCGTTAACCGCTTCGGCCGCATCCAGTGGAAAAAGATGCATGCCGAGGCGGATGCGCTGTTAAAGCGCCTCAATCTGCGCTTCAGCAGCCACAAGCTGGTGGGCGACCTGTCGATTGGCGATCAGCAGATGGTGGAGATTGCCAAAGTGCTGAGCTTCGAGTCGAAAGTGATCGTGATGGATGAACCCACCGATGCGCTGACCGATACCGAAACCGTCTCGCTGTTCCGGGTGATTAACGAGCTGAAAGCCCAGGGCTGCGGCATCGTGTATATCTCCCACCGCATGAAAGAGATTTTCGAGATCTGCGACGACGTCACCATTTTCCGCGACGGGCAGTTTATTGCCGAGCGCGAAGTGGCGACGCTGACCGAAGAGTCGCTGATTGAAATGATGGTTGGCCGCAAGCTGGAAGAGCAGTATCCACGCCTGGATAAAGCGCCGGGCGCGGTGCGCCTGACGGTTGAGCACCTCAGCGGTTCCGGCGTGGAGGATGTCAGCTTCACGCTGCGCAAGGGTGAAATCCTCGGCGTGGCCGGGCTGATGGGCGCAGGTCGTACCGAGCTGATGAAAGTGCTGTACGGCGCGCTGGCGCGCAGCGGTGGCACCGTGACGCTGGATGGCAAAACCGTGGTATCGCGCTCGCCGGAAGAGGGGCTGGCCAACGGCATCGTCTATATCTCTGAAGACCGCAAGCGTGATGGCCTGGTGCTGGGCATGTCGGTGAAAGAGAACATGTCGCTCACCGCGCTTAACTACTTCAGCTATGGCGGAGGCCGCCTGAAGCATGCCGAAGAAGAGATGGCGGTCGGCGACTTTATCAAACTGTTCAATGTCAAAACTCCGTCGATGAACCAGCCTATCGGCCTGCTGTCCGGCGGCAATCAGCAAAAAGTGGCGATTGCCCGCGGGCTGATGACCCGGCCTAAAGTGCTGATCCTCGATGAGCCAACGCGCGGCGTCGACGTTGGGGCGAAAAAAGAGATCTATCAGCTGATCAACCAATTTAAGCAGGAGGGGCTGAGCATCATTCTCGTCTCTTCTGAAATGCCGGAAGTACTGGGCATGAGCGACCGCGTGCTGGTGATGCACGAAGGGCGTCTGAGCGGTGACTTCCCGATTGAACAAGCCTCGCAGGAAATTTTGATGGCGGCGGCGGTAGGCAAACAACACAGCGCGGAGCTGGCAACACTATGAGTACGCAAACAATCCCTTCACGCCGCCTGACCGTTAAGGCATGGCTGGTTGAGCAGAAATCGCTGATTGCGCTGGTGGTGCTGATTGCCATCGTTTCCAGCATGAGCCCGAACTTTTTCACCGTGGCAAACCTGTTCAACATTCTGCAACAGACCTCGGTAAACGCCATTATGGCGGTCGGGATGACGCTGGTGATCCTCACCTCCGGCATCGACCTTTCCGTGGGTTCGCTGCTGGCGCTGACCGGGGCGGTGGCGGCTTCGATTGTCGGGCTGGAGGTCAATGCGCTTGTGGCGGTGGCGGCTTCGCTGGCGCTCGGTGCCTTTATTGGCGCGATCACCGGCACCATTGTGGCCAGGGGCAAAGTGCAGGCGTTTATCGCCACGCTGGTGATGATGCTGCTGCTGCGCGGGGTGACCATGGTTTACACCAACGGCAGCCCGATCAATACCGGCTTTAATGACAACGCGGATCTGTTTGGCTGGTTTGGCATTGGCCGCCCGCTGGGCATCCCGACGCCGGTCTGGATTATGGCTATCGTGTTCCTTGCGGCCTGGTACATGCTGCATCACACCCGGCTGGGCCGCTATATCTATGCACTGGGCGGCAATGAAGCGGCAACGCGCCTGTCCGGTATCAGCGTTAACCGCGTCAAAATTATCGTCTATGCGCTGTGCGGCATGCTGGCGGCGCTGGCGGGCACCATTGAGGTGGCGCGCCTCTCCTCGGCACAGCCCACGGCGGGTACCGGCTACGAGCTGGATGCCATTGCGGCCGTAGTGCTGGGCGGTACCAGCCTGGCAGGCGGTAAAGGCCGGATTATGGGCACGCTGATTGGCGCCCTGATCTTAGGCTTCCTGAATAACGGCCTGAACCTGCTCGGCGTCTCCTCTTACTACCAAATGATCGTCAAAGCTGTGGTGATTTTGCTGGCGGTTTTGGTGGATAACAAAAGCAGTAAATAACTCTTTACCCTTACAGGATATAAAAAATGAAGATGAGAAAACTGACTGCACTCGCCGTACTGTTAGGCGCCACCCTGAGCGCTAACGCGCTGGCAAAAGATACCATTGCGCTGGTGGTCTCAACCCTGAATAACCCGTTCTTCGTCTCGTTGAAAGATGGCGCGCAGAAAGAAGCGGACAAGCTGGGCTACAACCTGGTGGTGCTGGATTCGCAGAACAACCCGGCGAAAGAGCTGGCAAACGTGCAGGACCTGACCGTGCGTGGCACCAAGCTGCTGCTGATTAACCCGACCGATTCTGACGCGGTGGGTAACGCAGTGAAAATGGCAAACCAGGCCAAAATCCCGGTGATCACGCTGGACCGCGTGGCGTCACAGGGCGAAGTGGTTAGCCACGTTGCCTCTGATAACCGCTTCGGTGGCAAAATGGCCGGTGACTTTATGGCGAAGAAAGTTGGCGAAGGTGCGAAAATCATCGAGCTGCAGGGTATTGCCGGAACGTCCGCCGCGCGTGAGCGTGGTGAAGGCTTTAAGCAGGCTGCCGATGCCCACAAGTTCAATATCCTCGCCAGCCAGCCGGCTGACTTTGACCGTACTAAGGGCCTGAACGTGATGCAGAACCTGCTGACCGCTCACCCGGACGTGCAGGCGGTGTTCGCGCAGAACGATGAAATGGCGCTGGGCGCGCTGCGCGCATTGCAAACCGCAGGTAAATCTGATGTGGTCGTTGTGGGCTTCGACGGCACCCCAGACGGGATTAAGGCTGTTGAAGGCGGCAAACTGGCTGCGACCGTGGCTCAGCTGCCGGAGCAGATTGGCGTGATTGGCGTCCAGACTGCGGATAAAGTGTTGAAAGGCCAGAAAGTACAGGCTATCAACCCGGTTGACCTGAAGCTGGTCACCAAATAAATCAAAGAAAAGCATGGCACGCGCCACCTCCGGGTGGCGCACTTATCTGGACGAACCCCTTATGATGAAAACCGGTAAACTGGCTGTCCTTGGCAGCATTAATGCAGATCACATCCTTAACCTGGCGCACTTTCCGCGCCCTGGCGAAACGGTGATCGGGAAGCAGTATCAGGTCGCATTTGGTGGGAAGGGTGCAAACCAGGCCGTTGCCGCCGGGCGCAGCGGCGCGGATATTGCCTTTATTGCCTGCGTGGGTGACGACGACATCGGCGAACGTATTCGCCAGCAGCTGGCCACCGACCGTATCGATATCGCGCCGGTGGAAGCGGTGGCGGGTGAGTCGACCGGCGTGGCGCTGATCTTTGTCAACGGCGAAGGTGAAAACACCATCGGCATCCACGCAGGGGCGAATGCCGCCGTGACGCCTGAGCGGGTGGAGAAACACCGGCAGGTGATTGCCGGGGCGGATGCGCTGCTGATGCAGCTTGAATCTCCGCTGGAGAGCGTGCTGGCCGCCGCGCGTATTGCGCATCAAAATCAGACCAAAGTGATCCTTAACCCGGCACCGGCTACCGAGCTTTCCGACGAGCTGCTGTCGCTGGTGGATATGATCACCCCGAATGAAACCGAAGCGCAGATCCTTACCGGCGTGGCGGTCAACAGCGATGAAGACGCGGCGCAAGCGGCAGCTGTACTGCACGACAAAGGTATTGCCAGCGTGCTGATCACCCTGGGCAGCCGCGGCGTGTGGCTGAGCGAGCAGGGCAGCGGCCAGCGCGTGGCCGGTTTCCGTGTGGAGGCGGTAGATACCATCGCGGCGGGCGATACCTTTAACGGTGCGCTGATCGCCGCGCTGCTGGAACAGCGCCCGATGGCGGAAGCGGTGCGATTCGCCCATGCGGCCGCGGCGATTGCCGTTACGCGACGCGGCGCGCAGCCTTCCGTACCCTGGCGTGAAGAGATCGACAGCTTCTTGCAACAGCAGGGGTAAACGTGGCGACCATGAAAGATGTCGCCCGCCTGGCGGGTGTCTCAACCTCTACCGTGTCACACGTTATCAATAACAACCGCTTCGTCAGTGAAGCGGTGCGTGAAAAGGTGACCTCAGCGGTTAACCAGCTGAACTACGCCCCTTCCGCCCTGGCGCGCAGCCTCAAGCTCAACCAGACGCGCACCATCGGCATGCTGCTGACCGCCAGCAGCAATCCCTTCTATTCAGAGGTGGTGCGCGGCGTAGAACGCAGCTGTTACGAACGCGGCTACAGCCTGGTGCTGTGTAATACCGAAGGGGATGAGGATCGCATGAACCGCAGCCTGGAAACCCTGCTGCAAAAGCGCGTTGATGGCCTGCTGATCATGTGTACCGAAAGCCACCTCCCTTCCGCCGAGCTGCTCAATCGCTATCCTTCTATTCCCTCCGTCATGATGGACTGGGCACCGTTTGAAGGCAGCAGCGATATCATTCAGGATAACTCGCTGCTGGGTGGGGAGATGGCCACGCGGCATCTGATCGCCCGCGGCTACACGCGCATTGCCTGTATCGCAGGCCCGCAGGATAAAACCCCGGCTCGACTGCGCCTTGAAGGCTATCGGCAGGCAATGGCCAGCGCCGGGCTGCCGGTGCCGGAAGGCTATATCGTTAGCAGTGACTTTGAGTTTCAGGGCGGGTTTAACGCCATGAACACCTTGCTCAGCCTTAACCCGCTGCCGCAGGCGGTGTTTACCTGTAACGATGCAATGGCGGTCGGGGTTTATCATGCGCTTTATCAGGCGGGGATGAGCATTCCCGGGGATATGGCGGTGATGGGTTACGATGATATTGAACTGGCGCGCTATATGACGCCGCCGCTCAGCACCATTCATCAGCCGAAAGATGAGCTGGGCGAGCTGGCGATCGACACGCTGCTGCACCGCCTTGCCGCACCCGGTGGCAGCCAGCAGCTGCTGGTACTGACACCGGAATTAATGGAGCGGGCTTCGGTCGCTGAGATTTAAGCTCTCTTCTTCTTTTTATCGCGGTCGCTGATCAGGTTGCGGCCATCCCCGGGCTTCAGCAGCAGGAACACCGCAGACGACAGCACGGTTATCGCACCCATCGTCAGGAAGGTGGCGTGGAAGTGCTGCAGCGTGGTGCCGTCAAAGTTTTCATAAAAGCGCAGCACCGCCGCGCTAACCGCCACGCCAAAACCGATCGCCAGCTGCTGCGTCACCGCCAGCATACTGTTACCGCTGCTGGCGTTGGCATCCGTCAAGTCAGCCAGCGTGATGGTGTTCATCGCGGTGAACTGCGTCGACATCGCCATGCCGAGAATAAACAGTGGAATGAGCAGCGCCAGCATATTCCAGCCCGGCAGCTGCAGGGCAAAGGTCGCAATCAGCACGCCAATAATGATGCTGATGCCAACCAGCGTTTTACGGTAGCCAAACCAGCGCAGAACGCCCGTCACCGTCGACTTCGCCAGTATGGAACCCAGTGCCGTTGGCGCCACCATACAACCGGCCAGCAGCGCAGTGTAGCCAAAACCGACCTGTAACATCAGTGGCATCAGAAAGGGGATGCAGCCGGTGCCGAGGCGCGAGGCGATATTGCCAATGATGCCGACCGAGAAGGTGCGCGTCTTAAACATCGGCAGCGGCAGCAGCGGAGAAGGGTGGCGGCGCGCGTGGACTATATAGAGAAGAAGCAGCACTATCCCGGCGACCAACACCCCCAGCGCAATCAGGCTGGAGACCACCCGCTCGCCAAACAGCTCGATACCGCTGGAAATACCGACCAGGCCCAGACCAAACAGCAGGAAGCCTAACAGGTCAAAGCGGCGCTTGGGCGTGGTGAAGTCAGGCATGTATTTGCGCGCATAGATAATGCCGAGAATGCCGATGGGGATGTTGATCAGGAAAATCCAGTGCCAGGTCGCCCAGGTGACCAGCACACCGCCCAGCAGTGGGCCAAGCACCGGACCAATCAATCCAGGCATGGTGACAAAATTAAGCACGGGCAGCAGCTCGCTGCGCGGGTAGGCACGCAGCAGCGCAAGGCGTGCCACCGGCATCATCATCGCACCGCCTATGCCCTGTATCACGCGTGAGACAACCAGCATTGACAGTGAACCGGAAAGCGCGCACGCCAGTGAACCCAGCGAGAACAGGAATACCGCGCTGATGAAAACCTTGCGCGTGCCAAAACGGTCAGCCAGCCAGCCGCTAACCGGGATGAGCATGGCAACGGTTAAGGTATAGCTGATAACGGCAGACTGCATTGCCAGTGGGGAGCGTTCAAGGCTGTGGGCGATAGCGGGCAGGGCGGTGTTAAGAATGGTGGCATCCAGCGCCTGCATAAAGAAAGCCATGGCGGCAATCCACGGGAGTCCGGCCATACTGCGCGCGGATTTTATCATTGGTGGTCCTTTCTTTTGACTTGAGCGGGGAGGAAATCCCTGTGATGCAGAAAGAATAGCATCTCCATTTTATCAGTAACGGAGTTGTTTCGCCTTTCCTCGGCAGAAAACGCTGATTAATTGCCCCGAAAACGTCTGTTTTTAACCCTCTTGATGAAAAATTCTACGCTCGGTCATTTTTTTGCAATAAACACTTGTCACCTGCCAGAAAATCCCTATACTGCGCCTCCACTGACACGGAACAACGGCTTACAGGCCAGCGTGTTGAGAGGTTCAGGAAGTTCTGAACCGCCGGAAAAACTTCTCAAAAAGAAGTTGACTCCGAAGGAGGAAAGCGTAATATACGCCACCTCGCGACAGGAAGCCTCGGCACTGCTCGCAACGCTCTTTAACAATTTATCAGACAATC
>Ga0308163_10000223_pt1 | contig 146713 bp, 120 predicted proteins | sample PhyTR1_FD_201037 | JGI IMG/M metagenome (GOLD analysis project Ga0308163, IMG submission 201037) | Phyllosphere microbial communities from UC Gill Tract Community Farm, Albany, California, United States - DLSLT.R1 | ecosystem: Host-associated > Plants > Phyllosphere > Unclassified | place...
GGCTCGTGTCGAGCACGTGCACGAGGAGGAAGAAGAAGATGGACACGCCGGTGATGCGGTGCAGGACCCACGACCACATGCCCTCGCGGCCCCGGTACAGCGTCCCGGCGGGGACCTTCGGTGCGCGTGAGGCCTGCGGTGCCCGGGTTCCTGCCGTCTTGATGGACACGGAACGACCCTCCCTGATGCTGGTGCTCCGTGGGCGGAGCCCTTCCGCGCCGTCTTTGCGCGTCCCCCGAGTCTACGGCCGGCCCTGCGCGCCCGCCCGTTAGGGGACCCTAAGCGGCGACGGCCCGTCCGGAGACGGCGGGACGGGGCTCAGGCGCCGACGGGCACGGCGTCGGGCGCCGTCGGATCCGCGGAGGCGAGGGACGACCGGCGGGCGGAGACCGCGCGGCCGTAGTGGCCGATCAGCTCGTCGCCGATGGTGGCCCACGACCGGCCGAGGACCGCCCGGCGACCGGCCTCGCCCATGCGGAGGCGCATCGGCTCGCTCGTGGCCAGCTCGGCGACGAGCCGGCGCAGGTCCGCGTCCCGCGGCGACGCGGGGTCGAAGAGGAAGCCGTCCCTGCCGTGGTCGACGAGGTCGATGGGGCCGCCCGCGTGCGGGGCGACGACGGGGAGGCCGGAGGCGTGCGCCTCCTGCACCGTCTGGCCGAAGGTCTCCTCGGTGCCGGTGTGCACGAACACGTCCATGGCGGCGTAGGCGGCCGCCAGCTCGCGTCCGCCCACGCGACCGAGCCAGGTGACGGGCATGCCGGCGAGGGCGCGGCGGGCGGAGGCCTGGCTGGGGCCGTCGCCCGCGATGAGGAAGCGCGCGCCGGGGATGCCGCGGAGGGCCTGCATCCGCTCGAGCTGCTTCTCGGGGGCGATGCGCCCCACGTAGCCGACGACCGTCTCCCCGCCCGGGGCGACCCGGCGGCGGAGCGCGACCGCGTCGTCCATGGCGCGGTTGCGCGGGTGGTAGCGGTCGAGGTCCACGCCGCGGCCCCAGCGCGCGACGCGCTCGACGCCGGCGGCGGCGAGGTCGGCGGCCGCGGCGCTCGAGGGCGCGAGGGTCAGGTCGGCGCCCTGGTGGATCCACCGCACCAGCCGCCACACGTACGGCGCGGTCGCGGCGAGGCCGTTGCGGCGCGCGTACCCGGCGACGTCGGTCTGGAACACCGCGACCGAGGGGGTGTCGATGCGGGTGGCGGCGGCGATCGCCTGCGCGCCGAGGAAGAGGGGGGAGGCCGCGTGCAGCACGTCCGGCGCGAAGTCGGTGAGGAGGCGCAGCACCTGCGGGTTCGGGATCCCGACGGGGAACTGCCGGTAGGCGATGGCGGGGACGCCGTGCACGCGGAAGCCCGCGAACTCCGCCGGGGCGCCGGCGTCGGGGGCGATCACGAGCACCTCGTGCCCGCGGTCCCGCAGGTGCTCGAGGACACGGCAGACGCTCGTGGTGACGCCGTTGACGGTGGGGAGGAAGCTCTCGCTGACGACGGCTACGCGCATGCCCACGACGCTAGGCACCGGGCCCGAACCCGCTCCCGTCCCGTCGTGAACGCGCCGTTGCCGGCGCGTGAACTCGGCGCATCCAGCGGGCTCTCGGCCCTCTACTAGGGTGGGCCCATGGCCGAGCAGACGAGCGCGATCTCCCGTTTCTACAGCGTGATCCCCGCGGGGGGAGTGGGCTCGCGGCTCTGGCCACTCTCGCGCGCCGACGCCCCGAAGTTCCTGCACGACCTCACCGGATCCGGTCGCACGCTCCTCCGGGACACGTGGGAGCGCCTCGCCCCGCTGTCCGGCGAGGACCGGATCATGGTCGTCACCGGCCGCGCCCACCGCGCCGCCGTCGAGGCCCAGCTGCCCGAGCTCGCCGACCTCAACGTCGTGCTGGAGAGCGAGGGCCGGGACAGCACCGCGGCCATCGCGCTCGCCGCCGCCATCCTCGAGCGCCGGGAGCCCGGCGTCATCATCGGCTCCTTCGCGGCCGACCACGTCATCGCCGACCCGGACCGCTTCCGCGACACCGTGCGCGAGGCCGTCATCGCCGCGGACGCCGGCTACATCACCACCATCGGCATCACGCCCACGGAGCCCGCGACCGGGTTCGGCTACATCCACACCGGCAAGGCGCTCAGCATCGCCGACGCCCCGCACGCCCTCGAGGTCGCCTCCTTCGTGGAGAAGCCGAGCATCGGCGTCGCGCGCGGCTACGTGAAGGGCGGCACGCACCTCTGGAACGCGGGCATGTTCATCGCCCGCGCGGACCGCCTCCTGGAGGAGCTCGGCCGCACGGAGCCGGAGCTCCTGAAGGGCGTGCTCGAGCTCGCCGAGGCGTGGGACACCGCCGACCGCGGCGTGGTCGTCGACCGCGTCTGGCCGAACCTGAAGAAGATCGCCATCGACTACGCGGTCGCCGAGCCGGCCGCCGCGCGCGGGGCCCTCGCCGTGATCCCCGGCCGCTTCGCCTGGGACGACGTGGGCGACTTCGCGTCCGTCGCCAAGATGCACTCGAACGGGCGGAAGTCCGACCTCGTCATCCTCGGCGAGGACGCCCGCGTGCTCGCCGACGCGTCGAGCGGCATCGTGGTCGCCAACAGCAAGCGCGTCATCAGCCTCATCGGCGTGCGGGACATCGTGGTCGTGGACACCCCCGACGCGCTCCTCGTCACGACGAAGGAGAACGCGCAGCGGGTCAAGAGCGTGGTGGACGCGCTCAAGCTCAGCGGCGGGACCGACGTCCTGTAGTAACGAACGGGTAACGAACCCCTCCGGGGGTTTCCGGCGGCCGAGGGCGCTCGGAGCCGCGCCGTTAGATTCCGGGGATGCCCCGCATCCGCCGCGTCGTCCGCGCCGCCTCCCTGCCCCTCGCCCTCCTGGCCGCCGCGTCCCTGGCGGGCTGCGGCGCCGCCCCCGATCCGTCCGCCAGTACCACCGCGGGCGCGAGCGGCTACTGCGCCCGCATGGTCACGAACTCCGGCGGCCTCCAGGACCGCTCGTTCAACCAGTCCAGCTGGGAGGGGCTGCAGCGCGCCGAGCAGGAGCTCGGCATCCAGGCCGACGTGCTCGTCTCCACCTCGGAGACCGACCTCGCGCCGAACGTCGAGCAGGCCGTCGGCACGGGGTGCGGATTCATCCTCACCGTGGGCTACGAGCTGGCGGAGGCGACCACCGCGGCGGCCGCCGAGAACCCCGACGTGCACTTCTCCATCGTCGACGAGGTCGTCGACGCCCCGAACGTGAAGCCGCTCGTCTTCGACACGGCGCAGGCCTCCTACCTCGCGGGCTACCTCGCGGCGGGCGTCAGCGAGACCGGCAAGGTCGGCACGTTCGGCGGCGGCAACCAGCCGCCCGTCACCCTCTTCATGGACGGCTTCGTCGACGGCGTCGCCGCGTACAACCAGGCGCACGGCACGACCGTCCAGGCGCTCGGCTGGGACGCGGCCGCGCAGGACGGCACCTTCACCGGCGACTTCGAGGACGTGTCGAAGGGCCAGAACACCACGCAGAACCTGCTCGACCAGGGCGCAGACGTGATCATGCCCGTCGCCGGCCAGGTGGGGGAGGGCGCCGCGTCGGCGATCCTCGCGCACGGCAGCGGCAAGCTGATCTGGGTCGACAACGACGGCTACGACACCCTCCCCGCGGAGTACCGGCCGCTCCTGCTGACGAGCGTGCTGAAGGACACCGGGCAGGCCGTGGTCGACATCGTGGGCGACGACCAGCAGGGCACCTTCTCCTCGGAGCCCTACGTGGGGACGCTCGCCAACGGCGGCGTGGGCCTCGCGCAGTACCACGACCTCGCGGCCTCGGTGTCGCCCGAGCTGCAGTCCGAGCTCGACGCGCTGAAGGCCCGGATCGTCTCCGGCGACGTGCAGGTGAAGTCCATCTCGACGCCGTAGCAGACCCCGTGTTGCCGCGGTGTTTCGGGGCAATCGCGGATCGGCAACGATTGCGCCCCCGGCCCCGATCCGGGCGCCGGGGGCATTCCCGCGCATGGGTAACATGAACGCACATCGCCCGGGGGACCCGGGCTGCACCTGGAGGCCACAGTGACCATCACCACCCGAAAGGCCGCCATCGGCGGTCTCGCCGCCGTCGGCATCACCGCGATCCTCGCGGGCTGCGGCGCCGCCCCCGAGTCGACCGCGGGAGGCACCGGCGGAGCCGCGAAGAGCGACCTCGTCTCCTGCATGGTCTCCGACTCGGGCGGCTTCGACGACAAGTCGTTCAACCAGCTCGGCTTCGAGGGGCTCACCAAGGGCGCCGAGGCCGCGGGCCTCGCGACCCCGAAGACCGTCGAGTCGGCCGCCGAGACCGACTTCGCGCCGAACCTCACGAACCTCGCCGACCAGGGCTGCGGCCTGATCGTCACCGTCGGCTTCCTGCTGGCCGACGCCACCAAGGAGGCGGCCGCGGCCAACTCCGACATCGAGTACGCGATCATCGACGACGCGTCCATCGACGCCCCGAACGTGAAGCCCATCACGTTCAACACGAGCGAGGCCGCGTTCCTCGCCGGCTACGCGGCGGCGGCCTACTCGAAGACCGGCACGGTCGGCACCTTCGGCGGCCTGCAGATCCCGACCGTCACGATCTTCATGGACGGCTTCGTCGACGGCGTGAAGTACTACAACGAGCAGAAGGGCAAGGACGTCAAGGCCATCGGCTGGGACGTCGCGAGCCAGACCGGGTCCTTCACGGGCGGCTTCGAGGCGAACCCCGCCGCGAAGACCAGCGCGCAGACGCTCATCGACCAGGGCGCGGACGTCATCATGCCCGTCGGCGGCCCCATCTTCCTCAGCGCCGGCCAGGCGATCCGCGACTCCGGCGACAAGAAGGTCGTCATGGTGGGCGTCGACTCCGACGCGTACGAGACCGCGCCCGACCTCAAGGACCTCTTCCTCACCTCGGTGCTCAAGGGCATCGACGCGGGCGTCGAGGACGTCGTGAAGACGGCCGCCGCGGACGAGTTCGACGCGAAGCCCTACGTCGGCACGCTGGAGAACGGCGGCGTCGACATCGCCCCGTTCCACGACTACGAGTCCGAGGTCCCGTCGGACCTGTCCGGCGAGATCGAGACGATCAAGGCCGGCATCATCGACGGCTCCATCACCGTCGAGTCGCCCTCGTCGCTGACGAAGTAGCATCGAACGCACCGCGGGGGGATCGGCAGGCGCCGGTCCCCCCGCCGCGTGTCCACCCGACCCACCGAACGGATTGATCCGATGAAGCTCGAACTGCGGGGCATCACCAAGCGCTTCGGCGCGCTGGTCGCCAACGACCACATCGACCTCGTGGTCCAGCCGGGGGAGATCCACTGCCTCCTGGGCGAGAACGGCGCCGGCAAGTCCACGCTGATGAACGTGCTCTACGGCCTGTACCAGGCGGAGGAGGGCGACATCCTCCTCGACGACGAGGTGGCCCGGTTCGCCGGACCCGGCGACGCGATGGCCGCCGGCATCGGCATGGTGCACCAGCACTTCATGCTCATCCCCGTCTTCACGGTCGCGGAGAACGTCATGCTCGGCCACGAGGAGACGAAGCTCGGCGGCCGGCTCGACCTGGCGGGGGCCCGCGCGAAGGTGCGCGAGATCTCGGCCCGCTTCGGCTTCGACGTGGATCCCGACGCCCTCGTCGACGACCTGCCCGTCGGCGTGCAGCAGCGCGTCGAGATCATCAAGGCGCTGTCGCGCGACGCGAAGGTGCTCGTGTTCGACGAGCCGACCGCCGTGCTCACGCCGCAGGAGACCGACGAGCTCATGGTCATCATGAAGCAGCTGCGGGACGCGGGCACGGGCATCGTCTTCATCACCCACAAGCTGCGCGAGGTGCGCGAGGTCGCGGACCGCATCACGGTCATCCGGCTCGGCAAGGTCGTCGGCGAGGCCGAGCCCACCGCGAGCAACGCCGAGCTCGCCTCCCTCATGGTCGGCCGGAGCGTCTCGCTCACGGTCGCGAAGGCCGCGGCGACGCCCGGCGACGCGGCCCTCGTCGTGCGCGACCTCACGGTGGTGGACGCGGCCGGCCAGGTCGTCGTCGACGGCGTGAGCTTCGAGGTGCACGCGGGGGAGATCCTCGCGATCGCGGGCGTGCAGGGCAACGGGCAGACCGAGCTGACCGAGGCGATCCTCGGGCTCCAGGCGCGCGTCACCGGCACCATCGACCTCGACGGCACGCGCCTCACGGGCCGCTCCGTGCGCCGCGTGCTCGACGCGGGCGTGGGCTTCGTGCCCGAGGACCGCAACGAGGACGGCCTCGTCCCCGAGTTCACGATCGCCGAGAACCTCATGCTCGACCGGTCCGACAGCCCGCCGTTCGTGGTGGCCGGATCCCTGAAGCTCGCCTACCTCGACGAGTTCGCGCGCGACCGCGTGCGCGAGTTCGACATCCGCACGCAGGGCATCGACACCCACGTCGGGCGCCTGTCCGGCGGCAACGCGCAGAAGGTCGTGCTCGCGCGCGAGCTCAGCCGGGAGCTGCGGCTCCTCGTCGCCGCGCAGCCCACGCGCGGCCTCGACGTCGGGTCCATCGAGTTCGTGCACACGCGCGTCGTCGAGACCCGCGACCGCGGCCTCCCCGTGATCGTCGTCTCCACGGAGCTCGACGAGGTCGCGGCGCTGGCCGACCGGATCGCCGTGATGTACCGCGGCGGCATCGTCGGCATCGTCCCGGGCGACACCCCGCGCGACGTGCTCGGCCTGATGATGGCCGGCGAGGTCCCCGCATCCGTCCCCACCCCCACGACCGCCGGAGGGCGCACCGCATGACCGACGACACCACTCGTCCCGAGGGCACGGGCCCCGAGGACCCGTCCGCCGGACAGCTGCCCGCGTCCGGTCGCGAGGCCGGATCCGTGGGCGACCCCACGCGCGCGGAGGCGCCCGCGGGCGTGCCCGCCGTGGACGCCGCCGCCCCCGCCGACGGCTCCGGCCGCGACGCCGAGGGGTCGCGCGCGGGCCAGGTCCTCCGCGAGATCGCGTCGGGCAGCGCGCTGCTGTCCGTGCTCGCGGTCGTGCTGTCGCTCATCGTCGGCGCGCTGCTCATCGCCGTGACCGACGAGCGCGTCCAGACCGCCGCCGTCTACTTCTTCCAGCGCCCCACCGACACGCTGAGCGCGGCGTGGGACGCCGCGTCGGGCGCGTACTCCGCGCTCTTCCAGGGGTCGATCTACAACTTCCGCCGCCCGGGCTTCGCGAACGGCATCAAGCCGCTCACCGAGACGCTCACCTTCGCCACCCCGCTCATCGCGGCCGGCCTCGGCGTCGCGCTCGCGTTCCGCGTGGGCCTGTTCAACATCGGCGCGCGCGGGCAGATGCTCATCGCCGCCGCGTGCGCCGGCTGGGTCGGCTTCAGCTTCGACCTGCCGCCCGTCATCCACCTCGTGCTCGCGGTCGGCGCCGGCATCCTCGGCGGCGCGCTCTGGGGCGGGATCGTCGGGCTCCTGAAGGCGCGCACCGGCGCGCACGAGGTGATCGTCACGATCATGCTCAACTACGTCGCGTTCTACCTCCTCTCCTACCTGCTGCGGACCCCGGGCCTCCTGCAGGCGCCCGGGTCCAACAACCCGAAGACGCCCGGCATGAAGGACAGCGCGGTGTTCCCCGCCCTCCTCGGCGACGGCTACTCGCTGCACGCGGGCTTCCTCGTGGTCGTCGTCGCGACCGTGGTGGTCTGGTACCTGCTCAACCGCTCGGGCCTCGGCTTCCGGTTCCGCGCGGTGGGCGAGAACCCCAGCGCGGCGCGGGTCGCGGGCATCGACGTCAAGAACTCGTACCTCTACGCCATGCTCATCTCCGGCGGGCTCGCGGGCCTCGCCGGGGCGAGCCAGGTGCTCGGCACGGTCACCACGGGCTTCAGCTCGGGGATCGACGCGGGCATCGGCTTCGACGCCATCACGGTGGCGCTGCTCGGCCGCAGCCGGCCGTGGGGCGTCTTCGTCGCCGGCATCCTGTTCGGCGCGTTCAAGGCCGGCGGCTTCTCGATGCAGGCGGCCGAGGGCGTGCCCATCGACATCGTCGTGGTCGTCCAGTCGCTCATCGTCCTGTTCATCGCGGCGCCCCCGCTCGTGCGGGCGGTCTTCCGCCTCCCCGCGCCGGGCGGGATGCGACGCACCACCCGGATCCGGAAGGCGGCGACGGCATCGTGACCGCGACCACCCCCGCGCAGGCGCCCGCCGCGCACGACCCCCAGGCGGCGGCCCTCGACCGCGCCGTGACGACGAGCTGGAAGGCGCCCGTCGCCTTCGGCGTCTTCACGGTGATCTCGCTCGTCCTCTTCGTGCTCCTCGGCCGCGAGGGCTCGAGCACGTTCGGCCTCTCCACCGGGACCGACCTCATCCAGCTGGCGCCCCTCGTGCTGCCGACCGCCGCCACCGGCATCGCCGTCACGGTGGCGCTGGCCGCGATGACCGTGGTCTCGGCCGTGCTCGTGCGCCGCGCCGCGAAGGTGCCGCTGTGGTTCACGGCCGTCTTCGCGATCCTCTTCCTCGTCGCGTTCCTCACCTGGGCGTCCGCGGGCCAGACGATCCCGGTGCCCGGGCTCCTGGTCGGCACCGTGAGCCTGTCGGTGCCGCTCATCTTCGGCGCGCTCGGCGGCGTGCTCTCGGAGCGCGTGGGCGTCGTCAACGTCGCCATCGAGGGGCAGCTGCTCGCCGGCGCCTTCGTCTCGGCGGTCGTCGCGTCGATCACCGGGCAGCCGCTCATCGGGCTCGCCTCGGCGATGGTCGCCGGCATGCTGGTCTCGTTCGTGCTCGCCGCGTTCGCGATCAAGTACCTCGTCGACCAGGTGATCGTGGGCGTCGTGCTCAACGTGCTCGTCACGGGCCTCACGAGCTTCCTGTTCTCGCAGGTGCTCTCGGCCGACCCCGAGCGGCTCAACTCGCCGCCGCGCTTCGACCGGATCGACATCCCGCTGCTCGGCCAGATCCCCATCATCGGGCCGGTGCTGTTCAGACAGACGATCATCGTCTACCTCATGTACGTGGCCGTGTTCCTCGTCTGGTACTGCCTCTTCCACACCCGCTGGGGCCTCCGCCTCCGCGCGGTCGGCGAGCACCCGCAGGCCGCCGACACGGTCGGCATCAAGGTCGCGCGCACCCGGTTCTGGAACGTGTCCCTCGCGGGCGCGATCGCGGGTCTCGGCGGCGCGTTCTTCACCCTCGGCTCGGTGGGCGCGTTCAACAAGGAGATGACCGCGGGCGCGGGCTTCATCGCGCTGGCCGCCGTCATCTTCGGCCGGTGGGATCCGCTGCGCGCCACGCTCGCCGCCCTCCTGTTCGGCTTCGCGAGCAACCTGCAGAACGTCCTCGGCGTCATCGGATCGCCGGTGCCGAGCGAGTTCATGCTGATGCTGCCGTACGTCGTGACCATCGCCGCGGTCGCCGGACTGGTGGGGCAGGTGCGCGGCCCGGCTGCCGCCGGCAAGCCCTACGTGAAGTCGTGAGCGCCGGGGAGCCCGTGCAGTCGGGCGGCATCGACTGGGGATCGCTCCGCGAGGCGGCGCACGAGGCCATGGGCCGGGCGTACGTCCCGTACTCGCGGTTCCCCGTGGGCGTCGCGGCCATCGCCACCGACGGCCGCGTGATCACCGGCTGCAACGTCGAGAACGCCTCCTACGGCCTCACGCTCTGCGCCGAGTGCGCGCTCGTCTCGGTCCTGCACCTCACGGGCGGCGGCCAGCTCGTGGCCTTCACGTGCGTGGACGGCGACGGCAACATCCTCATGCCGTGCGGACGCTGCCGGCAGCTGCTGTTCGAGCACGCGGTGCCGGGCATGCTGCTGGAGACCGTGTCGGGGATCCGCACCATCGACGAGGTGCTGCCCGACGCCTTCGGGCCGAGCACGCTGGACGCCTACGGGGACCGCGCGTGAGCGCCGCGTACGACGTCGTCGACCTGATCCGCACGAAGCGCGACGGCGGCCGGCTCTCGACGCCCGAGATCGACTGGCTCGTGGCGGCCTACACCGACCGCTACGTGGCCGACGAGCAGATGGCCGCGCTCGCGATGGCGATCCTGCTGCGCGGCATGGACCGCACCGAGATCCGCGACCTCACGCTCGCCATGATCGCGAGCGGCGAGACGCTCGACTTCTCGCAGCTCGGCAAGCCCACGGTCGACAAGCACTCCACGGGCGGCGTGGGCGACAAGATCACCCTCCCGCTCATGCCGCTCGTCGCCTCCTACGGCGTCGCGGTGCCGCAGCTCTCGGGCCGCGGCCTCGGCCACACGGGCGGCACGCTCGACAAGCTCGAGTCGATCCCCGGCTGGCGCGCCGACCTCTCCACCGAGGAGATGGTGCAGCAGATGAAGGACCACGGCGGCGTCGTCTGCGCGGCCGGCAGCGGCCTCGCGCCCGCGGACAAGCGGCTCTACGCGCTGCGCGACACCACGGGGACGGTCGAGGCGATCCCGCTCATCGCCTCGAGCATCATGAGCAAGAAGATCGCGGAGGGCACGGGCGCGCTCGTCCTCGACGTGAAGTTCGGCGGCGGCGCCTTCATGACCGACATCGACCGGTCGCGCGAGCTCGCGCGCACCATGGTCGAGCTCGGCACGGACGCGGGGGTGAGGACCACCGCGCTCCTCACCGACATGGACGTGCCGCTCGGCCTCGCCATCGGCAACGCCAACGAGGTCCGCGAGTCCGTCGAGGTGCTCGCGGGCGGCGGTCCCGCCGACATCGTGGAGCTCACGGTCGCGCTCGCGCGGGAGATGCTCGCGGCGGTCGGGATCCCGGACGCCGACGTCGAGGACGCCCTCCGCGACGGACGCGCCATGGACTCGTGGCGCGCCACCGTGCGGGCGCAGGGCGGGGATCCGGACGCCGCGCTGCCCGTGGCCCGCGAGACCCACGTGGTCACCGCGGAACGCGACGGCGTGCTCGTGCGGCAGGACGCGCTCCCGTTCGGCATCGCGGCCTGGCGCCTCGGCGCCGGGCGCGCGCGCCAGGGCGACGCCGTGCAGCACGCCGCGGGCGTCGACCTGCACGTCAAGCCGGGGGACACCGTCCGCCGCGGCGACCCGCTCTTCACGCTGTCCGCGGACGAGCCCGAGCGGTTCGCGCGCGCGCTCGAGTCGCTCGAGGGCGCCTACCGCGTCGGCGACCCGGAGGAGCACGTCGCACGCGGCCCGCTCGTGCGGGAGCGCATCACGGCCGAGGGCTGATCCGGGGCCGGCCGCCGTCGCAGGACGACGGCCGGCACCCGCGCCCGGGTCAGCCGATGCGCTCGAGCGCGTCGACCACCACGTCCCAGAACCCGGCGTGGTCGAGGTCGACGGCCACCTGCGTCGTGCAGCCCGCGGGCGCCGGCCGGCGGAGGTCCGCCACCGTCATGCCGGTCGTGTGGGTGCCCGTCAGCTCGACGGAGATCGGCGCGCGCCGCACGCTGACGAGTCGCGGGTCGATCACGCGCGCCACCGCGCACGGGTCGTGCACGGGCGGGCTCGGGAAGTCCTGCCGGTCGTGGTACGCGCGGCCGTACGACTCCATCGAGTCGACGACGAAGCGCGCGGCCGGGGTGCCGAGGGCCGCGATGCGCGCCATGACCTCGGGGGTCGCCGTGGCCTGGTACGTGAGATCGAGGCCGACCATCGTCACGGGCCACGCCTCGCCGAAGACGATGTGCGCGGCCTCGGGGTCGACCGCGACGTTGAACTCCGCCACGGCCGTGCTGTTGCCGTGGTGGTAGCCGCCGCCCATGAGCACGACCTCCTTGACGCGCTCCACGATGCGCGGCTCGCGCCGCACGGCCAGGGCGATGTTCGTGAGGGCGCCGAGCGGCACCAGCGTGATCTCGCCGGGCGCGTGGGACATGACCGTCTCGATGATGAGGTCCACCGCGTGCCGCGGGTCGAGCTCCACCGTCGGCTCCGGCAGCTCGGGCCCGTCGAGGCCGGTCTCGCCGTGGATCTCGGGTGCCGTCATCACGGGCCGCACGAGCGGGCGCGCGCAGCCGGCGGCGACGGGCACGCCGTGGATCCCCGCGACGGTCGCGACCGCGAGCGCGTTCCGCGTCACCTTGTCGAGCGTCTGGTTGCCGGCGACCGTGGTGATGCCGACGAGCTCCACCTCGGGGCTGCCGTGCGCGAGCATGAGGGCGAGGGCGTCGTCGTGCCCGGGGTCGCAGTCGATCAGGATCTTGACGGGCACGGGGTCCTCCGGCGGCTCGGGCGGCACGATGCCTCGCGCCCCGATGATGAGTGTGCTCACGACCTCGTCGCGGGCCTCGTCGAGGCTAGTAGATTCGTCCCATGACGATCGCTCCCGAGGACTCCACGCTGCCCGGCGGAGGGTCGTACCGCGACCTCCCCAAGGTCTCCCTGCACGACCACCTCGACGGCGGCCTCCGCCCCGCGACGATCGTGGACATCGCCGACGAGATCGGCCTCGAGCTCCCCGCCACGGGCGCGGACGCGCTCGGCGAGTGGTTCCGCACCAGCGCCGACTCCGGATCGCTCGTCGACTACCTGAAGACGTTCGACGTCACCATCGCGGTCATGCAGACCGAGGAGCACCTGGCCCGCGTCGCGCGCGAGTTCGTCGAGGACCTCGCGGAGGACGGCGTCGTCTACGGCGAGATCCGCTGGGCGCCCGAGCAGCACCTCTCCACGGGCCTCTCGCTCGACGCGGTCGTCGAGGCCGTGCAGGCCGGCATCGAGGAGGGCGTCGAGGCGGCGGGCGGATCCATCCGCGTCGGCCAGCTCGTCAGCGCCATGCGCCACCTCGACCGCGGCACCGAGATCGCCGAGCTCGCCGTCCGCCACCGCGACCGCGGCGTCGTCGGCTTCGACATCGCCGGCCCCGAGGCGGGCTTCCCGCCGTCCCGCATGCAGGGCGCGTTCGACCTGCTCGCGCGCGAGTGGATGCCCCGCACGATCCACGCGGGCGAGGCCGACGGCCTCGAGTCCATCCGCGGCGCCCTGCTCGACGGCCGCGCGCTCCGCCTCGGCCACGGCGTGCGCATCGCCGAGGACATCGAGATCGACAGCGAGGAGGGCGAGGACGTGTTCGTCACGCTCGGCACGCTCGCCCAGTGGGTGAAGGACCGCGGCGTCCCGCTCGAGCTCAGCCCGTCGTCGAACCTGCAGACCGGCGCCATCGAGGCCTGGGGCGACCAGATGGTCGACCACCCGTTTGACCTGCTCTACCAGCTCGGCTTCGCCGTCACGGTGAACCCGGACAACCGCCTCATGAGCGGCACCAGCATCAGCCGGGAGCTCGCGCTCCTCACGGACGCGTTCGCCTACGACCTCGACGACCACGAGGTGTTCCAGCTCAACGCGGCGGCCGCGGCCTTCCTCCCGCTGGAGGAGCGCGAGGCGCTCGCCGACATCATCTCCGACGGGTTCGCCCGCCTGTAGCAAGGGGCCGTCGGCCCGTCATCGTCCCCCCGCACCAGAGAGGCCGCACGTGCTCCCACCGCTCCCGGACGACGCCGTCACGCTCCGCGCCGAGGCCGCCGACTGGCGCGCCGCGGTGCGCCTCGCGGGCGACGCGCTGGTGCGCTCGGGCGCGGCCACGGCCGACTACGCAGACGCCATGATCCGCGTCATCGAGGAGTTCGGCGCCTACGTCGTCATCGCCCCGGGTCTCGCCCTGGCGCACGCGCGACCGGGGCCGGAGACGCTCGCGGACGGCCTCGCGGTGGTCACGCTGCGGGAGCCGGTGTCGTTCGGGCACGCGCACAACGATCCCGTCGACGTCATCGTCGGGCTCGCGGTCACCACGGTCGACCGGCACGTCACGTCGGTCGCCGACATGGCCAACATCTTCAACGACGCCACCGCCATCCCGCGGCTGCGCGCCGCCACCACGGTCGAGGAGGTCCGGCGCGTCATGGCCGGCGAGGAGGGCGCATGAAGGTCGTCGCGATCTGCGGGGTGGGGATCGGCACGTCCGGGATCCTCAAGGTCAACGCCGAGCGGGCGCTCGCGCGCCTCGGCATCGAGGCGGACGTCACGGCGGCCGACCTCTCGAGCGTCGCGTCGATCGGCGAGGACGCGCAGGTCATCCTCACGTCGCCGGAGCTGGTGGACCGCATCGGCGCCACGTACGCCGACGTCGTCGTGATCGAGAACTACTTCGACCTCGAGGAGATCTCGGCCAAGCTCGACGCCGCGCTCGGCTGACCCGCTCCGGCGGGGGACGGCGCCGCGTCGGCGGGTGCCGCGTCGGGCGTGGTCGCGTCTGCCGTGGCTGAGCCCGTCGTCGCCGCGCCTGCTGACGCCGGGGGCACCGCGCCGCCGCGCGCGACGACGATCCCGGCCGCCAGCAGGGCCGCCCCGGCGATCGCGGCGCCGGCCGCCAGCACCGCGGGCGACGGCCCGGTGATCGGCTGCCCCGCGAGCGCCTGCGCGGTGACGAGCGCGACCACCGCGAGGTACGCGACGGCCGCGACCGCCGTCAGCCGCACGCGCACCCGGTCGGGCGCCAGCGCCGGGATCCGCCGCGCCGCGAGCCCGAGGAGCAGCGCCGCGACGGGCAGCGCCTGGAGCGCGTGCATGCCGACGAAGTGCGGGATCCGCAGGTCGCCCGACGTGGTGCTCCAGCCGAGCACGGGGAGCCCGGGACCGCCGTCCTCCGCCCCCACCGCGTGCGCTCCGGACACGCCGTGGAAGTCGGCGAGCTGGGCCGCGGTCGGCGAGGTCATGAGGTACGCGAGGCCGATGCCGACGAGCGCGATGAGGGCGCCGGCGCGGATCCCCAGCGTCAGCGCCGGATCGGGCAGCCGCAGGCGCAGCACGGCCAGGCTCGTGAGGAGGGCGCACACGTACAGCACGGTGACCGAGGCCGCCATGACGCCCCAGAGCACGGTCGCCAGCGGGGTCGTGACGTTGAAGTGGCTCGTCGTCCCGGCGGCGGCCGCGCCCACGATGACCGCCTGCTCCACGACGAGCGCGATCGCGACCACGGTCCCGACGACGTGCGCCGGGCGTCGGAAGCGCGGGAGCCGCGCGATGAGCCAGGCCCACGAGACGGCGTAGACGAGGATCGACAGCGAGAACTTGGCGGGCTTGTCCCACACGGGCGCGCCCGTCACGATCCGGTGGTCGACCAGGCCGCCCACGAGGCACGCCACCGCGAGGACGGCCATGAGCGCGGCGACGGCCATGAGCGGCCGGTGCCAGCCGAAGGCGCGGCGGATCACGACGCGGCCCCCGTCGTCCGCGCGACCGCGGCCTGCGCGATGCGGCGGAGCCCGGCGGCCAGCTCGTCGCCGAGGACCGTGCCGACGACCATGAGCTCGGCCATCGCCGTGCGGTCCGGCCGGGCGGTCACCCCCGCGAGGTCGGCCCGCGCCTGCACGCCCGCCGCCTCGGCGTAGCGCGCCAGGTAGGCGTCCTGCACCGGATGCCCGGAGCGGGCGAAGGCGTCCACCGCCCGCGCCGCCTGCGCCCGGCCGGCATGCCCGTCGAGGACGCACCAGCCGGCCTCCTCCGTGACCGCGTCGATGCGGGCGAGCGCGTCGGGCGCGGGCGGATCCGTCGACGGCGGGCCGTGCGTGAGGGCGTCCTGCGCGACCGCGAAGACCTCCTGCACGCGGCGGTCGTCGTCGTCGAGCACGGCCAGGACCTCGCGGGCCCGCGCGACGGGCAGTCGTCCGACGTCGATGAGCGCGCGGACCAGCCGGATCCGCCGCGCGTGCTCGTCGTCGTAGTCGGTGCGGTTGCCGCCGACGCGGGTCCCCGCCGGCAGCAGGCCCTCGCGGACGTAGTACTTGACGGTGGCCGGCGGGACGCCCGTCCACTCGGCGAGCTCGGTGATGCGCATGCCGCGAGGCTAGCTCACTGATAGCGGCACTACCAGTGAACGGCAGGAGAGGATCCGCGGACCGCCGTCGGTCCGCGGATCCTCCGGCTCAGACCTCGAGCAGGTGCGGGACGGCCTCGGCGAGGTCGGCGATGATCGCGCGCGCCGCGTCCCGCCGCTCCGCGACGGTGCCCTCGGTGCTCTGGGCGTCGAGGTACACCTTCACCTTGGGCTCGGTGCCGCTCGGGCGCACGATGAGCCGGGCGCCGTCGCCGAGGTGGAAGCGGAGCACGTCGCTCGGCGGGAGGTCGCCGAAGCCGTCGGCCAGGTCGTCCATGCGCTCGACCGGGCGCGAGCCGATCCGGGTCGGCGGGTCGTGGCGCAGCTTCGCCATGATGCGCGGGATGACCGCGAGGTCGGTGACGCGCACCGAGATCTGGTCGCTCGCGAACGAGCCGAAGCGCTCGGCGAACTCGCGGTCGTAGTCGTCGATGGTCTGCCCGCGCGACTTCAGCAGCAGCACGCCGTGCAGCACGGCGACGGCGGCCGAGATGCCGTCCTTGTCGCTGGTGATCCACGGCGCCACGAGGTAGCCGAGCGCCTCCTCGTAGCCGTAGACGATGTCGGGCGCGCGCGAGATCCACTTGAAGCCCGTGAGCGTCTCGCGGTAGCCGAAGCCCAGCTCGCGGGCGACGACCTCGAGCGCGGGGGAGGAGACGAGGCTCGACGCGAACGTCCCCGTGTTGCCGTCGGCCGTGTAGCGCTCGGCGATGCCGAGGCCGAGCAGCATGCCGACCTCGTTGCCGGAGAGCCGCCGCCAGGCGCCGTGCTCGTCCGCGATGGCCACGGCCAGGCGGTCGGCGTCGGGGTCGTTGGCGATGATGAGCTCGGCGTCCGCGGCGATGGCCGCCTGGAACGCGAGGTCGAGCGCGCCCGGCTCCTCCGGGTTCGGGAACGCGACGGTCGGGAAGTCCGGGTCGGGGTCCGCCTGCGCGGCCACGACGATCGGCCGGTCGACCCCGACCGCGTCGAACACGCGCGCCGCGGTCTCCCACCCGACGCCGTGCAGGGGCGTGTACACCCACGTGAGCGGCGCGAGCGGGGCGGCGAACAGGTCCGCCACCTCCCGCACGTACGCGTCGACGAGCGACTCGGGCGCGATCTCGTAGTCGTCGGCGACGGGCAGCTGCTGCACGGTGCGCTCGCCCGCGGCCTTGTGGATGAAGGCGGCGATGTCGCGGTCGGCGGGGCTGACGATCTGCGACCCGTGGTCCTCGTCGCCGAGGTAGACCTTGTAGCCGTTGTCGCGCGCGGGGTTGTGCGAGGCCGTGACCATGACGCCGGCGCTCACCGCGAGGTGCTTCACGGCGTAGGCCAGCAGCGGCGTCGGCAGCGCGCGGGGGAGCAGCACCGTGCGGACGCCGGCGCCCGCCATGATCCGGGCGGTGTCCTCCGCGAAGACGCGGGAGTTGTGCCGTCCGTCGTAGCCGACGACGATGCTCGGCCGGGCGCTGCGGCTGCGGAGGTAGTCGGCGAAGCCCGCGGCGGCCTGCGCCACGAGGACGCGGTTCATCCGGTTCGGGCCGGCGCCCAGCTCCCCGCGGAGGCCCGCGGTGCCGAACTGGAGCCGGGTCTGGAAGCGATCGCGCAGGTCCTGCGCGGCCTGCTCGCGGTCGGACGCGGAGGCGTCGGTCGCGGTGCCGGCCACGCGCGCGAGGAGGGCGTCCACCTCGGCGCGGGTGACGGGATCCGGGTCCTGCGCCTGCCACGCGCGGGCCGCGGCGACGAGCGCCTGCGTCTCCTCGCGGCTCACAGGGCGCCCACGATGCGGGCGAGCATCCCGCCGATGCGGCCCTCGGCGGCGCGACCGGCCTCGATGACCTCCTCGTGGCTGAGCGGCGTCTCCTGGATGCCGGCGGCGAGGTTCGTGATGAGCGACATGCCGAGCACCTCCATGCCGGCCTCGCGCGCGGCGATGGCCTCGAGCGCGGTGGACATGCCGACGATGTGGCCGCCGATGACCTCGGCCATGCGCACCTCGGCGGGCGTCTCGTAGTGCGGGCCGCGGAACTGGCAGTACACGCCCTCGTCGAGGTCGGGCTCCACCTCGTGCGCGATCGCGCGCAGGCGGGCCGAGTAGAGGTCGGTCAGGTCGACGAACGTCGCGCCCTCGAGCGGCGAGTCGGCGGTGAGGTTGATGTGGTCGCTGATGAGGACGGGCGTGCCGGGCGTCCAGTGGCGCTTGATGCCGCCCGCGCCGTTGGTGAGGATCATCGTGGTCGCGCCGGTCGCCGCGGCGGTGCGGACGCTGTGCACGACCCGGCGGACGCCGTGGCCCTCGTAGTAGTGGGTGCGCGCGCCGATGACGAGGGCGCGGCGGCCGGACGGCAGGAGCACGCTGCGGAGCGAGCCGACGTGGCCCTCGAGCGCGGGCTTCGAGAAGCCGACGACCTCGGTGGCCGGGACGGTGGCGGTGGTCTCGCCGATGAGATCCGCCGCGCGCCCCCATCCGCTGCCGAGGGTGAGGGCGATGTCGTGGCGCTCGACGCCCGTGAGCTCGGCGATCTGCCGGGCCGCCTGCCGCGCGATCTCCTGGGGGTCGGCGTCGGGCGACTCGAGGGGGTTGCTGTAGGTCATGCCCCGATCCTAAATGCGCGTGACCCCGCGGCCCGGGCGGCCACGGCGGCGCCGCGGGAGGCGCCGGGCGACGGGTTCGCGCGGGACCGGGGGCTGCGGGATGATGTGCGCATGGGATACGAGTTCGAGGCCAACCAGCGGATCGCCGTCCTCGGAGGCGGCCCCGGCGGGTACGAGGCGGCCATCGCGGGAGCCCAGCTCGGCGCCGAGGTCACGCTCGTGGAGCGCGTCGGCGTGGGCGGCTCCGCGGTGATGACCGACGTCGTCCCCTCGAAGACCCTCATCGCCACCGCCGAGGCCACGAACGCGCTCGGCGAGGCCGCCGACCTCGGCGTGCAGTTCTTCTCCCGCGGCGAGCAGAGCCGCCGCCCCGTGCGCCCCGAGGTCGCCGTCAACCTCCAGGCCGTCAACGACCGCCTCCTCCGCCTCGCCCGCCAGCAGTCCGAGGACATGAAGTCGAGCCTCATCCGCGCCGGCGTCCGCATCGTGCAGGGCGAGGGCCGGCTCGACGGGCCGAACCGCATCATCGTCTCCACCGGCCGCGGGGGAGCCGGCACCGACTTCGACGAGATCGACGCCGACACGACCGTCATCTCCACGGGCGCGAGCCCGCGCATCCTGCCGACGGCCAAGCCCGACGGCGAGCGGATCCTCACGTGGACGCAGCTCTACACGATGGACTCGGTGCCGGAGCACCTCATCGTCGTGGGATCCGGCGTCACGGGCGCGGAGTTCGCCTCGGCCTACACGGCGCTCGGCGCCAAGGTCACGCTCATCTCCTCCCGCGACCAGGTGCTGCCCGGCGAGGACGCCGACGCCGCCCGCGTCATCGAGGACGTCTTCACGCGCAACGGCATGACCGTGCTGTCGAAGTCCCGCGCCGAGTCGGTCGTGCGCGACGGCGACCGCGTCGTCGCGACGCTCTCGGACGGCCGCGTCGTCGAGGGCAGCCACTGCCTCATGGCGGTCGGGTCCGTGCCCAACACCGCGGGCATCGGCCTCGAGGAGGCGGGCGTGCAGCTGAGCGACTCCGGCCACATCCGCGTGAACCGCGTCGCGCGCACCTCGGTGCCGAGCGTGTACGCCGCGGGCGACTGCACGACGTTCCTGCCGCTCGCGTCCGTCGCGTCGATGCAGGGGCGCACGGCCGTGTACCACGCGATGGGCGACGCGGTGAGCCCCACCGAGCTCCGCAACGTGACGTCGAACATCTTCACGCAGCCCGAGATCGCCACGGTCGGCTGGTCGCAGAAGCAGATCGAGGAGGGGCTCGCGCAGGGCGACATCTACAAGCTCCCGCTCGCCTCGAACCCCCGCGCCAAGATGCAGAACGTGAAGGACGGCTTCGTGAAGCTGTTCGCGCGCACCGGCTCCGGCACGGTCATCGGCGGCGTCATCGTGGCGCCCAAGGCGAGCGAGCTGATCTTCCCGCTCGCGCTCGCGGTGGAGCACCGCCTCACGGTCGACGACGTGGCCCGCGCGTTCACGGTCTACCCGTCGCTGTCGGGGAGCATCTCCGACGCGGCGCGCGCCATGCACATCGTGCTCTGATCCTCCGGCCGTGCCCGCGGCCCGCACGTGACGACGGCCGGCCCCCGCGGGGACCGGCCGTCGTCGCGTGCGGCGGGATCAGACGATGTCGAGCAGGCGGTGCCCCGACGGGACGGTCTGGCCGACCTCGGCCGCGAGCCCGGTGACGGTGCCCTCGCGGTGCGCGGTGAGCGGCTGCTCCATCTTCATCGCCTCGAGGACCACGAGGAGGTCGCCCTTGACGACCTGCTGGCCCTCCTCGACGGCGAGCTTGACGACGGTGGCCTGCATGGGCGAGGTGACGGATCCGCCGCCCGAGGTGTCGACGGCGCCGGCCTGCTTGCGCCGGGCGGGTGCCGCCGCGCCGCGACGGGAGGACGCGCCGCCGGTCGCGGGCGCGAGGTCCTCGGGGAGGCTCACCTCGATGCGCTTGCCGCCCACCTCGACCACGACCGTGTGCCGCGCGGGCGCCTCGGCGGCGTCCTCGAGCGCGCCCGACCAGGGCTCGATGGTGTTGTCGAAGTCCGTCTCGATCCACCGCGTGTACACGGAGAACGGGGCGCCGTCGGCCGGCGCGAAGGCGGCGTCGCGCACGATCGCGCGGTGGAAGGGCAGCACGGTCGGCAGGCCCTGCACCTCGAACTCGTCGAGGGCGCGACGCGAGCGCTCGAGCGCGTCCTCGCGGCTGGATCCGGTGACGATGAGCTTGGCGAGCAGCGAGTCGAACGCGCCGGAGACCTCGTCGCCCGCGCGGACGCCGGAGTCGACGCGCACGCCGGGGCCGCCGGGCGCCTGGAACACGTGCACGGGACCGGGCGCGGGGAAGAACCCGCGGCCCGGGTCCTCGCCGTTGATGCGGAACTCGAAGGAGTGGCCGCGCGGCGCCGGGTCGTCGTAGTCGATGAGGCCGCCCGCGGCGATGCGGAACTGCTCGCGCACGAGGTCGATGCCCGTGACCTCCTCGGAGACCGGGTGCTCGACCTGGAGCCGCGTGTTGACCTCGAGGAAGGAGATGGTGCCGTCCTGCGCGACGAGGAACTCGCACGTGCCGGCGCCGACGTAGCCGACCTCGCGGAGGATCGCCTTCGACGCGGCGTAGAGCTGCGCGTTCTGCTCCTCCGTGAGGAAGGGCGCGGGCGCCTCCTCCACGAGCTTCTGGTGGCGGCGCTGCAGCGAGCAGTCGCGGGTCGAGATGACGACGACGTTCCCGGCCGAGTCGGCGAGGCACTGGGTCTCGACGTGGCGCGGGCGGTCGAGGTACTTCTCCACGAAGCACTCGCCGCGGCCGAACGCCGCGACGGCCTCGCGGGTGGCGGACTCGAACAGCTCCGGCACCTCCTCGCGCGTGCGGGCGACCTTGAGGCCGCGGCCGCCGCCGCCGAACGCCGCCTTGATGGCGACCGGCAGGCCGTGCACGTCGACGAAGTCGAGGACCTCGGCGGCGCCGGAGACCGGGTTGAGCGTGCCGGGCGCGAGCGGCGCGCCCACGCGCTCGGCCACGTGGCGGGCGGTGACCTTGTCGCCGAGCTGCTCGATGGCGCTCGGGGAGGGGCCGATCCAGATGAGGCCCGCGTCGATGACCTGCTGCGCGAAGTCGGCGTTCTCGGCGAGGAAGCCGTAGCCCGGGTGCACGGCGTCGGCGCCGGAGCGGCGGGCGATGGAGAGGATCTTGGCGATGACGAGGTAGGTCTCCGCGCTCGTCTGCCCGTCGAGGGCGTACGCCTCGTCGGCGAGCGTGACGTGCAGCGCGTCGCGGTCCTGGTCGGCGTAGACGGCGACCGAGCCGATCCCCGCGTCCCTCGCCGCCCGGATGATGCGGACGGCGATCTCGCCTCGGTTGGCGATCAGGACCTTGTTCACACGCGTCATGGGACCCCAGCCTAGGGTCTGGGATCGGCCCGGCTCCGGAGGGTCGCCACAGACATCCCGGCCGTCGGGGTGCGCGCGTCGACAAAGGCCGCGCCGGGACGCGGCCCTGGCATGATCGACGCATGACCGCATCCGGCACCGGCGACGACGACGCGCGGGCCGCCGCCGCCGACCTCGCCGACCTCCTCGCCCGCACGGTGGCCGAGCTGCAGGCGCGACGCTCGCCGGACGAGGCGCTCGCCGAGGTGCGGGCCAAGCGCTCGTTCGGGCCCATCAAGCGGCAGCCGGCGATGGTGCCCGTGGGCCGCGCGTGGCGGCTCGGCGTGCTGCTGCTGTCGGCCGACGGCTCGCTCCGCCGCACCGGCAGCATCACCCGGGCGGTCGAGCCGACGCGCTCGCAGGGCCTCGACTCGGGCGTCGAGGCGCGCAAGGAGGCGCGGCGCCAGGCCGTGCGCGCGTTCGCGGAGGGCGACGCGGTCGACTACGACTGGGAGCCGATCGCGCTCGACGCGGAGTCGCTCGCGCGCGGATCCGGCCCGCTGTCGCTGCGCGGCCGGGAGCTGCGCGTGCAGTGGGGGCCGAACGCCCACGAGACGCGGCCGCTCGCGGCGTACCTCGCCGACCGCATCGAGGTGCTCGGGCTGGGCTGAGGCCCGTCCGGCCGCCAGCCGGCGAGCCTGGCCGCCGACGTCAGGCGGTGTCGGATCCGAGCAGGCGCGCCTCCACGGCGCCCTGGCGGTTCCAGAGGTGGGGCCACGCGACGCCGAGCTCGCGCACCAGCGCGCGCAGCGTGGGGAGCGAGAGGCCGACGACCGTGCTCGGGTCGCCCTGGATCCGCTCGATGAAGGCCGCGCCCAGGCTGTCGATGGTGAAGGAGCCGGCCACCAGGAGCGGCTCGCCGGTGGCGACGTACGCGTCGATCTCGGCGTCGTCGATGTCCGCCCGGAAGCGCACGTCGGCGACGGCGGCGCGCCCCACGCCGCGGACGACGCGGCCGTCGGCCACCTCGATCAGCCAGTGGCCGGAGTGCAGGCGGCCCTCCCGGCCGCGCTGCGCCCGCCAGCGCTCGGTGGCGCGCTCGACCGTGTGCGGCTTGCCGTGCACGACGCCGTCGATCTCGAACGCGGAGTCGCCGCCGAGCACGAGGCCCGTGATCGGCCGGCCGGCGACGAGCTGGCCGACGACGGCCTCGGCCTTGGCGCGCGCGAGCAGCTGCACCATGTCGTCCGGCGCGAGCGGCCCCCGCTCCGCCTCCGCGGCGGCGACCGCGGCGGGCTCGTCGACCTCGGACGGCAGCACGACCGGCTCGATGCCCGCGGACCGCAGCAGGGCCAGGCGGGCGGGGGACGTGGAGGCGAGGTGCAGGCGCGTCGTCATCGGATCATCGTGGCATGCGCGGTCGGGCCGTCCGCTGTCGCTCGTGTGATCGTGCCGCCTCCCGGTGCGTCCGGGTCGCCGTCCGCCGTCGCTCGTGTGATCGTGCCGCTCCCCGGTGTGTCAGGGTTGCCGCATGGGTGAGCAGGTGGGCCGCGAGGTCGAGGTGGACGTGACCAACATCGCGCACGGGGGAGTCTCCGTCGCCAGGCACGACGGCCGGGTGATCTTCGTCTCGGACGCGATCCCGGGCGAGCGCGTGCGCGCGCGCATCACGGAGGACTCGAAGAAGTCCTTCTGGCGCGCCGACACGGTCGAGGTGCTCGACGCGTCCCCGCACCGCCGCCCGCACGTCTGGGCCGAGGCCTCCGTCGACCGCGCCCCCGAGGACCGGGTCGGCGGCGCCGAGCTCGGCCACATCGACCTCGCCCACCAGCGCGAGCTGAAGCGCCAGGTCGTCGTCGACTCCCTCTCCCGCATGGCGCGCGTCGACCGCGACGTCGAGGTCCAGGCGCTCCCCGGCGACGACGAGGCGGGCGGCCTCGGCTGGCGCACGCGCGTCAGCCTGCACGTCGACGACGACGGCCGCGTCGGCCCGTACGCCTCGCGCTCGCACCGCGTGATCCCCGTGCGGTCCCTCCCGCTCGCGACCGAGGGCGTGAACGGCGCCGCGCCCTTCGGCCAGCGCTTCCCCGGGGTCGAGGGCGTCGACCTCGTCGCGCCAGCCGAGGGGCACGTCCGCATGCTGCTCATCGACGGCAAGCCGCAGCGCCGCGACACCATCACGGAGCGCGTCCGCGACCGCGAGTTCAAGCTGGAGGCGGGCGGCTTCTGGCAGGTGCACCGCCGTGCGGCCGAGACCCTGTACGACGCCGTGCAGTCCTCGATCGACGAGGCCCTGTTCGACCCGCGCGCCGCGAACCTCGACCTCTACGGCGGGGTGGGCCTGCTCGCCGCCGCCGTGGGCGACCGCTTCGGCGACACGGTGCGGATCACGAGCGTGGAGAGCGACGAGGTCGCCACCGAGTTCGCGGGCGACAACCTCGCCGAGTGGGTGGGGGCCGCGTCGCTCACCGCGCGCGTCGACCGCTACCTGCAGAAGCTGGCCCGCGAGGCGAGCCCCGCCGAGCGCCGTCGCCTCCAGGGCGCGACCGTCGTGCTGGACCCGCCGCGCGCCGGCGCGAAGAAGCCCGTGGTGGACGCGCTCGTCGACCTGCACCCGGCGCAGGTCGTGTACGTGGCCTGCGACCCGGTGGCGCTCGCCCGCGACGTGGCGCTCTTCGCGGAGCGCGGCTACGAGCTGCGCTCGGTGCGCTCCTTCGACCTCTTCCCGCACACGCACCACGTCGAGAGCGTGGCCGTGCTGGTGCCCGCCGCGTCCTGATCCGCGCCGCGGGCCGGACGGGCGGGCCGGGCTCCGGCGACGGCCGCCCGGCACCCGGCGGCCGCGGTGGCGGGCGTTACAGTGGGCGAGGGGACCGCGGGCGCACGCCGGCGGGCACGCGACGAGGGGGATCCGGATGACCGAGACCACGCAGGGATCCGCTCCCGCCACCGAGGCACGGCCTCCCGTGCGCGTCGCCGTCGTCGACGACCACGAGTCGGTGCGCCTCGGCCTCAAGGCCGCGTGCCTCGACGCCGGCTACGAGTTCATCCTCGCCGCCGCCAACGCCCGCGAGCTCGTCGACGGCCTGGTCGGCCGCGAGTGCGACGTGGTCGTCCTCGACCTGTCGCTCGGCGACGGCTCGTCGGTCACCGACAACGTCAAGGCCGCGCAGGGCACGGGGGCCGCGGTGCTCGTGCACAGCATCGCCGACCGCGTCGCGAGCGTCCGCGAGGCGCTCGCCGCGGGTGCCGCGGGCGTCATCCCGAAGTCGTCCGCCACGCAGACCGTCATGGCCGCCGTCGCCACGGTCGCGCGCGGCGACGTGCTCAACAACCTCGAGTGGGCCACCGCGATCGACGCCGACCGCGACTTCGCCAAGGCCCAGCTCGGCCGCCGCGAGCGCGACGTGCTCCACCTGTACGCCTCCGGCCTCCCGCTGAAGCTCGTCGCGCAGCAGCTCGGCATCGCCAACAGCACCGCCCGCGAGTACCTCGACCGGATCCGCGTGAAGTACGTCGAGGTCGGGCGCCCCGCGCCCACGAAGGTCGACCTCCTGCGCCGCGCCGTGGAGGACGGCATCCTCCCGGGGCTGGACCAGGACGGCGGCGATGCCCGCTAGCCCACCGGCCAGCGCGCCGCTGAACGCGGCACCCGTGACGCGCGCCCGCGCCGGCGAGCCGCCGCGCACGCCCGACAACCCCATCAGCCTCGCCCGCATCGAGACCATCCTCGGCCGCGGCGCCGGCGCGTTCGGCCTCCTCTTCGCGCTGCAGTCCGTGCAGGTGATCCTCGAGCAGCTCGACGACATGCGGCCCGCGTGGAGCGCCGCCTTCCTCGCCCTCTTCTTCGGCGGCCTCGTCTGGACCTGCGTCGCGGGCGTCATCCGCCGCGGCGTGGTGCCCGCTCACGCGACGGTGGCCGTCGTGTTCGTCCTGGGCCTCGTCACCTGGCCCCTCGCGATCGAGCCGGCGACCTACGCGGCCATCCCGCAGCCGTTCCTCTACCAGGAGCTCACCGTGGCGACGACGTGCGCGGCGATGGCGTTCCGGCTGTGGATCGCGGTGATCTACACCGTCGCCGCGCCGCTCCTGCTCAGCGTCCTCGAGGTGGTGGTGCGGCACGGCGGGGTGACGCCCATGGACTCGTTCCTGCAGGCGCTGTACTCGATCATCCTGGGCGGCTCGGTGCTGATGCTCGTGACCGTCCTCCGGCAGGCGGCGCTCGGCGTCGACTGGGCGCAGGGCACGGCCCTCACCCGCTACTCGCACGCCGTCCGGCAGCACGCCACGGAGGTCGAGCGCGTGCAGGTCGACGCGATCGTGCACGACAGCGTGCTCACGACGCTGCTCTCGGCCGCGCGCACCGCGGATCCGGCCGGCCGCGAGCTCGCCGCCGTGATGGCGGCCAACGCCATGGGCCACCTCTCGGCCGCCGAGCAGGGCACCGACGAGGACGCCGCGGTGCCGCTGCGCGCGGTGGCGAAGCGCATCGTCGACGCGGCGTCGGCCCTGTCCGCCCCGTTCGTGCTGGAGACGCGCGACCTCGGCACGCGCACGGTGCCCGTGGCGACCGCGGAGGCCATCTACTCGGCCGCGGTGCAGGCCATGATGAACAGCCTCCAGCACGCGGGCACGTCGGCGGAGTCGATCACGCGTCGCCTCGTGATCGCGGGCCACGGCGAGCAGGGCGTCGCCATCGACGTGGTGGACGACGGGGCCGGCTTCGACCAGCGGCGCATCCCGACCGAGCGTCTCGGGCTCCGCGTCTCCATCAAGGAGCGCGTGGCGCAGGCGGGCGGCGTCGTCACGATCGACTCGGCGCCGGGGGAGGGCACCGCGGTCCGCATCCGGTGGCCCGCGCCCGACGGGGAGCCGGGTCCCGGGCCGGCACCCGCGGCCGTCGACGCCCCGCCGCCCGGAGCCCCCGCGCGCGACGGCGACGGGAGCGGCCGATGATCGTCGTCCCGCGCTCCATCATCCTGGGCCTCGCGGCGCTCTTCTCCGCGTACCACGTCGTCCTCGGGCTGGTCGCCATCGCGGCCCCCGCGGATCCGGCCATCACGCTGCTCGCGATCGCCCTCTACGTCGTCGCGACCGGCATGAGCCTCTGGCCGCGCAGCCCCACGGTCATGCCCGCGTGGCTCGCCGCCTTCAACCTCGCCGTCGGCATCGTCACGCCGATCCTCGTCACGAGCCAGCTGACCGCCGGGGCGACGCCGCCCTTCTCGACCTGGCACATCGCGGCGGTGGGCACGCTGATGACCATCACGTCCGCCCGCCGCCGGCAGGGCTTCGCGTGGGCCGGCGTGCTGGTCCTCGCGATCCAGACGGTGCTCTGGGCGGGGCCGGGCGGGCTCGTCGACTACGGCGTCACGGGCAGCGCGCTCTGGGTGGCCGTCTCCCACGTGCTCGCCCACGCCCTGTCCAAGGCCGCCCGGGACGCGCGGCAGTTCCACCGCGCCGAGCGGGAGGCCGCCGACTGGCAGGCCGCGCAGGAGGCGCACCTCTACGAGCGGCAGTTCCGGCTCCGGCAGACGAGCCGCATGGCGGTCCCGATGCTCCGCCGCATCGTGGAGACCGGGGGCGACCTGTCGCCCGAGGAGCGGCAGGAGTGCCTCTACCTCGAGGGCGCGATCCGCGACGAGATCCGCGGTCGGACGCTCCTCAACGACGCGGTGCGCGAGCAGGTCATGCTCGCCCGCCGCCGCGGCACGGTCGTCACGCTCCTCGACGAGGGCGGCATCGACGACCTCGACGACGCCACGCGCGACATCGTGCTCGACCGCCTCGCGGAGGCCGTGCGGGACACGCGCGCGGACAAGATCATCGCGCGGACCGTGCCCGAGGGATCCGACACCGCCGTGACGGTCGTGGGGCTCAGCGTGGCCGGCGACGGCAGCGCGAGCCTGCTCGGCACCGAGGGCCTCGACGACGAGGTCGACCTCTGGCTCGAGATCCCGCGCCCGCGCCCCTGACGGTCCCGAGGCGCCGCGTGGACGGTCGCTCGCCTCGGGTCGAGGCCTGCGGGTGCTGAGAGACGCGGAGGCCGGTGATCCACCGGACGCCTCCGCGCCTCTCCGGCCATCCCGATGACCCGAGCACCGGGATGATCCGCCCCCGGCGTCGTCTGCTCACCACAGATGGACGACGCCCTGTTGCGCGACCCGAGATCCGGGCCCCCCAGCACGACGAGTCTCACGGAGCGGGAGGGACCGGCCAAGTCGTCATTTGGGAGGACACGGCGCCTCCCGCGGAGGACGCGGCGCATCCCCGGAGGCGCCGGCGCGTCCCGGAGGCGTCCGGCGGCTCAGCCGGAGAAGCCGCGCCAGCGCCCGGCGCCGGGCACCAGCGCGGCGCGGACCGTGCGCTGGGACCGCTGCCAGGCGTCGGGTGCCCGCCGTGCGGGCTGCTCGGCGACGGGCTGCGCCGCGAGGGCGGCCAGCACCGCGGTCGCGGCCGCGAGCTCCTCCGCCGTGGGGGAGCCGCCGAGCACGCGGACGCCGCCGCCGACCGGATCCGACGCCGGGGATCCGGCGCCGGGCACGGCGCTGAGGTCGCTCACAGCGGGATGTTCCCGTGCTTCTTGGGCGGCAGGCTCGCGCGCTTCGTGCGCAGCGCCCGGAGCGCCTTGACGACCGACGCGCGCGTGGCCGCCGGCTGGATCACGTTGTCGAGCTCGCCGCGCTCGGCCGCGAGGAACGGGCTCGCGACGTTGTAGGTGTACTCGTTCGCCAGGCGCGTGCGCACGGCGGCGACGTCCTCGCCCGCGGCCTCGGCGCGCTTGATCTCGCCGCGGTAGAGGATGTTGACGGCGCCCTGGCCGCCCATCACCGCGATCTCGGCCGTCGGCCACGCGAGGTTGATGTCGGCGCCCAGCTGCTTCGACCCCATCACGATGTACGCGCCGCCGTAGGCCTTGCGCGTGATGACCGTGACGAGCGGCACGGTCGCCTCGGCGTAGGCGTACAGCAGCTTCGCGCCGCGACGGATGACGCCCGTCCACTCCTGGTCGGTGCCCGGCAGGTACCCGGGCACGTCCACGAGCGTGAGGATCGGGATGGAGAACGCGTCGCAGAAGCGCACGAACCGGCTGGCCTTCTCGCCCGCCTCGATGTTGAGCGTGCCGGCCATGGCGTTCGGCTGGTTCGCGACGATGCCGACCGAGCGTCCCTCGACGCGGGCGAAGCCCACGATGATGTTCGGCGCGAAGAGCGGCTGCGTCTCGAGGAACTCGCCGTCGTCGACGATGAGCTCGATGATCGTCTTCATGTCGTACGGCTGGTTCGGGCTGTCCGGGATGATCGTGTCGAGCTTCAGATCCTGCGCTGTGGTCTCGAGGTCGGCCGTGCGTGGGAACTCCGGCAGCTCGGCGAGGTTGTTGTCCGGCAGGAACCCGAGGAGCGTCCGCGCGTAGTCGAGCGCGTCGTCCTCGTCGCTCGCCAGGTAGTGCGAGACGCCCGAGACGCGGTTGTGCGTGAGGGCGCCGCCGAGCTCCTCGAAGCCGACCTCCTCGCCCGTGACGGTCTTGATGACGTCGGGGCCGGTGACGAACATGTGGCTGGTCTTGTCGACCATGATCACGAAGTCGGTGAGCGCGGGGGAGTACACGGCGCCGCCCGCCGCCGGGCCCATGATGAGCGAGATCTGCGGGATGACGCCCGACGCGCGCGTGTTCAGGCGGAAGATCTCGCCGTACTTGCCGAGCGCGACCACGCCCTCCTGGATGCGCGCGCCGCCCGAGTCGAGGATGCCGATGATGGGCACGCCCGTCTTGATGGCGAGCTCCATGACCTTGATGATCTTCTCGCCCGCGACCTCGCCGAGCGAGCCGCCGAAGATCGTGAAGTCCTGCGAGTACACGGCCACCTGGCGGCCGTTGACGGTGCCCGTACCGGTGACGACGGAGTCGCCGTAGGGCCGCTTCGCGTCCATGCCGAACGCGTGCGTGCGATGGCGGACGAACTCGTCGAGCTCCACGAACGACCCGTGGTCGAGCAGCTGGTCGATGCGCTCGCGGGCGGTCATCTTGCCGCGCGCGTGCTGCTTCTCGATGGCGGCCTCGCCGCTCGCGGTGACGGCCTCGTGGTACCGCCTCTTCAGGTCGGCGAGCTTCCCGGCGGTCGTGTACATGTCCGGGGCGCCGGCGCCCTCGTCTGGCTCGTCTGCAGTCACCCGCCTCACTGTACCGGCGGCCCGGGGCGCGACCCTTGTGGGGAGTGCACAGAAGGTCGCGCCCCGGGGGTGCGGTCTCCTCCTGCTCGCCGCTGGGTACGGTGACCGCATGGACCTCCCGCTCAGCCGCCTCGCCGCCCCGCGCCTCGTCGCCCTCGACACCGTCGGATCCACGAACGACGAGCTGACCCGACGGGCCGCGGGCGACCCGTCGTCGTGGCCGGACGGATCCGTCGTCGTCACGCTCGACCAGACCGCGGGCCGCGGCCGACGGGGGCGCGTGTGGGTCGCGCCGCCCGGCCGCACCCTCGCGGTGAGCGTCCTCTGCGCGCCCGCGGACGCCGCCCTCGACCCGGGCTGGCTGCCGCTGATGGCCGGGCTCGCGCTCGTCGAGACGCTGCGCGGCGTCGTGCCGGCGCCCGCCGCGGTCACGCTCAAGTGGCCGAACGACGTGCACCTCGACGGGCGCAAGGTCTCCGGGATCCTCGGCGAGCTCGTGTCGCCCGGCCGGTACGCGCTCGGGACGGGCCTCAACCTCACGCTCGAGGAGCGCGAGCTGCCCACGGACACGTCCACGTCCCTGCGCTTCGCGGGGGTCGCCGAGCCGGACGCGGACGCGATCCTCGCGGCGTACCTCGCTTCGTTCGGCGCGCGCCGCGCCGCGTGGGAGCGGGCCGGCGGGGACGCGCGCGGCGCCGGCCTCGTGGAGGAGCTGGCGCGCACCTGCGCGACCATCGGCCGCGACGTGCGCGTCGAGCTGCCGGGCGGGGGCGAGCTCCTCGGGCGGGCGACGGGGGTGGACGACCACGGGCGGCTCACCGTGGAGTCCGCCGGGGATCCGGGCGTGACGTCTGTCGCCGCGGGGGACGTGACGCATCTGCGGTATCAATGAGGCATGGCGCACACGGGTGACACGCAGCGGTACGCACCCGGGGAGGGCGGCAGGGCGCTGCCCGTCCGCGGCGGACGCCGGGCCAGGCGCAAGGCCGAGCGGGCGGAGCGCGAGCGCCGCGCCGACGAGGAGGCCGGTCGCCTGACGGGCGCCCACGACGTGGATCCGCGCCTCGGCCGTCCCGCCGCGCCGCCTGCCGCGCCGCCGCAGCAGATCGCGGCCGCGGAGCCCGAGCGCGTCCTCGTGCGGCTGCGTCCCCACGGCCGCGCGCTCACGCTCCCCGTGCTGCTCCTCATCGCCATCTGCCTCACGGCCGGCTACTTCGGCGCGTGGTTCCCGGAGCCGTGGGAGAACGCGCTCCTGCTCGTGTCGCTCGCGGGGGTCGCGGTGTTCGTCACGCTGCTGCCCGTGCTCGTGTGGCTCAACCGCCGGTACACGGTGACGACCCGGCGCCTGATCATCTCGCACGGCTTCTTCGTGCGCACCCGCCAGGAGCTGCTGCACTCGCGGGGCTACGACGTGACGCTCCGGCGCGGCCCGCTCCAGCACCTCCATCGCAGCGGGAACGTCACGGTCAACGCGGGCCTCGAGTCGCCCGTCGTCCTCCGCGACGTGCCGTCGGCGCACCTCGTGGTGCAGGCGCTGCAGGACCTCATGGAGGAGAACGCGAACATGGTGGCCGAGCGGCGTCGCCAGGAGGAGTCGCGGCGCGGCCGACCGGGGGATCCGAGCTGGCGGCAGCCGGATGACGGCCGGGCGCCGTGGGGCGACGACACCGCGCCCTGGGAGCGCGGCTGAGGCGACGCCGCGGCGTCGTCGCCGGAGGCGTCCGCAGAGGAGGCGTCCGCAGAGGAGACGTCCCCGGGGGAGGCGTCCCTCCCGGAGACCTGCGCGTGGGTCGCGTGCTCGCGGTGCGCGCCCGCACCGGATGCGGGAGGATGTGCGGTGGCGCGACGGCCGGCCGCACGGCCCCGTCCCGCCCACCGCCGTGCCGCAGCCGCGTGCCGCGCCCACCCAGCTGGAGGAAGAGGACACCATGACGCCCATCGTCGGAGTCGTCGGGGGCGGGCAGCTCGCCCGCATGATGATCGCGCCCGCCGTGGAGCTCGGCATCGGGATCCGCGTGCTCGCCGAGGCGGAGGGCATGTCCGCCGGCCTCGCCGCCACCGCCGTCGGCGACCACCGGGACCTCGACGCGGTCCGCGCCTTCGCCCGCGAGGTCGACGTGATCACCTTCGACCACGAGCACGTCCCGCAGCACGTGCTGCGCGCGCTCGTCGCCGAGGGCGTCGCGGTGCACCCGGGCCCGGACGCCCTCCTCGTCGCGCAGGACAAGCTGCTCATGCGCGAGCGCCTCGAGCAGCTCGGCGTGCCCGTCCCCGTCTGGGCGCGGGTCGCCGACCGGGACGCGCTCGCCGCGTTCCTCGCGGACAACGGCGGCGTCGCGGTCGTGAAGACGCCGCGCGGCGGCTACGACGGCAAGGGCGTGCGGGTCGTGCGCTCCGCCGACGACGCGGACGACTGGTTCCAGGCGCTCGACGCCGGCGACGCGCTCCTCGCGGAGGAGCTCGTGGACTACGCGCGCGAGCTCGCCCAGTCCGTCGCGCGTCGGCCGTCGGGCGACATCGTGGCCTGGCCGGTGGTCGAGTCCATCCAGCGCGACGGCGTCTGCGCGGAGGTCATCGCGCCCGCCCACGGCGCCTCGCCGAGGCTCCGCGAGGCGGCCGAGGAGATGGCGCGCGGGATCGCCGAGGGCCTCGGCGTCACGGGCGTGCTCGCGGTCGAGCTCTTCGAGACCGTCGACGGCCGCCTCCTCGTCAACGAGCTGGCGATGCGGCCGCACAACACCGGCCACTGGTCCATGGACGGGGCCGTCACCGGCCAGTTCGAGCAGCACCTGCGGGCCGTGCTCGACCTGCCGCTCGGATCCGCGCGTCCGCTCGCGCCGTGGTCGGTCATGATCAACGTGCTCGGCGGCCCGGAGACGGGCACCGTCGCCGACCGCTACCCGCAGGCGCTCGCCGACCAGCCCGAGGCGCGCTTCCACTTCTACGGCAAGGAGCCGCGCCCGGGCCGCAAGGTCGGGCACGTGACGGTCGTGGGCGACGACCTCGACGAGGTCGCGTACCGGGCCCGCGCCGCGGCGGCGTTCTTCCGCGGCTGACGGGGGCGCCCGGTCCGAGCGCGCGGGGGCGCACGTCCCGCGGGGATCCGCGTCGCGCGCGGCTGCGTGGCGCGACGGGGCGCCCAGGATCCCGCACCTAGCATGGAGCCCGTGAATCCCGACACCTCCCCCCTCGTCGGCCTGGTCATGGGCTCCGACTCCGACTGGAACGTCATGGAGAAGGCGTCCGTCGCCCTCCACGCGCTCGGCATCGCCCATGAGGTCCAGGTGCTCTCGGCCCACCGCACCCCCGAGCGGATGATCGCCTACGGCAAGGCGGCGCGCGAGCGCGGGATCCGCGTCATCGTCGCGGGCGCGGGCGGCGCCGCCCACCTGCCCGGCATGCTCGCCTCCGTCACGACCCTGCCCGTCATCGGCGTCCCGGTGCCCCTGAAGACCCTCGACGGCATGGACTCCCTGCTCTCCATCGTGCAGATGCCCGCCGGCGTGCCCGTCGCCACCGTGTCCATCGGCGGCGCGGAGAACGCGGGGCTCCTCGCCGCCCGCATCCTCTCCACGACGGACGCGCGGATCGCCGACGCCCTGGAGCGCCACCGCACGGAGCTCGCGGAGCTCGTCGAGCAGAAGGACGCCGCGCTGCAGCAGAAAGCCCAGTCGCGCACGTGAGCCTCACCCAGCCCATCCGGCACCCGGGCACCGGGTCGCCGCGCATCATGACCACGCGGGCCTGGTGGCTCGTCGTGCTGAACGTGCTGATCCCGGGATCCGCCCAGGTGCTCGCGGGGAACCGCCGGCTCGGCCGCATCGGCCTCGCCTCGACGCTCGTCGTCTGGACGGTCGGCGTCGTCGCCGCGGGCCTCGCGCTCTTCGCCCGCGGGGCGCTGATCCAGCTGGTCTCCGAGGAGTGGCTGCTCCTCGTGCTGCAGGTGCTGCTCGCGGCGTACGCCGTGCTCTGGGTCGTGCTCGCGCTCGACACCCTGCGCCTCGCGCGCATCATCCGGGTCGCGCCGCGGGCGCGGCCGATCATCGCGGCCCTGTCCGTGCTGCTGATGGTGGGCACGGCCGGATCCGCCGGGTACGCGGCCTACGTCGTGGGCGTCGGCCGCGGCGCGCTCGGCGGCATCTTCGGCGACTACGCGGGCGAGCCGCCCGTCGACGGCCGGTACAACATCATGCTGCTCGGCGGCGACGCGGGCAGCGACCGGGCGGGCCTCCGCCCCGACAGCATCACCGTCGTCAGCATCGACGCCGCCACGGGACGCGCCACCATGGTGGGCCTTCCGCGCGACATGGAGGACGTGCCGTTCTCCGACGGGTCGCCGCTGCAGGCGCGCTACCCGAAGGGCTACACGCACTGCGACGTGGACGCGTGCATGCTCAACTCCATCTACACGGAGGTGGAGGTCTACAAGCAGGACCTCTACCCCGACGCGAAGGCCAAGGGCAGCCTGCCCGGCATCGAGGCCATGCGCGAGGCCGTGCAGGGCGTCACGGGGCTCACGATCCAGTACTACGTCCTCATCGACATGCAGGGCTTCGCCGACATGGTGGACGCGCTCGGCGGCATCGACGTCGACGTGAAGCGCCGCATCGGCATGGGCTCCGGCCACGACGACAAGTTCCGGCCGGTGCCCATCCCCGAGTGGATCGAGCCGGGCCAGCAGAAGCTCGACGGGTACCACGCCCTCTGGTACGCGCGCTCGCGCTACCAGGCCAGCGACTACGACCGGATGACGCGCCAGCGTGAGGTGCAGCAGGCCGTGGTGAAGCAGTTCGACCCGGCCAACGTGCTCACCAAGTTCGACGCGATCGCGCAGGCCGGCACGCAGGTCGTGAAGACCGACATCCCGCGCGGCACGCTCGGCTACTTCACGCAGCTCGCGCTGAAGACGAAGGACCAGCCGATCGACGACCTCGAGATCGTGCCGCCGCGCTTCGACTCGCAGAAGCCGGACTTCCCGGCGGTCCGCCAGGCCATCCAGCAGCAGTTCGCGCAGGGCTCGGCCGGCTGATCCGTCGCGCCCCGGCCCCTACAGGTCGGCGTGCAGCTGCCAGACCTTCTCGGCGGAGTCGCGCCAGCTGAAGGCGCGCGCCCGGTCCTGGCCGACGACCGCGAGGCGCTCGCGCGCGACCGTGTCGGAGAGGAGGCCGCCGATCGCCTCGGCGAGGCGCAGCGGGTAGCCGTCGGGGTCCTCCCGGGGCACGACGACGCCCGCGTCGGCCGCGACCTCGAGGAGGGCGGGCGCGTCCGAGTGGACGACGGGCGTGCCGAACGACAGCGCCTCGATCACCGGGAGGCCGAAGCCCTCGGAGAGGCTCGGGTGGACGAACACCGTGGCGCGGTCGAGGACCACCGCGAGGTCACTGTCCGACAGCGACCCGAGGCTGCGCACGCGCGACGGGTCGACGCCCGCCTCGTCCGCGACCTGGGCGAGCTCGACGTCGCCCCACGTGGCGGGCCCGACGACGAGGAGCGGCAGGCCGGCGGTCTCGGGACGGACGAGGGCCTGCACGAGCGCCTGCACGCCCTTGCGCGGCTCGAGGCTGCCGACGGTGAGGAGGTAGTCGGCCGGCAGGTCGAGCTCCGCGGCGCGCGCGTCCGGGTCCTCCGGCAGGGCGATCCGCGGGCTCACGGCGCCGCCGATGACGCGCACGCGGTCGCCCAGGTCGACGAACCGCGCGAGCTCCTCGGCGAGGGCGTGCGAGGGCACGACCACGGCGTCCGCGTGCTTGCGGGCGCGCTTGGCCATGGCCTTCGTCCAGGAGACGGACGCGCTCGTCATGCTCTCGGGGTGCGTCCACGCGTTGACGTCGTGGATGGTCGCGACGATCTGGTCGTTCGTGTTCACGCGGTCGTGTCGGCGCAGCGGCGCGAGCAGGCCCGGTGCGTGCACCATGCCGGAGGTGCCGGGCGTCGGCAGGCCGAGCTGCCAGGCGCGCGACAGCTCGCGGCGGGGGAGCGGCACCCGGGTGATGCGGGCGAGGCCCGGCAGGCGCTGCTCGAGGTCGGCGGTCTGCTCGGGGGTGACGGCGGAGACGACGCCCTCGACCTCGCATCCGCTCGGGGTGGCGGCGACGATCGCGCTCGTCAGGTCCTCGGCGTATCGGCCCATGCCGCCGGGGGTGGGCCCGGTTAGCTGGTCGATGATCACGCGCAGCGTGGTGGTCACGATCCTCCATGTCGCGCGGGTGTCGGGCGGGCCCGCGGGAGGACCATCGTACCGGCGCGCACCCGCGCGGACGGGGAGGAGCGCACGGGGCGCGGCGGGCTCAGCCCTCGCGCATCCGTTCGACGGCCTCCTTGGACGGGCCGTCGAACTCGACCCGGCCCGAGCGGATGAGGATGCCGCGCTCGCACAGGTCGGAGACCATGTCGAGGTCGTGGCTCACGACGACGAGGGTCTTGCCCTGGTCGTGCAGCTCGCGGATCTTGGCGAGGCACTTCCGCTGGAACGGCTCGTCGCCGACGGAGAGGATCTCGTCCACGAGCAGGATGTCGACCTCGGTGTGGATCGCGACCGAGAACGCGAGCCGCAGGAACATGCCCGAGGAGTAGTGCTTGACCTCGGTGTCGATGAACTTCTCGATCTCGCTGAACGCGACGATCTGGTCGAAGCGCGCGTCGATCTCGTGCTGCTCCATGCCGAGGATGGCGGCGTTGAGGTAGATGTTCTCGCGGCCCGAGAGGTCGGGGTGGAAGCCCGCGCCCACCTCGATGAGGCCGGCGATGCGCCCGCGCGCGAGCACCTCGCCGCTGTCGGGCTGGTACACGCCGGAGATGAGCTTCAGGAGCGTGGACTTGCCGGATCCGTTGAAGCCCATGAGCGCCACGGACTCGCCCGGGCGCACGGAGAAGCTGACGTCGTCCAGCGCGTCGAAGGTGGAGGCGAGGGGCTTGCGGCGGACGGCCGCGATGACCGTCTCCTTGATGGAGTGCGTGTGGCGGAGGAGGAACGACTTCCGCACGTGCTCGACGATGATGCGCGGGAGCGCGTCCGACTCAGAGGTCCTGGGCAAAGCGCCCCTCCAGCTTCTTGAAGACGAGCTGCCCGAGCAGGAGGCTCAGGAGCGAGACGCCGAGGGCGATGAACCCGTACATCCAGAGGTTCGGCGGCAGCTCGCCCGTGCCTCCCGTGGTGGGGTACCAGAAGGCGGCGTGGAAGAGCTCGACCGCGGCGGTGACCGGGTTCAGCTGGTAGATCACGAGCATCCAGTCCGGCAGCACCTTCGCGACCTGCGCGTACGGGTACAGCACGGGGGAGGCCCACACCACGACCATGACGATGAGCTCGACGAAGTTCTGCGAGTCGCGGAACGACACGTTCGCCGCGCCGAACAGCATGCCGAGGCCGATGGCGAGGGTCGCGATGATGGCGATGCCCAGGAGGATGCCGAGCACCTGCACGGGCGTCGGCGCCCAGCCCACGACGAGGCACACGATGAGCAGGATCACGAGCTGCGGCAGGAAGTTCACCAGCGCCACGAACGTGCTGGACACCGGGAAGAGCTCGCGCGGCAGGTAGATCTTCTTGATCAGCGCCCCGTTGTCCACCAGCGACTTCGTGGAGTTGGAGAACGCCTCCGTGTAGAAGTTGATGAGGATGATCCCCGAGAACAGGTAGACGGGGTAGTTCACCTGGTTGCGGTTGAGCTGCAGGAAGATCCCCATCGCCACGAAGAACACGGCGAACTGCGCGGCCGGCTTCACGTACGACCAGAGCCAGCCCAGCACCGAGCCGCGGTAGCGGACCTGCACCTCCTTCTTCACGAGGAGGGAGAGGAGGTACCGCCGGCGATACACGTCGAGGAGCCCCGCGCCCGTCCCGGGCCTCGAGAACTCCCGGGAGGGGGAGGTCGTCATGCTCGACACTTCGGTGGGGCCCTTCGGACTGCGTGGGGCTCGCGCGTCAAGCGGAGCGGTGGCTTCTGCGACGTCCGGGATCGGACCGGACACGAGTGTAGCCGTCAGCCCGCCCGGAGGACGCCGTGGGCGGCGGCGTCGGACAGGGCCTCGCGCCAGTCGCGGAGCGGCGCGAGGCCGATGCGGGACCAGGCGTCGTGCCCCAGCACCGAGTACGCGGGGCGCGGGGCCGGGCGCACGAAGGACGCGCTGTCGGTGGGCAGCACGCGCGCGGGATCGAGGCCCGCCGCCGCGAAGACGGCCTGCGCGAGCCCGTGCCAGGTCGTCTCGCCGGATGCGGTGCCGTGGAACACGCCCGCCGGGGCGCCGGCGTCGACGAGCTCGACGATGCGCGCCGCGAGGTCGACGGTCCAGGTCGGCTGGCCGCGCTGGTCGTCGACGACGGAGACCGTGTCGTGCGACGCCGCGAGCCGAAGCATCGTGGACGGGAAGGACGGGCCGCCCGCGCCGTAGAGCCACGCGGTGCGGACGACGCTCGCGCCCTCCGGGTGGCCGTCGAGCACGAGCCGCTCGCCCTCGGCCTTGGTGCGGCCGTAGGCGGAGACGGGAGCGTGCGGGGCGTCCTCCGGGTAGGGGGAGGTCGCGGATCCGTCGAAGACGTAGTCGGTGGAGACGTGCACGATGCGCGCCCCGGCCTCCGCCGCGGCCCGGGAGAGGATGCCGGCGCCGGTCGCGTTGATCGCCCGCGCCTCCTCCTCGTGCTCCTCGGCGGCGTCGACCGCGGTGTAGGCGGCCAGGTTGACGACGACGTCGTGCCCGGCGACGGCGGCGCGGACGGCCGCCTCGTCGGTGATGTCGAGGTCCGCGCGCCCGGGCGCGGTCACGTCGTGCGCGGCGAGCGCGGGAAGGAGGTCCTGCCCGAGCATCCCGCGCCCGCCGGTGACGAGGACGCGGCTCACGCGGGCAGCTCGGCGCGCTGCTTCAGCGGCTCCCACCAGGAGCGGTTGTCCCGGTACCACTGCACGACGTCGGCGAGGCCCTGCTCGAACGGCACCTGCGGGGCGTAGCCGAGCTCGCGCTGGATCTTGGAGATGTCGACGGAGTAGCGGAGGTCGTGGCCCTTGCGGTCCTCGACGCGGTCGACGTACGACCAGTCGCGACCGGTCGCGTCGAGCAGCAGCTGGGTGAGCTCGCGGTTGGTGAGCTCGGTGCCGCCGCCGATGTTGTAGATCTCGCCGGGCGCGCCCTGCACGAGCACGAGCGCGATGCCGCGGCAGTGGTCGTCGACGTGCAGCCAGTCGCGGATGTTGAGACCCTCGCCGTACAGCGGCACGTGCTTGTCGTCGATGAGGTTCGTGACGAACAGCGGGATGACCTTCTCGGGGAAGTGGTACGGCCCGTAGTTGTTGGAGCAGCGCGTGATCGACACGTCCAGCCCGTGCGTGCGGTGGTACGAGCGGGCGAGCAGGTCGCTGCCGGCCTTCGACGCCGAGTAGGGGGAGTTGGGCTCGAGCGGACGCTCCTCGTCCCACGACCCCTCGGCGATGGATCCGTAGACCTCGTCGGTGGAGACGTGCACGAAGCGCTTGAGGTCGTGGCGCAGGGCCGCGTCGAGGAGCTTCTGCGTGCCGAGGACGTTGGTCTCGACGAAGATGCTCGCGTCGCGGACGGAGCGGTCGACGTGGCTCTCGGCCGCGAAGTGCACGACGGCGTCGACCTGCGGGATCCACTCGTCGAGCACGGCGTCGTCGCGGATGTCGCCGTGCACGAACGTGTAGCGCGGCGAGTCGCTGACGGCGGCCAGGTTCTCGAGGTTGCCGGAGTAGGTGAGCGCGTCGAGCACGACGACGTCGGCTCCCTCCAGCCCGGCGTAGTCGTCGGAGAGCGCGTGGCGCACGAAGTTGGAGCCGATGAATCCGGCGCCGCCGGTCACGAGGATCCTCATGGGGAACGTCCTTCGGTAGAGGCGCCGGGCGGGTGGCCGACGTCGGGGGAGAGTCCGCGATGATCGGGGTCGGACCGACCCGAGTGTACCGGCGAGGGGCCCGCGGGCCACCTCCCCGTGCGGGGGAGGCGCGCGTCGTGCGGCGGGTCCCCGGCGGCGGGCGGGAGGATGCCTGCATGGCCGCCCCCCGCATCCGCGCGCTCCTCCGCGACGAGCGCGTGGCGTTCCTCCTCGTCGGCGGCTTCAACACCGCGTTCGCCTTCCTCCTGTTCGCGGGGCTCGCGGCGACGGCCGGTCGCGCGCTCGACGACGCCGGGCGGCCCGTCCTCGGCTCCCTGGTGCCGCTCGCCGGGAGCTACGCCGTCGCCGTGCTCGTGGCCTTCGTCCTGTACCGGTACCTCGTGTTCCGGGTGCGGGGCCACGTGCTGCGCGACCTCGCGCGCTTCGTGTCCGTGTACGCGGTGTCGATCACGCTGAACGCCGTCTCGCTGCCGCTGCTCGTGGCGGTCGGCGTCCCGCGCCTGGTGGCGCAGGCGCTCATCGTGGTGGTGATCACCCTCATCAGCTACGTCGGGCATCGCTGGTTCTCGTTCCGTCGACCGCCCGACGGCGGCCGGGCCGGTCGCTGACGGGCCGGTCGCCGACGGGCCCGTTGCTAGACTCCGACCCGTGCAGATCCGCGAACTCGCCGTACCCGACGCGTACGAGCTCACCCCCGTCCAGCGCACCGACGACCGGGGCGTGTTCCTCGAGTGGTACCGGTTCGACGAGATCCAGGAGGCCGTCGGCCACCCGCTCGACCTCCGCCAGGCCAACATGAGCGTCTCCAAGCGCGGCGTCGTGCGCGGCATCCACTTCGCCGACGTGCCCCGCGGCCAGGCCAAGCACGTGAAGGCCGTCTCCGGCGCCGTGCTCGACTTCATCGTGGACATCCGCGTCGGGTCCCCGACGTTCGGGCAGTGGGACAGCGTCCGCCTCGACACCGAGACCCACAAGGCCGTCTACATCTCCGAGGGCCTCGGGCACTGCTTCGTCGCCCTCACGGACGACGCCGCCGTCACCTACCTGGTGAGCGACGTCTACAACCCCGCCGCCGAGCACGGCATCGACCCCCTCGACCCCGAGATCGGCCTCGTCTTCCCCGAGGAGGCCGGCGAGCCGCTGCTCTCCCCGAAGGACACCGACGCCCCGACGCTCGCCGAGGCGGCCGCCGCGGGGCTCCTCCCCACCTGGTCGGACATGCGCGCCTTCCACGACTCGCAGAAGGTGAGCTGACCCATGAAGGGCATCATCCTCGCCGGCGGCTCCGGCAGCCGGCTCTGGCCGATCACGAAGGGCATCAGCAAGCAGCTGATGCCGATCTACGACAAGCCGATGATCTACTACCCCCTGTCGACGCTGATGATGGCGGACATCCGCGAGGTGCTCATCATCACGACGCCCGAGTACAACGACCAGTTCCGGGCGCTGCTCGGCGACGGGTCGCACCTCGGCATGCGCATCGAGTACGCCGTGCAGCCCTCGCCCGACGGCCTCGCGCAGGCGTTCGTCATCGGCGAGGAGTTCATCGGCGACGACTCCGTGGCCCTCGTGCTCGGCGACAACATCTTCCACGGGGCCGGCCTCGGCACGAGCCTGCGCCGGAACACCGAGATCGACGGTGCGCTGATCTTCGCCTACCACGTGGCGGATCCCACGGCCTACGGCGTCGTCGAGTTCGACGACGACTTCACCGCGCTCTCCATCGAGGAGAAGCCGGCGCAGCCGAAGAGCGCGTACGCCGTGCCCGGCCTCTACTTCTTCGACAACGACGTGGTCGAGATCGCCAAGGGCGTGCAGCCGAGCGAGCGCGGCGAGCTGGAGATCACGGCCGTCAACGACCACTACCTCCAGGCGGGCCGCCTCCGCGTGCAGGTGCTCGACCGCGGCACCGCGTGGCTCGACACCGGCACGTTCGAGAGCATGATGCAGGCGTCCGAGTACGTGAAGGTCATCGAGGACCGCCAGGGCTTCAAGATCGGCTGCATCGAGGAGATCGCGTACCGCGCCGGCTGGATCGACCGCGACGCCCTCGAGGCGCTCGCGCGCCCGCTCATCAAGAGCGGGTACGGCCGCTACCTCGTGACGCTGCTCGGCGACTGACCGTCGGGCGGTCCGCCGGTCCACCCGGTGCGTCCGGTCGCCGCGCCGCTCAGCGCGCGGAGAGCGAGCCGGACTGCATCCCGGCGATGAGCGCCTGCGCCGTGATCTGGATGCCGGCGGGCAGCGGCATGGTGTCGCGCTCGTCGAGGTCCGGCCACACGACGCTCCGCAGGCGGAGGTCGACGGCCTGGTAGCCCGCGAGCGGGGACAGGCCGAGCATCACGTGCGGCCGGGCCTTCCCGAGCGCGGTGAAGTGGCCGAGGAGGGCGCTGATCGTGACGGGCTGCCCCGACGCGAGGATCTTCACCACGTGCGTGTCGGCCGGCAGCTCGAGGATCCGCGCCGTCGCGTCCCGCACGAGGGCGGCGCAGTCGTCCGCGTACAGGTAGTCCCGGACGGTCTCGAGCGGGACGTAGATCGACGCCGGCGTGGGCGACAGGTTGGCCCGCGCGAGCTGCGTGATGAGCCCCTGAGGCTTGCCGACCGCCTGGCCCGGCCCGTAGAGGTTCGCGATGCGTCCGATCAGCGTGCGGGCCCCCGCGCGCTCGCCGAATGCGCGCACCAGCCCCTCGGCCCGGAGCTTCGCCCGGCCGTACGGCGCCAGCGGCCGGGGCTCGGTGGCCTCGGTGAAGGGCGGATGATCCGCTCCCGCGTACACGCCGCCGGCGGACGAGGAGTAGAAGAGGGCGCCCCCGGGCGACGGGGCGGCGTCGGCGGCGACGGCGATCTCGTCGAGCACCGCCTCCAGCTGGCCCAGCTCGTGCTCCAGCTGCTCCGGCGTGCTGCCGGTCACCGCCGCGCCCGCGCACCACATGACCGCCCAGCGGCCGGCGGCGCGCCCCGCGTCGAGGAGGCGCGCCGCGCCCGCCCGCGCGGCCCGGCGCATGGCCTCGTCGTCGGCGCCCCAGGGGAGCGGCGACGCGGGAACGGGAGCCCAGCGCGGATCGGCCGTGAGCGCGTCGAGGAGCGACGCCCCGAGGAGGCCCCGGGCGCCGATGACCCAGACGGGGACGGGCGGGGTCACACGTGCCCGCGCGGGGGGCGACCGTGCGGGCCGTCGAGCGGATCGCGCATGATGAGGTACGCCGGGCGTCCCTGCGCCATGCCGACCGCGACGCCCACGTACTCGGCGATGATGCCCAGCGAGAACAGGATGATGCCGCTCGACGCGAGGATCGTGACGATGGTGGACGCCCAGCCGGCCGGCACCGAGTTGTCGGTGAGGCGGCTCACGACGATGACCACGACGAAGATCAGCGCGACCACCAGGAAGAGGGCGCCGAGGACGCTCACGGCCCGGAGCCCGCGCGTGCCGCTGGAGAGGACCATGCGCCAGAAGTGCGAGAACAGGCGCCGCGGCGAGTAGCCGGACTGGCGCTCGCCCTCGTCCCGGAGGGTGATGTCGCACGTCGAGACCCGGTTCGCGACCCAGCCGAGGGCGATGTCGAGGTAGACGCCGGACCCCGCGTAGGCGGCGACGCTGCGGCCGACGGAGCCGAGCATCAGGCGGTAGCTCTGGAACTGCTCCGCGTCCTGGTCGGAGGACATGGCGTTGAGGACGACCTTCGCGCCGCGCGAGGCGACGTTGCGCAGGAGGCCGTGGGACGGGGAGTTGGTCGGCTTGGCGTACACGACCGACGCGAGGTCGCGCATGGCGACGTCGAGCATGTCGGGGATGAAGCCCGGGTCGTGCTGGCCGTCCTCGTCGAGCGTGACGATCCAGTCGCCGCCCGACGACGCCATGCCCGCGAGCGTGGCGGCGTGCTGGCCGAAGTTGCGGCTCAGCCAGATCGGCCGGACGAAGTCGTGCAGGCGCTTGAGCTCGCGGATGACGCGGGGGGATCCGTCGCGCCCGTTGTCGAAGACCAGCAGCACCTCGGTGACGGCGTAGCTGTGGCCGTCGCGCGTGATCTGCGGCACGGTGAAGGGCGCGATCTCGGCGATCAGCGCCTCGAGCGTGAGCTCGCCCTGGTAGACGGGGATGACGACGGACACCGAGTGGTCCGGGGGGAGTGCGGCCCCGACCCCGTCGTGCGGCGGCACGGCGCTCACGCGGCACCGCCCGCGGAGCGCGACATGCGCCGCCCGAGGTAGAGGTAGACGAGCCGGCGCGAGAGGGCCTTGGCCCGGGCCATCAGGTCGCCGAGCCGGACGTCCGCCGCCGAGACGACGTGGGGGTGCTCCTCGAGGACCCAGTGGTGGAAGCCGGCCGCCGCGCTCGCCTGCTCGCCCGCGAGGCGCACGCTCCACTGCGAGTCGGAGATGCGGAAGCCCGCGAGGGCCTTCGGGCCGACCGACGCGAAGTCGCCGCGGAGGAGGACGCGCGCGTAGGTGGTCTCGTCGATGAGGTACGGCCAGCGCGAGTCCCACCAGCCCACGGCCTCGAGGTCCGCGCGGCGCATGAGCACGCAGCCCGGCTCGCCGAAGATGTTGGTGCCCGAGCGGATGGTGCGGCGGACGGCGGCGGCGCCGGACAGGGCGAGGCGCGCGCCCGACACCCCGTGGTCGCGCACGATGGGCCGGCTGTCGGCGTCCACGATGTCGCGCGGCGAGGCGACGAGCACGACCGAGGGCGACGCGTCGAGCTCGGCGACCTGGCGCTCCAGGATGGTCGGGTAGAGGAGGTCGTCGCCGCAGACCAGCTTGATCAGCTCGCCGCGCGCCTCCTGGCTCACGCGGTTCCAGTTGCGGAGCGCGCCGCCGCCCGCCTCGGTGCGGAGCAGGCGGACCCGCGGCTCGTCGGCGTAGCGCTGCATCACGTCCCAGGTGCCGTCGGTGGAGGAGTGGTCCGCGATCACGACCTCGAAGTCGGTGAACGTCTGCGCCAGCACGGAGTCGACGGTCTCGGCGAGGTAGTCGGCGTTGTTGTAGGCGGGGATGACGATCGAGACGCGTGGGGCCACGAGGCTCTCCTTCGGCGGGGCAGGAGGGGACGCGACAGGACGGGCGCCGCGCCGGCCGTCGACGACGTGCGACGGAGGGGGCGGGCGACCGCGGGGCGCGTGCGGACGGGGGCCATCCTCTCACGGCGCCCGCTCGCGGCCCGGGAGGCCGCGGCGACCGCGCCCGGCGTGCTGACGTCGCGGTCGGATGCCAGGCATTAGGGTGAGAGCCGCCCCGGATCGACCCGCTCGGGACCCGGGCAGCACACGACGAACGGATCCTCCTCGAACATGCGCAGCAAGCTCCTGTGGCCGACAGCTGCCGTCGCCGCCACGGTGCTCGGCGCCATCATCCCGATGCTCTTCTTCCGTCGGTACTACTTCGTCAACGACACCGAGGCGGGCGCCTTCGGGCAGTGGTGGGAGATCGGGGACCGGCTCCTGTCGGGCAACTGGTCGCTGCTGAACCCCACGGTGTGGCAGTCCGGCAACTACCAGGCCGAGGGGGCGTGGGGCATCTACAGCCCCTTCATCTGGCTCATCGGCCTCGGGTCGCACGTCCTGTTCGACGCGGCCCTGTACTCCACGATCGTCAAGCTCGCCTGCCTCGCGATCGGGTCGGCGGGCTTCTACGTCCTCGCGCGGAGCTACGGCATCCCCCGGGCGTGGTCGACCGCCGTCGCCGTGGCCGCCCCGCTGGCGGGCTTCACCCTCTACTACGACGCCCCGTCGTGGGTGAACGGGCTCATGGCCTGGTGCTGGTGGCCGCTCGCCGTCGGGCTGACCCGGCGGAGCGTGCTGCTGAACCGCACGCCGTACGGCGGCATCGCGGCGTCCCTGCTGCTCGTGGGCATCGGCTACGTGTCCACCACGCTCATGCTCGCGGCGTCGCTCGCGGCCATCCTCCTCGAGGCGGTCCTCCGGCGGGACCGGGGCGCGATCTGGCGGGCGCTCGCCGCGTCGACCGTCGCCGGGCTCTTCACCATCGTCGTCCACCTCCCCGGCCTCCTCACGGCGTCGGTCTCCGGACGCAACGAGGGCATCGTCAACACGGGCTTCCTCGGCGTCGACCTGTCCGACCTCGCCATCGCCGGGATCCCCTCGGGCGGGCCCTTCATGGAGACGTACGGGAGCCAGTTCCCCGGATCCCCCCTCACCTACATCTCCTGGCTGCTGCCGCTGGTGGTGCTCATCCGGCCGCGGGAGCTCGGCCGGCTGCTCCGCTCCCGCCCGAGCCTCGTGGCCATCGCCGTGATCGCGCTCATCGCCGTGAGCGCGCCGTCGCAGATCGGCCCGCTCCGGTTCCCCGTGCGCGTGCTCCCGTACGTCGCCGGCACGGTCCTGCTGATCCTCGCGCTCGGGCTCTCCCGCGCGCGGCGGACCGTGGTCACCGGCAGGCACGTCGGCGCGGCGCTGCTCATCGTCGCCACGACGGGCGGCCTCATGTTCCTGCAGGCCCCGCGCGAGTGGCGCGCCATCGCCGTCGGCATGGTCGTGTCCGGGATCCTCGTCGCGGTCGCGCTGGGCATCGCCGGCGGACGCCTGGGCCACGCGGGCCGGCTGCCGGGCCTCCGGCGCATCGTGCGACCCCGTGACGCGGGCGGCGTCACGCGGGCGCTCGCGGTGATGGCCGTGGCCGGCACCCTGGTCGCGCTCGTGCCGCAGCACGTGTTCTCCCCGGCGTCGCCGCTCACCAGCTACTGGCTGCCGTCGGACGTCGTCGAGTACTCGACCCAGCTCACGCAGTCCCAGGGGGACGTGCTCGTGGTCGGCTGGTCGGACGACGACTTCTACGACGAGTCGCTCGTCGGCAACTCCTGGTACATCACGGGCAAACCCGTGCAGAACGCCTACTCGTCGGTCTACTACCCCGGCTACTCGAAGGCCGTCTGCATGCAGTACAACGGCTTCACCTGCGGGCAGCTCTACGAGCAGCTGTTCCAGCCGGTCAAGGGATCCGACACGGGCACCGACCTCGTCGACCTGCTCGGCGTCAGCACCGTCCAGGTGGTCAAGGTGCAGAAGGGCCTCGACGCGACCCGGGCCGTGCCGGCCTCCGACTGGCAGGTCGTCCCCGACGGCTGGCACGTGGCGGAGGACACGCCGCACACGCGCCTCATCGTCCGCGACGCCCCGGTCGACGGCGCGGGCGGCATCGCCTGGACCTCGTCGGGGACGTCCGCCACCGTGCTGCACCAGGACCCGATGGGCACGACCCTGCGCATCGACTCCGCGCCTGCCGAGGGCGGTCGCGTGGCGCTTTCGCTCATCCCGTGGCCCGGCTACCGCGTCGACGGGGGCGGCACGCTCGCCGCGCACCCGGTCGACGACATGCTGCTCGGCGTCGACGTCTCCGCGGCGGACGTGGGCCGCACGGTCACGGTGTCCTTCTGGAGCCCCGGGTGGCAGGTGCAGCTCGGCAGCGGGATCCTCATGCTGCTGGTCGTCGGCGCCTGGGCGGTCCTCCGTTGGCGCGCGCGGAGGAGCTCGTGAGCGCCGCCCCGCGCGTCGTCGCGGTCGTGGTCGCCTGGAACCGGCGCGACCTCGTGGTGGAGACGCTCGGCGCGCTCGCCGCGCAGACGGTGCCGCTCGACGCGGTCGTCGTCATCGACAACGCCTCCACCGACGGCTCCGGCGACGTCATCCGGGAGCGGTTCCCGGACGTGGCGCTGACCCGGCTCCCCACCAACACCGGCGGCGCGGGGGGCTTCACCGCGGGCATCGAGCGCGCGCTCACCGTGCACGACGCCGAGCTGGTGTGGCTGATGGACGACGACACCGTGCCGGACCCCACCGCCCTCGCGGAGCTCCTGCGCGCACGCGCCGCCGCACCCCGCGGCACCGTCGTGCTCGCGTCGGCGGTGCGCTGGACCGACGGCCGCCCGCACCCCATGAACACCCCGCGCACGCGCCCCTCCGCCTCGCGCGCGAGCGTCGCGCGGGCCCGCCGGTACGGCTGCACGCCGGTCCGCACCGCATCCTTCGTGTCGATGCTGATCGAGGCCGACGCCGTCCGCGCGCACGGGCTGCCGATGGCCGACTACTTCCTCTGGAACGACGACTTCGAGTACTCGGCGCGCCTGCTCCGCCGGGGTCGCGGCTACCTCGTGCACGGCAGCACCGTCGAGCACCGCACGCGCACGTTCGGCTCCACGGACGTCGACCCGGGGGCGCGCTTCGTCTTCGAGGTCCGCAACAAGATCTGGATGCTGCTGCGGTCGCGCGCCCTCTCGCCGGCGGAGCGCGTGCTCTACACCGGCGCCGCCCTCGTGGGCTGGACGCGCACCCTCGCCCGCTCGGCCGACCGGCCGCTCCTCCTGCGCGGGCTCCGCGACGGGATCCGCCAGGGCGTCGGCGGTCGTCCACGTCCCGCGCACGTCGTGCTCGACGGGCTCGACGGCATCACCGAGGGCGTCCGCCGGATCGACGCCGCCGCCGGCCGCTGAGGCGCCCACCGCCGGGCGGCGTCGGCCGCGGTCGCGGCGGCCGCGCCCGTCGCGTCGCCTGCGCCCGTCGCGGCGCCCGCCTCAGTCGCGGCGGTAGGGCAGCTCCGACGAGGCCGTCTCCACGCCGGCCTTCGCGTCCGTGCCGGCCGGCCGGCCGACGTGCGACGCGACCAGGTACAGCGGCCGGTTCTGCACCTCCGCGTACACCCGCCCGAGGTAGCTGCCCAGGACGCTGAGCATCATGATCTGCACGCCGCCCACGAACAGGATGGCGATGACCGTGAACGTCCACCCCGGGACGACGCTCGACGGGTCGATGGCGCGGCTCACCAGGACGTAGACGACCGCGAGCGCGCTGAGGGCGGAGACCACGAGGCCGACCAGCTGGATGAGCTTCAGCGGGAAGGTCGAGAAGCCGAGGATCCCGTCCGCGGCGAACTTGATCATCTTCCGCAGCGGGTAGCCGGTGACGCCCGCGTGGCGCTCGTCGCGGTCGAACTGCACGCTCGTCTGCCGGAACCCGACGTAGGAGACCATGCCGCGCAGGAAGCGGTTGCGCTCCGGGAAGCGCTTGACGGCGTCGATGACCTTGCGGTCGATGAGCCGGAAGTCCCCGGTGTCGCGGGGGATGTCGATCTCGGCGACGAGGGCCAGGGTGCGGTAGAACGCGCCGGCCGTCGCCTTCTTGAAGAAGGTGTCCTTGCGGGTCCGGCGCTGGGCGTAGACGACGTTGAAGCCCTCCTGCCAGCGGCGGATGAGCTCCACCGCGACCCGGGGCGGGTCCTGCAGGTCGGTGTCCATGATGACGGCCGCGTCGCCCGAGGCGTGGTCGATGCCCGCCGTGACCGCGATCTGGTGGCCGAAGTTGCGGGAGAAGTCGATGACCTGCACGCGGTCGTCCGCGGCCGCGAGGGCGTGCAGGTGCTCGAGGGAGCCGTCCGCGGAACCGTCGTTGACGTACACGAACTCGAACCGCATGCCGAGGTCGGCCGCCTCCAGCGCCTCGGTCAGCGTGCGGGAGAACAGCTCGACGCTGTCCTCCTCGTTGTACACGGGGAGGATGAAGCTCACGAGCGGCTCGGATGCGGGGAGGGGCTCTGCGGTCACGTGTCGGTTTCCCTCGTCGGTGCGTGTCGGGGTCGGATGCGGATCGGCGACCGGTCGGGCGGTCGGCTCAGCCTATGTCGACGCGGTACAGGACCGCGGCAGCTCCCGTGGCCGGGTCGTAGACCGACCGGTCGACCTCCACGAGGCCCGGGATGTCCGCGGGATCCGCGTCGCCCGCGCAGTCGGAGAGGGCCAGGTACCAGCGGATGCCGGCGGCCTCGGTCGCCTCGGCGTCGACGCGTCCGGCGGCCAGCGCCGCACGGGCGACGTCGACGGCGTCGCGGTCGGCGGGCCAGGCCATGCCCAGGTTGTAGTGCGCGACGGCCCGTCCCGAGTCGATCTTCACGATCTGCGGGTCGAGGCACGCCCCGGTGGCGATGGACCCGCCGGTCGCGCCGGCGGTGACGTCGGCCACCGCGCGGTCCAGCGGCTCGGCGAACGTGATCTGCGGGAGCTCGCGCCCCGCGGAGAAGAAGCGCCCCCAGTCGAGCGCGCTCGTGGCGCCGATCGCCACGACGAGGACGGCGCAGGCCGTGACGAGCGCCCGGGTGCGACGTGGGGCGCGGCGCGGCGCGGCGTCGTCCGCGTCCGCCGCCGCGGGATCCGCGGGATCGTCCCGGACCGCCGGCTCGCCGGCCCGCAGCGTCCGCACCGCCACGTCGAGGAGCACCGGCACGATCGTCACCGCGATGAGCAGGAACCCGTCGATCCACAGCCGGTACGGCTCCTGGTTCGCGCGCCACAGGTCGTTGGTCGACGTGATGGCCCACGCGAGCATCGCGCCCGCGGCGTAGGCGGTCCACACGGTGCGCCGCGCGCGGATGCCCGCCACGAGGATCAGGACGAGCGGCACGATGAGCGCGAGGCCGGCGAGCGGCCCGAGCGGCAGGTCGACGCCGAGGTCCTTGCTCGACGCGACGCGGTAGGAGAGGAACGGGTCGCCCGCCGCCGATGCGAGGACGGTCGTGACGATCTGCGGCAGCGTCGCCGCGAGCGCGGCGCCCATCGGGATCAGCGCCAGCCCGCGGGTGCGCCCGATGGTGGCGAGCAGCCCCGGCACGGTGGGGAGGAGCCCGACCACGAACGCGGGCAGGGGCCCGACCGCGCCGGCGACGACGACGGCCAGCGCGAGCGACGCGGGCACGAGGGCGGCGGAGAGCACGAGGAGCCGGCGGCGCGGTCGCTCGAGCACGGCGTACGCCGCCACGACGTAGAAGGAGAGGAACACCGTGGCGAGGAACGAGTACACGTGCACGTTGAGCAGGCCGCCGACCACGACCGCGACGAGCGTCATGGCGACGAGGCGCGCGCGCCGCGACGAGCCGCGGAGGAAGGGCACGAGCGCCGCCAGGAACGCGATGCCCGCGACGGACAGCGCCGCGGCCTCGCCGTTGAGCGTGAAGAGCACGCCGAACGGCCCCCACAGCACGGCGTGCGAGCTCATCTGCCAGTACCACTGGCCCGGCCCCTGCGTCCACGCGAACGTGCCGAGCAGCAGCGGCGCGAACCCGAGGACACCCGTCCACGCACGCCCGGTGACGCGGATGCACGCGATGCCGATCGCCGCGACGAGCCCCGCCTGCAGGGCCGTCCCGACGACGTTCCAGGACTCGACGGGCCCGAGGCCGGTGAGGTGGCCGACAGCGCCGAGGACCACGTAGTAGAGGTGCGGGTACGTGTTGCGGCCCGTCTCGGTGAACGGCTCGACGGACGCGAAGTCGCCGCGGGCGAAGTTCACGACCATGGAGAGGTAGGACAGCTGGTCGTAGACGAAGTAGTCGCGGAACGAGCTCACGACGCTGCCCGTGCGGTGGACGAGCATGCCCACCTGGGTGACGAGGAAGAGGAGGACGGCGACCACCACGGCGAGGGCCGACGTCAGGCGTCCGGGGATCCTCCTCCGCTCGATCCGGGAGGGGGAGACGGGGGAGGGCACGGGTGCCGATGGTAGCAGCCGGCACCCGGGGACCCCGGCGGGCCGGGCCGCGCGCGGGCGCGCCCCGCGTCCTCCCGTCGCCCCCCGGCTACACTGGGCCGCTCGACCCCCGCCGCCCTGGCGGCCGGGTCCGCCCAACCACCGGACGTGACGCTGCCGCGGCAGCAGAGGGGACGCGCATGCCCACCGAGGCCTTCTCGCTCCTCCTCCCCGTCTACCGGGGCGACCGTCCCGAGTTCCTCCGCCGCGCGTTCCGCAGCAGCGTCGACGACCAGACCCTCCGGCCGGACGAGGTCGTCGTCGTGCGCGACGGCCCCGTGTCCGCGGAGCTCGCCCGCACCATGGCGGAGCTCGCCGAGGCGTCGCCCGTGCCGGTGCGCACGATCGAGCTGGAGCGCAACATGGGCCTCGCGTACGCGCTCGAGCGCGGCCTGGAGGCGTGCGCGCACGACGTGGTCGCGCGGATGGACGCCGACGACATCAGCCTCCCCGAGCGCTTCGCCCGCCAGCTGGAGCTCATCTCGGGCGGCCTCGACCTCGTGGGTACCGGCATGTACGAGTTCGCGGACGAGGTCGGCACCATCGCCGGGCGCCGCACCCCGCCGGTCGGCGCCGACGCCATCTCCCGCTACGCCCGCTTCCACGACCCGTTCAACCACCCCACCGTGGTCTACCGCCGCGCCGCCGTGCGTCGGGCCGGCGGCTACCTGCCGCTCGGCCTCATGGAGGACTACTACCTCTTCGCCCGCATGATCCAGTCGGGCGCGCGGGTCGAGAACCTGCCCGACCCGCTCGTCATGTACCGCGTGAGCGCCGGCGCCTACGCGCGCCGCGGCGGCATCGCCCAGCTGCGCGCGGAGCTCCGGCTGCAGCGCGAGTTCCGGCGCCGTCGCTTCACCTCGGTGTCGCAGGCCCTGCGCAACGTGCTCGTGCGGGGGAGCTACCGGCTCATCCCCGAGGCGGTCCGCCGCGGTCTCTACCGGCGCCTCATCACGCGCGACCGGGCGGTCCCGCAGGTCCGCGCCTGATCCCCCGTTACCCTTGACCCGTCCCGTCGAGCGCCCGTCGGGCGCCACCCCAGCAAAGGAATGTGCCATGAGCCCTGATCTCGTAGTGGTCGGATCCGGTTTCTTCGGACTCACGATCGCGGAGCGCGTCGCCGAGGAGCTGGGCCTCAAGGTCCTCGTCATCGACCGCCGCGACCACATCGGCGGCAACGCGTACAGCGAGATGGACCCGGAGACCGGCATCGAGGTGCACCGCTACGGCGCGCACCTGTTCCACACGTCGAACGAGACGGTGTGGGAGTACGTCAACCGGTTCACGGACTTCACGCCCTACGTGCACCGCGTCTACACGGAGCACAAGGGAGAGGTCTTCCCGCTGCCGATCAACCTCGGCACCATCAACCAGTTCTTCCGCTCCGCGCACGGGCCCCAGGCCGCGCGCGACCTCATCGCCGAGCAGGCGTCCGAGCTCGACGCCGGCGAGGCGAAGAACCTCGAGGAGAAGGGCATCAGCCTCATCGGGCGCCCGCTCTACGAGGCCTTCATCCGCGACTACACGGCCAAGCAGTGGCAGACGGACCCCACGGACCTGCCCGCCGAGGTCATCAGCCGCCTCCCCGTGCGCTACACGTACGACAACCGCTACTTCAACGACACGCACGAGGGCCTGCCCGTGAAGGGCTACACCGCCTGGCTCGAGCGCATGGCCGACCACCCGAACATCGAGGTCCGCCTCGAGACCGACTTCTTCGACGAGACCCAGGAGGTCAACCGCGCGTCGGTCGTCGGGAAGGTGCCCGTCGTCTACACGGGGGCCATCGACCGCTACTTCGACTACTCCGAGGGCGCGCTGTCGTGGCGCACGCTCGACTTCGAGCGCGAGGTGCTCCCGGTCGGCGACTTCCAGGGCACGCCCGTCATGAACTACGCCGACTCCGACGTGCCGTTCACGCGCATCCACGAGTTCCGCCACTTCCACCCGGAGCGCGACGCGCCCGCGGACAAGACGGTCATCATGCGGGAGTACTCGCGCTTCGCCGAGGGCGAGGACGAGCCGTACTACCCCGTCAACACGGCGGCCGACCGCGAGGGCCTCCTCAAGTACCGCGAGCTGGCCAAGCAGGAGGAGGGCGTCTTCTTCGGCGGCCGCCTCGGCACGTACCAGTACCTCGACATGCACATGGCGATCGGCGCGGCGCTCTCGATGTACGAGAACAAGCTGAAGCCCGTCCTCGCGAAGGACGCCTCCTGATGGCCGCGGCCGGCGAGGGCGCTCCCGTGGAGCTCGACCTCCTCCAGCGCGTCATCCTGCCGTCCGAGCACGACCCGGACATCGTCCCCCTCTACGTGGACGCCGACTACTGGACGAGCATCCCGGTGGCGCCCGAGAAGCGCCGGCGCTCGCCGCTGCGCGTGGTCGACTCCGACACCCACAACGCGGTCGTGCGGCTCAGCGACATGGGCATCATCAGCGCCATCAAGGGCGACCGCGGCTTCCAGGTCCCGCACCGCCGCAAGGTCTCCTTCGGCACGTACTTCAACGCCTTCCCCGCCTCCTACTGGCGCGCGAGCACCACGCTCGACGGCGTCGTGCTCGAGGTCGAGACGAGCGGCGAGGGCCAGGTCATCGTCTACCGCTCCAACGCGCGCGGCGTCATCCAGAAGGTCGACGGCGCCGCCGTCTCCGGCTCCGCCACCTCCCGCTTCGAGCTCCCGTTCACGTACTTCGCCGACGGCGGCTGGTACTGGTTCGACCTGATGGGGGAGGAGGCCGACTTCGCGCTCGTCGAGGCCGGCTGGTACGCCCCCGCGGGCTCGGCCCCCACCACGGGAGCCGCCGGGTCGGTGAGCATCGCCATCACGACGCTCAACCGGGCCGAGTACTGCGTGAAGCTGCTCACCGACATCGGCGAGAAGCCCGACGTCGCGGCGCTCCTCGACCACGTCTACGTCACCGACCAGGGCACGCAGAAGGTCGCGGACCAGCCCGCGTTCCCGCGGGCGCAGGAGCTCCTCGGCGAGAAGCTCCGCGTCATCGACCAGGCCAACCTCGGCGGATCCGGCGGGTTCTCCCGCGGCATGTACGAGACGCTCAAGGAGGGTGCGAGCGACTACGTCCTCGTCATGGACGACGACATCACGCTCGAGCCGGAGAGCATCCGCCGCGCGGTGAAGTTCGCGGACTACGCGCGCACGCCCACCATCGTCGGCGGCCACATGTTCGACATGTACGACAAGAGCAAGCTCCACGCGTACGCCGAGGGCTTCGACATGCACAACTTCATGTGGGGCCCCGTCACGCCCACGCGCCACGACTTCAGCGCGTCGAACCTCCGCCAGACCCGGTGGATGCACCGCCGCGTGGACGCCGAGTACAACGGCTGGTGGATGTGCCTCATCCCCGTCTCCACGATCAAGCGGATCGGCCTCTCGCTGCCTGTCTTCATCAAGTGGGACGACGCCGAGTACGCGCTCCGGGCGAAGGAGGTCGGCGTGCCGACCGTCACGCTCCCGGGCGCCGCCGTGTGGCACGTCTCGTGGGTCGACAAGGACGACTCGCAGGACTGGCAGGCGTTCTTCCACGCGCGCAACCGGCTCATCGCGGCGCTGCTGCACTCGCCCTACGAGCGCGGCGGCCGGTTCCTCACGGCGAACCTCGCCACCGACGTGCGCCACCTGGTCTCGATGCAGTACTTCGCGCTGGCGGCGCGGCACGAGGCGTACCGGAACATCCTGCGCGGGCCGCGGGGGCTGCACCAGGACATGGTCACGCGCCTCGCCCGCACCCGCGAGCTCGCGAAGGGCTTCTCGGACGGCGTCCCCATCAAGGACCGCGCCGCGCTCCCCGAGATCGTCGCGCCGGACAAGCCGCAGCGCCGCCGCGGCGGCGGTGGCGCACCCGCCGGCATCGCCCGGATCGTCTGGCTCGCCCGGACCGTCGCGCGCCACGCCCTGTCGCCCATCAGCCCGGCGGCGACGCGCGGACCGGAGGCGCACCTCTCCTTCGAGGACGCCCGCTGGTGGGTCGTGCCGTCGTTCGACAGCGTCCTCGTGTCCAACGCGGAGGGGTCGGCCGCGCTCCTGCACCGCCGCGATCCCGCCATGTTCCGCCGCATGCTGTGGACGAGCATCGTCCTCCGCTGGCGCATCCTCGCGCGCTGGCCGCAGCTGAAGGCGGCCTACCGCAAGGCGCTGCCGACGGTCACCAGCCCGGAGACCTGGGCACGCACGTTCGGCGTCGACCAGCCGCCCGCAGGACGCGGGAAGCGCTAGCCGCGTTCCGCACCGCGCGTCCCGAGGGGGCGTCCGATCCGCACCACGGTGCGGCGGGCGCCCCCTCGTGTGTGAGAATCGCATCTCACGGCACGGGGACGCAGGGGGAACGCATTGTTCGACGACGGGGTGGATGACCTGCGGCGCGCGCGCCGACGATCGCGACTGATCGCCTGCCTGGCGGTCTGGGCCGTGGCCCTGGGCGTCGGCCTGGTGGGCACGGGCGCCCTCGGCGGTCCCGCGGAGCCGGCGCAGGCGGCGTCGGGCGCCGACTTCGACCCCGGCATGATCATCAGCGACGCCAAGTTCTACGACGGCGACGCCATGTCGCAGGGGGACATCCAGACCTTCCTCCGCGCGCGCGTGCCGAGCTGCGCGTCCGGCTACGTCTGCCTCTCCACCTACGTCGAGAGCACGCCGGCGCGCGCCGCGGACAGCCGGTGCTCGAGCCTGCAGGCCTCGCGCCTCTCCGGCGCCGACATCGTCTACTGGGTGGGGCGCGCGTGCGGCGTCAGCCAGGCCGCCCTCCTCGTGCTCCTGGAGAAGGAGCAGGGCCTCGTCACCGACGCCACGCCGACCGACCGCCAGTTCCGCAGCGCGACCGGCTACGGCTGCCCGGACACCGCGGCGTGCGACTCGCTCTACTACGGCTTCTTCAACCAGGTGTACAACGCGGCGCACCAGTTCAAGGTGTACCAGTCGACGCCGACGCGGTGGAACTACCAGGCGGGGCGCAGCAACCGCATCCTCTGGCACCCGAACGCCGACTGCGGATCCTCGCAGGTCACCATCCGCAACCAGGCCACGGCCGGCCTCTACATCTACACGCCGTACCAGCCGAACGCGGCGGCGCTCCGGAACCTCTACGGCACGGGCGACTCCTGCTCCTCGTACGGGAACCGCAACTTCTGGCGCCTGTACACCGACTGGTTCGGCAGCACGAGCGACGGGCCGGTCTCCTCGTTCGTCAAGACGGCGACCGACGACACGGTCTTCCTCGTGAGCGGCGGGCAGAAGCACCAGGTGCCGGACTTCGGCGTCTACCAGTCGCTGTCCGCGCTGGGCGGGATCAGCACGGTCCCGCGCTCGTACCTCGACGCGCTGGGCACCGGCGCCCCCGCGTCCGAGCTGGTCCGCGACCCCTCGACGGGCTCCGTCGCGCTGGTGCAGGCCGACCGCCGCCACCGCTTCGGCTCCTGCGACCTCGTCGCCTCCTACGGCTACGGCTGCGGCGACGCGGTGAACCTGGATCCGGGGCAGCTCGCCTCGGTCCCGGACGCGGGGGAGATGAGCGCGTTCTTCGTGCTGCCGGGCAGCCCCGTCACCTACCTCCTCACCGGCGGGACCCGGTACCCCGTCAGCACCTGGTCGGCCGTGCTCGGCCTCAACGACGGCCGGTCGCCCTTCGTGGCGACCATGCGCGCGGGCGTCGCCTCCCGGTACCCGGTCGGCCACGCCGCCCTCGAGCCGGGGACGCTCGCGAAGGCCTCCAACAGCCCGGACGTCTACGTGGTCGACGGGCTGGACCGCAAGGTCCGCGTCCCCGACTTCGCGGTGACCCGGGAGCTCGGCATGGGCGAGGCGTTCGCCACGGTCGCCCCGGGCACCATGGACGCCTACCCCCGCGCCGCGGGCGACCTCTCGCTGCTCGTGCGGTGCGCCGGCGTCTCGTCGCTGGCGGCGCAGGGACGGCTGGTCGCGCTGGGCACGCCCGGATCCACGGGCCTGCCCGTCACCGACCTCACGGCCGCCACCTGCCGCACCCTCGACCGGGCCGCGGGCACGGTCGCGGGCTCCGTCTTCGTGAAGAACCCCACGGAGGGGACGGTCTACCTGCTGCAGGGCGGGCAGATCCGGCCCGTCGCGACCTGGGACCGCCTCGTCGCCATCGCGGGCACGTCGTCGCCCACCATCACCACGCTCGGGACCCCGGCGCTCGCCCGGATCCCGGTCGGCGCCGCGGCCTGACGCGTCGGCTGCGCGCTCCGGTCGCCGACCGGTCGCGCAGCCGGCAGCGGATACAGTGGGGCCGCACCGGACGGCCACCGGGCGGCCCGCCGGTCGTCCCCGCGTCCGACCGGCAGCGGCGAGGAGAGCGCATGGAGCAGCACACGGACGGCGTCGACGCATCCCGCGAGGAGACGCCGCCGCCCGGCATCCTCCTCCGCCTCATCAAGGACGAGCGCATCGCGTTCCTCCTCGTGGGCGGGTTCAACACCGTCATCGGCACCGCGTGGTTCGCGCTGTTCTTCCTGCTCTGGGGCCACGCGATCCCGTACCCCGTGGTGCTCGTCATCGCGTGGGCGGTGCAGCTGCCGATCTCGTTCACGCTGCACCGGAAGCTCGTCTTCAAGGTGAGCGGCAACCTGGTGCCCGACTTCACTCGCTACACCGTGGTCAACCTCGTGCCGCTGTTCGCCAACATGGTGCTGCTGCCCCTGGTCGTCGAGACGACGCCGCTGCAGCCGATCGTGGCGCAGATCCTCGTCACCATCGTGATCACGGTCGCCACCTACACCGGGCACAAGTTCTTCTCGTTCCGCCGGCCGCGCGACGAGGCCGTCCGCTGATCCCGTCCGGTCGCGGATCCGCGGCCCCGCGCCCGCTCAGGCCGGCAGCGGCTGCTCGGGCAGCCCGTGGCGCCAGCTGCGGCCCTGCGCGGCCTTGACGGCGCAGATCACGAGCAGCGTCCAGCCCCACTCCACGAGCGTGACGCTCTCGGCGAGGGAGACGACCACGAGCACGACGAGCACGAGCGCCGTCCAGACGTAGCCCACGCCGCGCTTGGTGGTGGCGAGCACCCAGGAGCGGCCCAGCGCGAGCGCGCAGAGCGCCGCGAACAGCACCAGGCCGACCAGCCCGGCCTGCAGGAACAGGTCGAGGTAGGCGTTGCGGCCGGTCTCCTGCGCGCCGCGGCTGACGAGGTCGAGCGCGGTGTAGGGGTAGGCGTCCCGCCGCCACAGGCCGACGAAGCCCCAGCCCTCGATGGTGTTGAGGTCGATGAGGCGCAGCATCTCCCGCCACAGGGCGACGCGCTGCAGGTAGTCGGGCCGCGCCTGCAGGACCTGCAGCACGGGGGAGCGGAAGGCCACGACGACCATCGCGACCACGGCGGCCAGCACGAGCACCGCGCTGTTCGCGAGCGGCCGGGCCTGCCGGGCGAGGTGCCGCAGGCCGAAGACGGCCAGGGAGGCGACGGCCAGCACGAGGAACGTGCCGAGGATCACCGACGAGCGGGTGAGCGATGCGACGAGGAGCGCCGTGGTGAGGGAGAACACGGCGCGCCCGCGCGACACCGACCGGGTCAGCAGCTCGACCGCGAACGTGACGGCCGCGACGAGGGCGAGCGCGCCGAGGGCGGTGCGCTCGCCGAGGAGGCCCTGGATCGGGCCGAGGCGCTCGAGGGCGCCGCGGATGCCGAGGAAGGGGATCGGGCCGTCGATGAGCAGCCCGGCGAGCACCTCGAGCGCGAGGGAGGAGACGAGGACGAGCCGCATCACGTCGCCGACCGCGCGCACGATCTGGATCAGGTCGCGGACGACGCCCACGTACACCGCGAGGAAGGCGGACGCGGCGAGGTACAGCACGCCGCCGAGCGCGTCCGGCTGGTAGGCGGTCCAGAGCAGCGTGGCGGCGCACCAGCCCACCAGCAGCAGGAGCGAGACCGGCAGGAGGCCGCGCCACTCCCAGTCCCCGCGCTTCGCCACGAGGGATCCGGCGGCCATCGCCACGAGGACGGTCACCACGGCGACGAGCCCGGCCCAGCCCATCGTCGCCCGGATCGCGTGGGCGAGGACGGCGGTGCCGACGATGCAGTGCGTGAGGGCCGCCGAGAAGCGCGCCGACCCCAGGAGGTCGGGCAGGCGCTCCGGCAGCGGCAGGCGCGCGGGCAGGGTCATGCGGCGTCGCTCACGGGAGGTCGACGGGGCACCGGGCGGCCACGCGGGTCAGGCGACGCCGGGATCGGCGCGGACCGCGGCGGCGGGGAGGCGGGACGGGGCGTCGGTCGCCTCCGCGGCGACCGGCGGGCGGCGGGAGTCGACCGGTCCCGGGACGTCCTCGCGCGCGACCATGCCGGAGCGGGTCGCGACCGCGATGACGACGAGGAGCAGCCAGTTGCCCTCGTACAGCAGGCGGCTCTCGGCGAGGCTCTGCACGACCAGGGCCGTCATCAGCAGCAGGGGGCCGAGCGCGAGCACCGTGTACGGCTCGACCCGGTCGCGGCGGTGCTGCGGGCGGTCGATGGCGGCCCACCAGGAGCGGACGTACGTCGTGACGATGAGGCAGACGAAGACCAGCGCGCCCACGGCGCCGAGCTGGAGGAACACGTCGAGGTACGCGTCGTGCGCCTGCAGGTACGTGACCCCGCTGCGCACCGCCAGGCCCTCGAAGGGCTTGATCCAGGGGGCCCAGTAGCCGATCCAGCCCCAGCCGAGCACGGGGTGCTGCTGGGCGAGCCCGATGACCGACTCCCAGATCTCGAAGCGGCCGGTGAGGTCGGGCGAGCGGCCGAGCAGCTCGAACACCTCGGCGGTGCGCGTGACGACGACGCCCGCGCCGGCCGCCGCGGCGACCACGACCCCGCCGGCCAGCACCAGCCGCCCGCGGATGCCCACCCGGCGCGCGATGAGGGCGAGCACGGCGACGACGCCGGTCATGATGAGCGCGACGAGCACGGTGGAGCTGCCCGTGAGGGTCAGCGTGAGGAGGGCCACCGCGATCCAGACGGTCGTGGTCCGGCGGTCGGTGGCGCGCGCCGCGAACTGCAGCGCGAAGACGATGAGGCCGAGCAGCGCCACCATGGCGAGCAGGTTGGCGTTGCCCACGACGCCCTGGATCCGCCCGCCCAGGAGCAGCTCGCCGCGCGTCCACGCGAAGGCGGCCGGGGCGCGCGGGCCGTAGTCGGTGAAGAAGGGCATGACCGGCTGGCGCACGACGACGGCGATGAAGAGCTCGAACGCGAGCGACAGCCCGAGGACGATGCGGAGCGCGCGACCCAGCGCCTGGACGATCTCCGCCCAGGAGAGCAGCACCACGAGCATCAGCGCGGCGGTGGAGGTGGCGAGCTGGATGAGCACCCCGAGCGCGGACTCCGGCCGGTACTGCGACCAGGCGATCGACAGCACGGCCAGGCCCGTGAAGGCGAGGAACGGGATCGGGAGCACGCGCAGCCGGGGCAGCGGACGGGCGCGCACGAGCAGCGTGACGCTCGTGACGAGCACGCCGAGCGCGATCGCGCCGAAGCCCCACCAGCTGAGGCCGTTCCGCCACATGTCGCCCGCGAAGGTCGTGACGAGGACGAAGGTCGCGAACGCCCGGAGGGATCGTCGGCTGGCGGAGGGCATGCCCATCAGGGTAACGGCCCGGGGTGGATCCTCCTGCCCGGCGCCGGCCCCCGCCCCGGGGACAGGCGGATGCCCGCGGCGTAGGGCATCCGCCTGTCCGTCAGACGAACGCCGCGTGGCCGGTGATGGCCCGGCCCACGATGAGGGTGTTCATCTCGCGCGTGCCCTCGTAGGAGTACAGGGCCTCCGCGTCGGCGAAGAAGCGCGCCACGTCGTAGTCGAGGACGATGCCGTTGCCGCCGAACGCCTCGCGGCACCACGCCACGCTCTCGCGCATCCGGCTGGTGGCGAAGGCCTTCGCGAGCGCGGAGTGCTCGTCGGATTGCGTGCCCTCGTCCACCATCTCCGAGGCGCGGGTGGCGAGCCCGATGGAGGCGGTGATGTTGCCGAGGCTGCGCACGAGGAGGTCCTGGATCAGCTGGTGCGCGCCGAGCGGCTTCCCGAACTGCTCGCGCTGGCCCGTGTAGGCGACGGCCGCCTCGTAGGCGCCCACCGCGATGCCGATCGCGGCCCACGCGACCTCCGCGCGGGTCAGGCGCAGCACGGCCGCCGTGTCGGCGAACGAGCGCGACTTCTGCAGCCGGTTCCGCTCGGGCACGATCACGCCGTCGAGCTCGATGTCGGCGTTCTGCACGATGCGCAGCGCCTGCTTGTCCTCGATGCGGGTGGCGCGGAAGCCGGGGGAGTCGTTGGGGACGAGGAAGCCCTTCACCTGGCCGTCGTCGGCGTCCTTGGCCCAGATGACGGTGACGTCGCTCACGGTGCCGTTGCCGATCCAGCGCTTGGCGCCCGTGATGCTCCACTCGTCGCCGCGGCGGGTCGCGACGGTGCGGAGGCCGCGGGCGGAGTCGGATCCGGACAGCGGCTCCGTGAGCCCGAACGAGCCGAGGAGCTCGCCCGACGCGAAGCGCGGCAGCCACTCGGCGCGCTGCTCGGGGGATCCGGCGACCGCGACGCTGCCCATCACCAGGCCGCTCTGCATGCCGACGAGCGTCGCGATGCTCGCGTCGACGCGGCCGAGCTCGAGCGCCGCCCAGCCGCGGAAGACGGCCGAGTTCTCGAAGGGCCGCGTCTCGGGGAACGGCATGCCGAAGAATCCGCGCGAGGCGAGGCCGCCGACGACGTGGCGCGGGAACTCCGCCCGCGCCCACCAGCCGTTGACGTGCGGGCGGACCTCCTGCTCGAGGTAGGAGCGCAGCTCGGCGAGGGAGTCCTTCTCCCTGTCGCCGAGCCGGGACTCGTAGCCGTAGAAGTCGCCGATGAGGGGGGTGAGGGACACGATGCTCCGTTGCGGTTCGTCGGCGCCCTCGGGGACGGGCGCCTGCGGCCGAGCGTACGTCGGCGTCCGAGCCGCGTCGGCATCGCTTGGTACTTTGGTCGCGTCCGGACAGGACGCGCGCCCTCGGGCGTTGTAGGTAGCCGCCAAGCCCGACAGGATCGCCCGTGTTCACTGCCCTCTCCAACACCCCCCGCGACTACGCCTGGGGCTCGACGACCGCCATCGCCGAGCTGCTCGGCCGCGAGCCGTCCGGGGGCCCGGAGGCCGAGCTCTGGCTCGGCGCGCACGACGGCTCGCCGACGCGCGTCGACGACCCGGCGTCCGCGGGCGGCGCGACCACGCTCGCCGAGTGGATCCGCCGCGACCCCGCCACCACGCTCGGCCCCCTCGCCGGCGGCCTCCGCCCGGGCGACGGCCCCGGCCTCCCCTTCCTCCTCAAGGTGCTCGCCGCGGGCGGCCCGCTCTCCCTCCAGGCGCACCCCGACCTGCACCGCGCCCGGCTCGGCTTCCGCGACGAGGAGGAGCGCGGCATCCCGATCGACGCCCCGCACCGCAACTACAAGGACCCGCTGCACAAGCCCGAGCTCGTCTACGCGCTGAGCGACGAGTTCCACGCGCTCTGCGGGTTCCGGCCGCTCGCGGAGGTGCGGCAGGTGTTCACGCTCCTGCTCACCCTCGACGCGTCCGGGCCCGACTCCGACCCGGCCGTGATCCGGTCCGTGCTCTCGCGCCTCACCGGATCCGAGGCCGACGTGCTGCGCGACGTATTCGCCTTCCTCATGGGCGGCGGATCCGAGGTGCGCCGCCTCGTGGACCGCGTGACGCTGCTCGCGAGCCTCGCGTCCGACCGCCAGTGCCGGGACTTCGCCACGGAGATGCGCACCGTGCGCGAGCTCGCCGAGGCGTACCCGGGCGACCCGGGCATCGTCACGTCCCTGCTGCTCAACCGGGTGACCCTGCGGCGGGGCGAGGCCCTCTACCTCCCGGCCGGCAACATCCACGCCTACCTGCACGGGCTCGGGATCGAGCTGATGGCGGCGTCCGACAACGTGCTGCGCGGCGGCCTCACGCCCAAGCACGTGGACGTGCCGGAGCTGCTCGACGTGCTCGAGTTCCAGGCGCTGCCCGTGCCGTACCTCGCGCCCGAGCACGCGGCGCCGGGCGTCGAGCTCTACCGGCCGGACGTGCCCGACTTCCTGCTCGCGCGCATCGTCCCGGCCACGCGCGACGCGACGGCGGGCGACGCCGGCGCGAGCGTCGTCGACGTCGACGGCCCGGCCATCGTCCTGTGCACCGCCGGCGCCGTGACCCTGCGCGGCGCGGCCTCGACGGTCGAGGTCGGCCGCGGCGAGGCCGTGTTCGTCACGCCCGACGAGGGGCGGATCGTCGTGACGGGGGAGGGCGAGGCGTTCCTCGCGACGACCCCGGCGCCCGTCGCGGGCGCGTCCGCCGACGCCGATCCGGACGCCGCCGCCGCGTGACCGGGCCCCGCCCGGCCGTCGATAGGGTTGCCGCATGACATGGTTGGTCACCGGCGGCGCCGGCTACATCGGTTCGCACATCGTCTCCGCGTTCGCCCGCGCCGGCATCGACACGGTCGTCCTCGACGACCTGTCCAGCGGCCACGCGTCGTTCGTGCCGGAGGGCGTGCCGTTCCACCGCGGGTCCGTGCTCGACCGGGAGCTCCTCGCGAGCGTCCTCGGCTCCGGCGACATCCGCGGCGTCGTGCACGTGGCCGGCTACAAGTACGCGGGCGTGTCCGTCCAGCGCCCCCTCCACACCTACGAGCAGAACGTGACGGCCACGGCCGTGCTGCTCGAGGAGATGGAGCGCGCGGGCGTCGGCAACATCGTCTTCTCGTCCTCCGCGGCCGTGTACGGCACGCCCGACGTCGACCTCGTCGACGAGCGCACGCCCAAGGCCCCCGAGTCGCCCTACGGCGAGTCGAAGCTCATCGGCGAGTGGCTGCTGCGCGACCAGGGCGTCGCCGCCGGCCTCCGCCACGCGTCGCTCCGCTACTTCAACGTCGTGGGATCCGGCGACGAGGGCTACGCCGACACCAGCCCGCACAACCTCTTCCCGCTCGTGTTCGACGCGCTGCTGGACGGGCGGACGCCCCGGATCAACGGCGGCGACTACCCGACGCCCGACGGCACGTGCGTGCGCGACTACATCCACGTCGTCGACCTCGCCGCCTCGCACGTCGCGGCCGCGCGCCGCCTCGAGGCGGGGGAGCCCGTGGAGCCCGTGTACTGCCTCGGCAGCGGGCAGGGCGTGAGCGTGCGCGAGATCATGACGGCCATCCGCGACGCGACGGGCATCGACTTCGAGCCCGAGGTGCACGACCGGCGACCTGGCGACCCGGCCCGCATCGTGGCCTCCGGGGACCTCGCCGCGCGGGACATCGACTGGGCCATGCGCCACGACCTGGACGACATGGTGCGCAGCGCCTGGGCCGCCCGCCAGACCGGATCCCCGGCGTAGCGCCGCCGGCGAGCGGCGGCGCGTCGCAACCCTCGACGGGCGCCTGAGGGTTTACCCTCCGCGGCTTGACGCCGACGAGTTACACCGGTGTAATTATGACGACAAGCTGGGGCCGGCCGGGCGCTCCAGCCGTGTGGGGAGATCGTGACATGGCACTACCTGAGTACCACGCCGGGGTCCCCGACGACTGGTTCGTCGACCCCGTCCGACTCGGCGTCCCGGGCGTCCGGAACGTCGACGACGGCAACCCGCTCGCCTGGCAGGCCGACTCGCTGTGCGCGCAGACCGACCCCGAGGCGTTCTTCCCCGAGAAGGGCGGATCCACCCGCGACGCCAAGAAGATCTGCGGCTCGTGCGAGGTGCGGTCCGAGTGCCTGGAGTACGCGCTGGAGAACGACGAGCGCTTCGGCATCTGGGGCGGCCTCTCCGAGCGCGAGCGCCGCAAGCTCCGCAAGCGCGCGGTCTGACCGCGTCGGCACGGCGCCCCGACCGCGCAGGCGCCGCCCCGAGCGCCGGCTCCCCGGCGCGCCGTCCGATCGCGGCGGTTCCGCATCCGGCACCACGTAGGGTCTCCCTGTCATGCAGCCACGAGTAACCGCGATCCTCGTCGCCCACGAGGGCGCGCAGTTCCTCGAGCGGACCCTGGCGGCCCTCGCCACCCAGACCCGCCGGCCCGACCAGGTGGTCGCGGTCGACCTCGGCTCCCGCGACGCGTCCGCCGCGCTGCTGGCCGCATCCGACCCCACGCGCATGGTGCAGGCGCCCGCGCGGATGACGTTCGGGCAGGCCGTCGACCAGGCCGTCCGCGTGATCCCCGCGCCCACCGGCGACGACGAGCTGCTCTGGCTGCTGTCCGCCGACAACGCGCCCGCGCCCGACGCCCTCGAGCGCCTGCTCGCCGCCGTCGAGGCCTCGCCCAGCGTCGCCGTCGCGGGCCCGAAGCTCATGGAGTGGGACCACCCCGGCTACATCCGGGAGATCGGCCGCACGCTCACCACGCTGGGCGCCGCCGTGCCCGAGGTCGACGGCGAGCTCGACCAGGCGCAGTACGACGACATGAGCGACGTCCTGGGCGTGGCCGCCGGCGGCATGCTCGTGCGGCACCGGCTCTGGGACGAGCTCGGCGGGTTCGACGACGCGCTCCCCGTGATCGACGACGCGCTCGACCTCTGCGTGCGCGCCCGCCTCGCGGGTCACCGCGTCGTGGTCGTCCCGGCCGCCCGCGTGGCGTCCGCCGGATCCGCCGGACCCGGCACCGCATTCCTCGGGCGCCGCACGCCGCGCCGCCGCCGTCGCCGGCTCGCGCGCCAGGCCGAGCTGCACCGCCGCCTCGCCTACGCGCCGTCGGCCGCCGTGCCGTTCCACTGGCTCTCGCTCGTGCCGCTCGCCGTCCTCCGCGCTCTCCTGCAGCTCCTCCGGAAGCGGCCCACCGCGGCGCCCGGGGAGATCGGCGCCGCGATCCGCGTCGCCGTCGCGCCCGGCCGCGTCCGCGCCAGCCGACGGCGGCTCCAGGCGACGCGCACCGCGCCGTGGTCGAGCATCGCGTCGCTCCGGCAGCCCCTCGCGGTGGGGCGCCGCCGCCGGTCGCTCGCCCGCGAGCAGTACCGCGTCGAGCACATGGGCGTCTCCGACGGCGTCGAGTTCCTCGCCACGGGCGGCGGATGGACCGTGCTCACCGCGCTGCTCCTCGCCGCCGTCATGTGGATCCCGCGCCTCGGCGGCACCGCGCTCACGGGCGGGCAGCTGCTGCCGCTCGGACCGGACGCGGGCGCGCTGTGGGCGCAGGTGGGCATCGGCGTGCGGGGCGTTGGCACCGGGCCCGTCGCGCCCTCCGACCCGTTCGCCTACGTGCTCGCGGTGCTCGGCAGCGTCACGGCCTGGGAGCCGTCGCTCGCGGTCCTCGGGCTCGTCGTCGGCGCCCTGCCGCTCGCGGCCCTCGCCGCGTGGCTCGCCGCCGCGCAGGTCACGCGCAACGCCTGGCTCCGCGCGCTCGCCGCGCTGGCCTGGACCCTCGCGCCCACGTTCCTCGTCGCGCTCGGCGAGGGCCGCCTGCCCGCCGTGCTCGCGCACCTGCTGCTCCCGTGGCTCGCGCTCGCCGTGCTGCGGGCGCCGCGGTCGTGGTCCGCGTCGGCCGTCGCCGGGATCCTGATGGCCGCCGTCGGCGCGTCCGCCCCCTCGCTCGTGCCCGCGCTCCTCGTCCTCTGGCTCGTCGCGGTCGTGCGGGCGGGTCGTCGCGGCGGACGCCTCATCACCATCCCCGTGCCGCTCGTCGCGCTCGCCGCGCCGCTCGTCGCCTACCGCGTGATGCAGGGGCAGCCGCTGGCGCTGGCCGCCGACCCCGCGGTCCCCGCGGCGTTCACCCCGGCCGACGTGCCGGGGCTCGCGCTCGGCTTCCCGACGTCCGGGCTCGGCGGCTGGACCGCCGTCGTCGACGGCCTCGGGCTGGGCCTGCCCGCGTCGGTGCCGCTCGTCGTCGTCGCCGTGCTGGTCGCGCCGCTCGTCGTCGGCGCCGTCGCCGCCCTCTTCCTCCGCGGCTCGCACCGGGCCGCGATCGCGCTGTCCGTGACCGTGGTCGGCTTCGCCACCGCGGTGCTGGCCGCGCGCACGGTCGTGCAGTCGACGGGGGCCGTCGCGGTCGCCGTGTGGCCGGGATCCGGTCTCAGCCTCCTCTGGCTCGGCCTCGCGGGCGCGCTGGTGCTCGGGTTCGCGACGCTCGGGAGGCGGTCGGTCGTGCCGGGCCTCGTCGCGAGCGTGGCCCTCGTGGTCGTCGCGCTGCCGCTCGTCTCCGCGGCGGTCGTCGGATCCACCGCCGTGCGCCCCGGCGAGGACGCGTCCCTCCCGGGCCTGGTCGTCGCCGAGGCCGCCACCGACCCGTCCGTCGGCACGCTCGTGCTGCGCGCGGGCGACGGATCCCTGGCCGCCGACGTGGAGCGCGGCGCCGGGCGCACCCTCGAGCAGGTCGCCACGGTCGACTCCACCATCGGGCCGCTCACCGACACGCAGTCCCGCGTCGCGGAGCTCGCCGGCAACGTCTCGTCGCGCTCGGGCCTCGACGCCACCGAGGACCTCCGCGCGCTCGGCATCAGCTACGTGCTGCTCGCCCCGCCGTCGGGGACGGACGAGCAGGCCGTCCACGACCGGGCGAGCTCCGCGCTCGACGACGACCCCGTCTTCACCGCGGTCGGCCAGACCGAGGCCGGGCTGCTCTGGCGCTTCGTCGGCAGCGACGACCTGGACGCGCAGGTCGCCGGCCCCGGCAACCTCGACGACGCCGGCCGCGTCGGCGTCCTCGCCGCCCAGGCGCTGGTCTTCGCGCTGACGCTCCTCCTCGCGATCCCCACCGGCAGCCTCGCGGCGCGCAGCCGCCCGCTACCTGCCTACCGGGAGCCCGTGACCGGCGCCGACGCGCGGCCGGCCGACGCCGTCGAGCCGCGGCCCGAGCACGACGACCGCGGGATCCCCGCCTACCCCGACGAGCCCACCGGCACGAGCGTGGAGGCGGCGCCCTTCGGCGACATCCCCCAGGTCGGCGACCGGCCCGCGGGCGACGGCGACGACGACGGATCCGCCGCCCCGACCGCATCCGGCGCGGGCGCGCGCGCCGACGGCGCCCGCGACGACGACCCCAGGAGGACCGATGGCCAGGCGTGACGCCGTGCGGATCGCGACCCGCGTGACCACCGGGATCGCGGGGGTCGCCGTGCTCGGCGTCGTCGTGACCGGCGCCCTCCTCCTCCCGCCGGCGTCGACCGACGCGAGCGCGCCGTCCGTGCTCGTCACGCCGGTCGCCACCGACCAGCAGCGCGTCTGCCCGGGCGCCCTCCTCCGGCCGCCCGAGGCGGACGCCGCCGCGACCACGGGCGCCGTCGCGGTCGGCTCCTCGACCGTCAAGAGCGGATCCTCGACGGCCGGCGCCGCGACGGGCGGCCCGGGCGTGCGCACCTCGCGGCTGCAGGCGCCCGAGGTCCAGGGCGGGGCATCCACCGAGGCGTCCGTGCTCGCGGTGGCTGGCGCCGAGGGCGACGAGCCGACGGAGCTCGCGGGGGCCGCGTCGCAGATCGCCACCCAGAGCGACCTCGCCGGCCTCGCCGCGGCCCCCTGCTCCGAGGCCACGGCGGAGTCCTGGCTCGTCGGCGGCGGCACGACCACGGGCCGCACCACGTTCGTGGTGCTCGACAACCCGTCCGGCGTCTCCTCCACGGTCGACCTCGCCATCTCGGGCGAGGACGGCGCCGTGAGCGCGCCCGGGGCCAGCGGGATCAACGTCCCCGCCGGCAGCCGGCGCGTGCTCTCGCTCGCCGGTCTCGCCCCCGACCTCTCGTCGCCCGCCATCCACGTGCAGAGCCGCGGCGGCCAGGTCGTCGCCACGCTCGAGCAGAGCACGGTGCGGGGCCTCCTCGCGGGCGGCGTCGACGTCGTCGTGCCCGCCGCCGCGCCCGCCACGACGCTCACCATGACCGGCCTCCGTGTCGACACGCAGGCCGCCGCGCAGCCCGCGCCCGCCGAGGGCGAGGCCCCGGCCGAGGGGACCGACGGCGCCGCGGGCTCCGGGCCGGGCGCGGACGTGGGCACCGACCCCGATCGCTCGACGGCCGTGCGGATCCTCGTGCCCGGCTCCGACGACGCCGACGCCGACGTCAGCGTCAGCGTCGCCCCGGAGGACGGCACCGACGGCACCGGCACGACCTTCACGGTCGAGGCCGACGGCGGCCGCGTCACCGACTTCCCCGTCAGCGGCCTCACCGACGGCCGCTACGCCGTCACCGTGCAGAGCTCGGTCCCCGTCGCCGCGGCCGTGCGCACCGTCTCCGGCGCGGCCGAGGGCGGGGCGACCGACTTCGCCTGGCTGCCCGCCTCCGGAACGCTCACCCGGGATGCGCTCGTGGCCGTGCCGGCCGGCCCCGCGCCGCTGCTGCACGTGCGGAACCCCGGCGACGCGGAGGCGACCGTCACCGCGCGGCCGACCGACGGGTCCGAGCCGGTCGCCCTCACGATCCCCGCGGGCGCCGAGGTCTCCGCGTCCGTCGCGGCGGGGCGCACCTACCTGCTCGAGGGATCCGCCGGGCTCACGGCCACGGTGACGCTCGCCGAGCCGGGCCGCTCGGCCGCGCTGCCGGTCGTGCCGGTGCTGCCGGCCGCGGATCCGCTGCGCGTCCACCCCTGACGGCTCCCTCGACGGGACGCGCGGACACCTGGCACGCGCGCGGGATCCGCGCCTAGTGCGGGTCGTACCTGTCGGGAGCGAGGTCCCACGGGTCCTTGCCGAGCAGCTCGGCGACCGCGCGGAACACGCAGCCCTCGACGAGCGCGCGGTGGTGGTGCTCGTCCTCCTCGTGGAGGTGCGCGAGGCGCTCGATGGGCAGGCGGTAGAAGACGACGCGGCGCTCGTCCGCGAGCACGCTCCAGCGGTCGATCCCGTCGCGCTCGCTGTTGCGCGCGGGGAGCGCGGCGACCTCGAAGGACACGCGCTCGAGCTCGTCCGGCCAGAGCCCGCGGAGGTACTCGGCGGCGGAGGCGACGATCTCGTCGAAGCGGTCGACGCGCGTCCGCAGCACGGGGAGCTCGGGTCCGGTGACGGGGGAGCGGAGGCCCCGGCCGTGGCGGTCCCGCCAGGATCCGCGGATGGAGACGTGGCCTCCCCGGCGGCGCGATCGTGGCATGGCCCCATCGTACGGCCCGCGGGGTGGGCGGTAGTGTGGGCGCGACATGACGAACAGGCCCTGCTCCCGCGTCGGCTGCACCGGCCGCGCCACGACCACCCTCACCTACGTCTACGCGGATTCCATGGCCGTGCTCGGTCCCCTCAGCCACGACTCGGAGCCCCACAGCTACGACCTCTGCGACCGCCACGCGGCCCGTCTGTCCGCGCCGCAGGGCTGGCAGATCGTCCGGCACGGCGTGCTCGGTGAGGTAGGTTTCGGATCATGACGACGACTGCCGCCGAGACGCTGACCGCCATCGTGAAGACCTACGACGTGCGAGGTCTCGTCGGGAGCCAGCTCACCGAGGAGCTGGTCACGGCCCTCGGCGCCGGCTTCGTCGACGAGCTCGGGGCCGCGGGCCAGGAGATCGTCGTCGGCCACGACATGCGCGACTCGTCGCCCGCCTTCGCGCGGGCGTTCGCCCGGGGCGCCACGGCCCGCGGCGGGAACGTCCTCCTCATCGGCCTGTGCTCGACCGACGAGACGTACTTCGCGTCCGGATCCCTCGACGCCCCCGCGGTCATGTTCACCGCGAGCCACAACCCGGCCACCTACAACGGCCTCAAGTTCTCCCGCGCGGGCGCCCAGGGCATCAGCCTCGACACGGGCCTCGCCGCCATCCGCGACCGCGCCGTCGGCTTCCTCGACGGCGGCATCGCGCCCGTCGAGCCCGCGGGCGAGGTGCGCGAGCGCGACGTGCTCGCCGACTACGCGGGCTACCTCCGCCAGCTCGTCGACCTCTCCGGCATCCGCCCGCTGCGCGTCGTGGTCGACGCGGGCAACGGCATGGGCGGCATGACCGTCCCCGCCGTGCTCGGCACCGCGGCCGGCCTGCCCGAGCTGCCCATCGAGGTCATCCCGCTGTACTTCGAGCTCGACGGCACCTTCCCGAACCACGAGGCGAACCCGCTGGAGCCCGCGAACCTGGTGGACCTGCAGGAGGCGGTCGTCGAGCACGGCGCCGACCTCGGGCTCGCCTTCGACGGCGACGCCGACCGCTGCTTCGTGGTCGACGAGAAGGGCCGGGCCGTCACGCCCAGCGCCGTCGCCGCGGTCGTCGCGCTCCGCGAGATCTCGCGCGCGAAGGCGCAGGCGCCGGAGGACGAGGTCACGGTGCTGCACAACCTCATCACCTCGCGCATCGTGCCCGAGACCATCGAGGCCGCGGGCGCCACCGCCGTCCGCACGCGCGTGGGCCACTCGCTCATCAAGGACCAGATGGCCGCCACGGGCGCCGTCTTCGGCGGGGAGCACTCGGCGCACTACTACTTCCGCGACTTCTGGGGCGCCGACAACGGCATGCTCGCCGCCATGCACCTGCTCGCCGAGTTCGGCCAGACCGACGGGCTGATGTCCGACCTGTCCGCGCGCTACACGCCGTACGCGCTGTCGGGCGAGATCAACAGCACGGTCGACGACGTGCCCGCCGCGTACGAGCGCATCGTCGAGGCCTTCCGCGGTCGCGGCGAGTTCGACGAGTTCGACGGCCTCACGGTCGACGGCCCGGTCGACGCCGACGGCGCCTTCTGGTGGTTCAGCGTCCGCCCCTCGAACACCGAGCCGCTGCTGCGCCTCAACGTCGAGGCGTCGACCGAGGAGCGCATGGCCGCCCTCCGCGACGAGCTCCTGGGGCTGATCCGCGGGGCCTGATCCCGCCACCCGCATCATCCGACGCCGCGTCCCTCCTCGAGGGGCGCGGCGTCGTCGTGCGTCCGGCGGAGGGCATGGCGGCATACCCCCGGGGGGTTCCGCTCGATACCCCCAGGGGGTAGCATCGACGGGAACGGAGGTGGCCGCCATGGTCGGGTACAGCGAGGGCAAGGACGACATCCTCAAGCGGCTGCGTCGCGCGGAGGGCCAGGTGCGCGGCATCGAGCGCATGGTCGAGTCCGACACGTACTGCATCGACGTGCTGACCCAGGTGTCGGCCGTCACGCGGGCGATGGAGACCGTCGCCCTCAAGCTGCTCGACGACCACCTCGCGCACTGCCTCGCGGAGGCCGCCCGCGAGGGCGGGCAGGTGGCGGACGACAAGGTGCGCGAGGCCTCCGCGGCCATCGCGCGGCTCGTCCGGTCCTGATCCGCGCGGCACCCATCCGCGCCGTACCCATCCGCTTCGACCCCGAGGAGACCCCATGACCACCACGACCTTCCCCGTCACCGGCATGACCTGCGCGCACTGCGTCGCGAGCGTCACGGAGGAGGTCGGCGAGCTGCCGGGCGTCGCGTCCGTGGCCGTCGACCTCGTCGTCGGCGGCGCGTCCACCGTCATGGTCGAGAGCGACCGGCCCCTCGACCCCGCCGCCGTGCGCGCCGCGGTCGACGAGGCCGGGTACGTCGCGGAGGTCTGACGTGGTCGACCCCGCATCCGGATCCGCGCCCGCCGCGGGCCCCGTCTCCGCCCCGCTCGAGGACGGCGCCGAGCTCACGCGCGTCGACCTCGACGTGCAGGGCATGACGTGCGCCTCGTGCGCCATGCGCATCGAGCGGAAGCTCGGCCGGATGCCCGGGGTCGAGGCCGCCGTCAACTACGCCACCCACCGCGCGCGCGTGCGGCTGCCCGCGGGCACGAGCGTCGAGGACGCGATCCGCACCATCGAGCGCACGGGGTACCGCGCGTCCGAGCGGCCGGCGTGGGGAAGCGAGGCGGCGGAAAACGTCGCGCCGGCTGCCGCCCTCCCGGCGCCCGCGGACGACCGTGCGCCCGTCGCGGTGGAGGCCCCGCGCGTCCGTCCCGAGTCGGAGGTGCCGGACGCGGAGGCGCCGGACGCGGAGGCGCCCGACGCCTCCGACGCGGACGCCCCCGGCGCCGAGCCCGCCGCGCCGGTCCCCGCGCACCGCGACGCCGTCCCCGCCCGCCGCCCCGACGCCGACGAGCTCGCGCTCCGGCAGCGGCTCGTGGTCTCCGCGGCGCTCACCGTCCCCGTGTTCCTCCTGGCGATGGTCCCCGCGCTCCAGTTCGACGACTGGCAGTGGCTGTCGCTCACGCTCGCCGCGCCCGTCGCGGTGTGGGGTGCCTGGCCGTTCCACCGCTCGGCGGCCGTCAGCGCGCGCCACGGCGGCGTCGGCATGGACACGCTCGTGAGCATCGGCGTCGCGGCCGCGTTCCTGTGGTCGCTGTACGCGCTCTTCCTCGGCGATGCGGGCGAGCCCGGCATGCACATGGCCATGAGCCTCGTCACCGAGCCCGGCGGTGGATCCGGCGACATCTACCTCGAGGTCGCCGCGGCCGTCACCGTCTTCCTCCTCGGCGGGCGCTACCTGGAGGCGCGGGCCGCCCGGGCGTCCGGCGCCGCCCTCGCCGCGCTCCTCGACCTCGCCGCGAAGGACGTGGCCGTCGTCCGCGACGGCGTCGAGCGGCGGATCCCCATCCGCGAGCTGCGCGTCGGCGCGGAGTTCGTCGTGCGGCCGGGCGAGCGCATCGCCACCGACGGCGTGGTCGTCGACGGCTCCAGCGCCGTCGACCGCTCCCTCCTCACGGGCGAGTCCCTGCCCGAGGAGGTCGGCCCCGGCGACGACGTCACGGGGGCCACCCTCAACGCCGGCGGCCGCCTCCTCGTGCGCGCCACGCGCGTGGGGGAGGAGACGCGGCTCGCCCGCATGGCCGCGCTCGTCGAGGAGGCGCAGACCGGCAAGGCCCGGATCCAGCGCCTCGCCGACCGCGTCTCGGCCGTCTTCGTGCCCGTGGTGCTCCTGCTCGCGCTCGGCACGCTCGTCGGCTGGCTGCTGCTCGGCTTCCCGCCGGAGGCGGCATTCACCGCGGCCGTCGCGACGCTCATCATCGCCTGCCCGTGCGCCCTCGGCCTCGCGACGCCGACCGCGCTCCTCGTGGGCACGGGCCGCGGCGCGCAGCTCGGGATCCTCATCACCGGCCCGGAGGTGCTCGAGTCGACCCGCCGCATCGACACCGTCCTGCTCGACAAGACCGGCACCGTCACGACGGGCGTCATGTCGCTCGTGCGGGTCGTCCCCGCGGAGGGCATCGCCGCCGACGAGCTCGTGCGCGTGGCCGCCGCCCTCGAGGCGCGGAGCGAGCACCCGGTCGCGCGCGCCGTCGTCGAGGCCGCGGGCACCGGATCCCTCCCCGCCGTCGAGGGCTTCGTCGCGACCGCGGGCCTCGGCGTCCACGGCGTCGTCGACGGCCGCGCGGTCGCGGTGGGTCGGCCCTCGTGGCTCGCCGAGGCCTGGTCGGCCCGGCCCGACGCCGCGCTCGCGCAGGCGCTCCGGGAGGCCGAGGCCGCCGGATCCACCGTCGTCGCGGTCGCCTGGGACGGCGCCGTGCGCGGCGTCCTCGCCGTCGCCGACACCGTGAAGCCCACGAGCGCGGAGGCCGTGCGCCGGCTCCGCGCGCTCGGCCTGCGCCCCGTCCTCCTCACGGGCGACACGGCGGGCGCCGCGCACCGCGTCGCCGCGGAGGTGGGCATCGACGAGGTGGTCGCGGGCGTCCTCCCCGAGGGCAAGCTCGACGCGGTCCGCCGCCTCCAGGCCGAGGGCCGCGTGGTGGCGATGGTCGGCGACGGCGTGAACGACGCGGCCGCCCTCGCGCAGGCCGACCTCGGCATCGCTATGGGCACGGGCACCGACGCGGCCATCGAGGCGGGCGACATCACGATCGTCCGCGGCGACCTCGTCCTCGTGGCCGACGCCGTGAGCCTCGCGCGCCGCACGCTCGGCACCATCCGCGGCAACCTGTTCTGGGCCTTCGCCTACAACGCCGCCGCGATCCCCGTGGCGATGCTCGGGCTGCTCAACCCGCTCGTCGCCGGGCTCGCCATGGCGCTGTCCTCGGTGTTCGTCGTCACGAACAGCCTCCGCCTGCGGTCGTTCCGCTAGCCGTCGGACGCCCGCCCGTCCGTCATCCACGGGCGGGCGTCACGGGACGGGTGGGAGACTGGACGCATGACCCTGCTCCCGGACGCCACCAGCACCGCCCTGCCCTTCCGCGTCGCCGACCTCTCGCTCGCCGAGTCCGGCCGCCACCAGATCCGCCTCGCCGAGAACGAGATGCCCGGCCTCATGGCCCTCCGCGAGGAGTTCGGCGCGTCGCAGCCGCTCGCCGGCGCGCGCATCGCCGGCTCGATCCACATGACCGTGCAGACGGCCGTGCTCATCGAGACCCTCACCGCCCTCGGCGCGCAGGTGCGCTGGGCGAGCTGCAACATCTTCAGCACGCAGGACGAGGCGGCCGCCGCGGTCGCCGTCGGCGCGGGCACCCCGGATGCGCCCGCGGGCGTGCCGGTCTTCGCCTGGAAGGGCGAGACGCTCGAGGAGTACTGGTGGTGCACCGAGCAGATCTTCGACTGGTCGGGCGAGGCCGCGGCCGCGGACGCCGACTGGACCGGCCCGAACATGATCCTCGACGACGGCGGCGACGCCTCGCTCCTGGTGCACAAGGGCCGCGAGTACGAGCTCGCCGGCGTCGTGCCCGAGACCCCCGAGGACGCGAGCCACGAGTACCGCGTCATCCTCGACACGCTCCGCCGCAGCCTCGAGGCGTCGGGCGACCGCTGGACCCGCCGCGCCGCCGACATCCAGGGCGTCACCGAGGAGACCACCACGGGCGTCCACCGCCTGTACGAGCTGGCGCGCGACGGCGAGCTGCTGTTCCCCGCGATCAACGTCAACGACTCGGTCACCAAGAGCAAGTTCGACAACAAGTACGGCATCCGCCACTCGCTGCCCGACGGCCTCAACCGCGCCACCGACGTCCTCATCGGCGGCAAGGTCGCGTTCGTCGTGGGCTACGGCGACGTGGGCAAGGGCGCGGCCGAGGCGCTGCGCGGACAGGGCGCGCGCGTCATCGTCTCCGAGGTCGACCCGATCTGCGCGCTCCAGGCGGCGATGGACGGCTACCAGGTCGCGCGCCTCGAGTCGGTCATCGAGCACGTCGACATCCTCGTCACCGGCACGGGCAACGTCGACGTGGTCCGCGTCGAGCACATCGAGCGCATGAAGCACCAGGCCATCATCGCCAACGTCGGGCACTTCGACAACGAGATCGACATGGCCGGCCTCGAGCGCCTCCCCGGCGTCGAGAAGGTCGAGATCAAGCCGCAGGTGCACGAGTGGCGCCTGCCGTCCGGCCGCAGCGTGCTCGTCCTGTCCGAGGGCCGCCTGATGAACCTCGGCAACGCGACCGGCCACCCGTCGTTCGTGATGAGCAACTCGTTCACGAACCAGGTGCTCGCGCAGATCGAGCTGTGGGTCCGCAACGACCAGTACCCGATCGGCGTGTACGTGCTCCCGAAGCACCTCGACGAGAAGGTGGCGCGCCTGCACCTCGACGCGCTCGGCGTGGAGCTCACGGAGCTGCGCCCCGAGCAGGCCGCCTACATCGGCGTCGCGGTCGAGGGGCCGTACAAGGTGGACCACTACCGCTACTGATCCGCGGATCCCGACGACGCCGTCCGTCCCCTCGCGGGGCGGGCGGCGTCGTCGCGTCCGGGCGCGGGGAGGCGGGGCGCCGCGCGTCCCGGCGGCGGGCGGCGGGCGGCGCGCGTCGGGCCGCCGACCGTCGGGTGCGCCGGTCAGGAGCCGGTGGACCCGCCGCGCGCCGGGAACCCGTGGGGGAGCCCCGCGAGGATCGGCTCCAGCGCGGCCAGGCGCTCCCGCTCGAGCATCAGCGCGCGGTGCTCGCGCTCGCGGCGCACCGCGCCGACGGCCTGCACGAACGACTCGGGATCCGTCGTCGGCAGCGGCGACACGTGCGGCGCCGCCTCGTCGGCGAGCTCGAGCGCGAGCCGGGCCCGCGAGGCGGGCGCCATGGCGTCGCGCTGCGTGAGGAAGCGGGCGATGCGGCGGCCGAGCGCGTCCGGCAGGCGGCCGACGTCGGCCTCGGACGCCCACGCCTCCAGCTGCGGCGGAACGGGCGGGAGGGGCGGCGGGTAGGCGGGCACGCGCTCGTGCTGCGAGCGGGTGCCCGCCACGAGGTCGCCGAGGCGCTGCGACCGCGGCGACAGCAGGCCCACGAGCGCCGCGAGCCCGCCGAACGTGAGGTAGACCTCGAGGATCCCGACGAGGGCCCGGGCGACCGCGTGCCGGAGGCCGATGCCGCCGCCGTCCGCCCGGACGATGCGCGCGCCGACGGCCCAGCGGCCGAGCGAGCGTCCGCGCGAGGCGGTCTCGACGACCACGGGCAGCACGACGACGGAGAGCACGATCGCGGCGATGGCGCACGCGGCGGCGGAGGACTCGTCGAGCACCCCCTGCACGCCGAGCCAGCCGATGCCGAGCGCGAGGAGCAGGGCGACGGCGACCGAGGCGAGCACGTCGATCGCGGCGCCCGCGGCACGGAGCACGAAGCCCGCCGGGCGGACGTCGAGGGCGACGGCCTCGCCGACCACGAGCGCGTCGGGACCGTCCGAGAGCGTCGGGTCGTGCGCGTCGGCGGCCGCCATGCATATAGTCAAGCAGATGGACCTCGACGCCTACACTGCCGCCCACCGGGACGGGTGGGACCGGCTCGCCCGCCTCGCCGGCCGGCGCCGGCTCACCGGACCCGACGCCGACGAGCTCGTCGACCTCTACCAGGCGGGCGCGGCCGAGCTGTCCGCGATCCAGGCGGCGGCGGGATCCACGGCGCAGGGCGACCGGCTCTCCATCGCGCTCTCGCGGGCCCGCATGCGCTTCACCGGCCAGACCACGAACGTGGCCGCGCGCATCCCGGCGTTCTTCGCGCTCGACCTGCCGGCGGCCCTGCACCGGATCCGCTGGCTCACCCTCGCGGTCGCCCTCGCGACCGTCGGCCTGGTCGCCCTCTACGCCACCTGGATCCTCCGCGACCCGTCGGCGATCGCGAGCCTCGGCAGCGACGCCGACCTGCGCAGGTACGTCGAGGACGACTTCATCGACTACTACAGCTCCAACCCGGCCGCCTCGTTCACGGGCCAGGTCTGGACGAACAACGCGTGGATCGCCGCGCAGTGCGTGGCCTTCGGCATCACCGGCCTCTGGGTGCCGTACGTGATGCTGCAGAACGCGCAGGGCCTCGGGACGACGACCGCGGTCATGTTCCACTACGGCGAGGGCGGCACGTTCTTCTCCTACATCCTCCCGCACGGTCTGCTGGAGCTGACGGCGATCTTCGTGGCGGCCGCCGCGGGCCTGCGCATCTCGTGGTCGTGGATCGCGCCCGGCGCCCGCACGCGCGGGCAGGCGCTCGCCGAGGACGGGCGGGCGCTCATCACGGTGGCCATGGGGCTCGTGCTCGTGCTGCTCGTCTCGGGGATCATCGAGGGCTTCGTGACGCCGCAGCCGTGGCCCGTGCCGCTGAAGATCGCGATCGGGGCCGTCGCGCTCGGGGCGTTCCTCTTCTACATGGTGGTCGTCGGCGGCCGGGCCGTGCGCGCGGGCGCCACGGGCGACCTGGACGAGTTCGAGGCGGGCGGCCGGCGGATCGTCGCGGGCTGAGCCCGGTCGGATCCGCCGGCCGCCCGCCTCGCGGGTGGCGCCGGCGCGGATCAGGCCGCGGTCGCGCCGCCCGCCGGGTCGACGTCCGCCTCGAGGGGCGTCGCGGCCACCGACGTGCCGACGTGCAGGCGGAAGGCGCCCGGCTCGCGCCGCCAGCCGCCGTCCCAGTGCTCGAGGGCGCGCGCGCCGATCGCGACGTCCACGTCGGCGGACGCGCCCGCCTCGAGCTCGACCGTCGCGAAGCCCGCGAGCCAGCGGACCGGCCGGTCGACGGCGGATCCGGCGCGGGAGAGGTACGCCTGCACGACCTCCTTGCCCGCGCGGTCGCCCGTGTTCGTCACGCGGACGGTCGCGGCGACGCCGCCCGCGCCGTCGTCGCGGACCCGCAGGTCGTCGAGCGCGTGCGTCGTGTAGCCGAGGCCGTGGCCGAACGGGTACGCGGGCGTCGCGCCGGAGCGGAGCCACGCGCGGTAGCCGACGTGGATCCCCTCGTCGTAGACCACCTTCCCGTCCACGGGCGTGACGGAGCGGACGGGCACGTCCTCCTCCGCGGCCGGCCACGTGGTGGGGAGGCGGCCGCCGGGCTCGACGGCGCCGAGGAGCACGTCGGCGAGGGCGCCGCCGAACTCCTGGCCGCCGAACCAGGAGAGGAGCACCGCCTGCACGTCGTCGCGCCAGGGGAGGAGCACGGGCGAGCCCGAGTTGACGACGACGACCGTCCGCGGGTTCGCCGCGGCGACGCGGCGCACGAGCTCGTCCTGGCGGCCGGGGAGCGCGAGGGTGTCGCGGTCGAAGCCCTCGGACTCGACCTGCGCGTTGGTGCCGACCACCACGATCGCCACGTCCGCGCCGGTGGCCGCCCGCACGGCCTCGTCGAGGAGGCGGTCGGGCTCGGACTCGTCGGCCTCGAGGCCCACGGTGATGCCGAGGATCCCTGCGAGGCCGCCGGGCGCGCTCGTCAGCTCGAACTCGACCCGGAGGTCCACCGGCTCGCCCGCGGTCGCCCGGAGCGGCGCCGAGATGGAGGGCGGGGACATCAGGCTCGCGCCGAGGTCCATGCCCACGGGCGCGGCGCCGTCCTCGCGGAGGAGCGCGCCGTCGGCGAAGACGCGGCCGCGGCCGGTGGCGCTGAAGCCGAAGAGGACCTCGCCGGTCTGCTGCGGCGTCCAGCGCGTCGTGATCTCGATCACCGCGGCCGTGCCCGTGGGCGCGTCGCCGCCGAAGTACATGAGCGTCGTCGCGCGGCGGTCCTCCGCGAAGACCTCGGCGCCGTCGGCGTCGAGGAAGCGCACGAGGGCGCCGGGCTCGCCCGTGCGGGGGTTGGCGATCTCCGCGAGCGGCAGCTCCTGGATCCCCTTCTGCACCACGGCGCCGCGGGCGTACCGCACCTCGACGTCGTCGCCCAGGGCGTCGCGGATCCCGTCGAGCGGCGTCACCACGTGCTCCGGGATCACGGTCGCGCTGCCGCCGCCCTGCGTGCGCGCCTCCACGGCGTTGTGGCCGATGACGGCGACGGTGCGGAGCGCGGACGCGTCGAGCGGCAGGGCGCGGTCCTCGTTGCGCACGAGCACGGCGCCGGCCGCGGCGGCCGTGCGCGCGAACGCGACGCCGTCCTCGACCTCGACGGGCGCGGGCACGACGGCGTCGAAGCCCTCGAGCGCGCCGACGCGGGCGGCGAGGCGGAGCAGGCGCACGACCTTGCGGTCGAGGTCGGCCTCGGGCACGCGGCCGTCGCGGACGGCCTCGAGGAGCGCGTCGCCCCACGCGCCCACCGGGCCCGGCATCTCCAGGTCCTGCGACGCGCGGGCGGCGTCGACGCTGCGGACGCCCGTCCAGTCGCTGACGACCACGCCGTCGAAGCCCCACTCGGAGTTGAGCGGCGTCTCGAGCAGGTCGTTCTCCGTGGAGGTCGTGCCGTTGATCGAGTTGTAGGAGCTCATCACGAGCCAGGCGCGCGACTCCACGACGGCCTTCTCGAACGCGGCGAGGTACAGCTCGCGGAGCGCCCGCTCGGACACGACGCTGTCGGCCGTGAAGCGGTCGGTCTCGTACTCGTTGGCGACGTAGTGCTTGGGGGTCGCGCCGACGCCGTTCTCCTGCACGCCGCGCACGTACGCGGCGGCGAGGTCGGCGGTGAGCAGCGGATCCTCGCTGAACGCCTCGAAGTGCCGGCCGCCGTAGGGCGAGCGGTGCAGGTTGATGGTCGGGCCGAGCACGACGTCGACGCCCTTCCGGCGGGCCTCGACCGCGGAGGCGCGGCCGTAGCGGGCGGCGATCCCGGTGTCCCAGCTCGACGAGAGCGCGGACGCGGACGGCAGGTTGAGCGAGGGCGAGCGCTCGTCCCAGACCTCGCCGCGCACGCCGCTCGGGCCGTCGGAGACGAGCATGCGGCGGAGGCCGATCCCCTCCACGGGCCAGGTGGTCCAGAAGTCGCGGCCCGTGACCAGCTGCACCTTCCGCTCGAGGGTCAGGCGGCCGGCGAGCTCCTCCAGGGCCGCCGTGTCGGGGTCGAGCGGGGTGGGGGCGTCGTGCGTGTCGTGCGGGTCCATGGGTGCTCCTGGGGGGACGTCGGCGTCGGGTCGAGTCTGCTCGCGGTCGGCGCGGGCGGCGGGATCGGGGGCGCCCGTCACCGCACGCCCTTCACGCGGAAGGCGGCGAGCGCGCCGAGGATCCCGGCGGCGGCGCCGGAGAGGAACAGACCCGGGTAGCCGAAGGCCGCGACCACGCCGCCGGCCGCCGTGGGCACGAGCGACTGCGGCAGGGCCTGCGCGATGTTGACGACGCCGAGGTCCTTGCCGTTGTCGGCGTCGCTCGGCAGCACGTCGGTGATGAGCGCGAGGTCCACGGCGTAGAACGAGCCGATGCCCGCGCCGATCACGAGCTGCGCGGCGTACACGACGGCGAGGCTGGGCGCGAGGGCGAGGATCACGAGGCCCACGACCGCGACGAGCGCGGCGGCGGCGACGAACACCTTGCGGCGGCCGAGGCGGTCGCTCAGCCAGCCGGCCACGAAGGTCGTCGCGACGACGCCGATCACGTTGAAGAGCGTCGCGACGAACACGGCGTTCGCCACGTCGGCCTCCGCGACCCCGAGGTCGTCGATCAGGTAGAGCGCGAGGTAGTTGGTGGCCGTCACGGCGGAGGCCGTGAGGAGGAAGCGCATGAGCCACGCCCAGCCGAAGTCGGGGTTGCGGCGCGGGTCGAACACGAACGAGCCGAGGAGCTCCCGCACGCGGAGGCGCGCCGCCGGGCGCTCGACGAGCACGCGGTCGCGGAAGACCAGCGCGAAGGCGACGACGACGGCCACGCCGACGGCGCCCGGCACGAGCACCTGCTGCGTGGTCGTGGTGAAGAGCTGCACGATGAAGGTGCCCACGACGAGCGAGCCGTTCTGCGCGACGCCGACGGCCGCGGCCACCCGGCCGCGGTTCCGGGGCCGCGCGGAGTCGGCCATCACGGCGATGAGGGCGGCGATGGCGGCGTTGAAGCAGCCCTGCACGAGCATCCACGCGCCGACGAGCGCGAGCACGGACGTCGCCTGGGTCAGGAGGACGAGGGCGCCGTAGCCGAGCACGACGCCGCCGATGATCCACGGGCGCCGCATGCCGAACCGGCCGGGCGTGCGGTCGGAGAGGCGGCCGGCGAGCGGGTTCACCACGAGGGCCACGAGCGCGCCGAGGCCGAGCACGAGGCTGAGCGTGCCGGCGGTGTTCCCGGGCGCGACCTCGGCGACCTTGAGCGCGAGCGACACGATGATGGGCGGGAGCAGCGCCACGAAGAGGCCGAGGAGCGCGATGGGCATCCCGATCTCGGCTCGGCGGGATCCGGGCGGGCGGACGCCGTCCGATCCGCTGTCGTGGGGGCGCGACGCGCCCCGGGTCTGCTGCTCTCGGACTGCGTCGGCCACGGTGCCTCCTGATGTCGGGCCGCCCTCGTCGGCGGCGCGGCACGACGGTAGCACGAGAAACCGACCAATGGTAGGCATTGGCGGGTGCCCGGGATCGCTAGGGTCGACGCATGGCAGGGGCAGAGGGGCCGCGGCGCTACGCGAAGGGCGCCGCGCGACGTCGCGACATCCTCGAGGCGGCGCTGGCCCTCATCGCCGAGCGGGGCTACTCCGCGTCGTCGCTGCAGGAGATCGCCGACGCCGTGGGCATCAGCAAGGCCGGCGTCCTGCACTACTTCGACTCGCGCGAGGCGCTCATCGCGGCCGTGCTCGAGGAGCGCGACGCGCACTCGGCGGCGGACCACCGCGAGGCCGTCCCCGACGCCGACCCGAGCGACATGGTCGGCATGCTCCTGCACGCGAGCTCGCGCAACGCGGAGACGCCCGGCCTCGTGGCCCTCTACTCGCGGCTCGTCGTGGACGCCGCCGGGGCCGAGCACCCCGCGCACGCCTACATCGCCGGCCGCTACGCGCGCGTCGTGGGCGCGGTCGCCGACCAGGTGCGCGCGCTCGACGTGGCGCTCCCGGACGGCATGGACCCGGAGGGGTTCGCCCGGGTCGCGGTCGCCATCAGCGACGGGCTGCAGCTGCAGTGGAGCTACCGGCCGGACATCGACATGCGGGACGCGATCGAGCGGGCCATCCGCGCGCTCAGCGGCGGGGCGCTGCCGGTGCCGGTCGCGGATCCGGCCACGGCGCCCGCCTGAGCGGGGCGGCCGGAGCGCTCGACCCCTGCGCGGCGGCCCGCGCGGCGCAGACCCCGACGACCCCGACGCGGAGCGCCCGGCGCCTCAGAGCCGCCCGGTGGCCTTCAGCCGGATGTACCGGTCGGCGAGCGCGGGCGGCAGGTCCGCGGGCGCGCCCGTGACGACGTCGGCGCCGAGCCGGCGCACGGCCGCCTCCACGCGCGCCACGTCGAGGAGCGCGCGCTCGGCGGCGGCGGCCCGGTAGACGGCGGCGCGGCCCGAGCGGTCGGCGGCGCGCTCGGCGAGGCCCGGATCCACGACCGCCGCCACCAGCACGTGGTGCGTCCGGGTGAGCTGCGGCAGCGCCTGGAGGAGCGCGCGCGAGCTGCCGGGGGAGTCGATCGCGGTGAGCAGCACCACGAGCGACCGCTGCGACACGATGCGGCGCACGAGGGCGGGCACGGCCGTCCAGTCGGTCTCGAGGAGCTCCGGATCCACCGGCGCGAGCGCGTCGACCATGCGCGAGACGACGTCGCCGCCGGCTCCGGCCCGGACGCGCGCGCGGACGCGGCGGTCGTGCGCCACGAGGTCCACCCGGTCGCCCGAGCGCGTGGCGAGCGCGGCGAGCAGGAGCGACGCCTCGAACGCCGTGTCGAGGCGCGTCTCGTCCCGGATCCGGCCCGCGGCGGTGCGCCCCGTGTCGAGCACGAGCACCACGCGGCGGTCGCGCTCGGGCCGCCAGGTGCGCACGACCACGTCCTGCCGGCGCGCGGTGGCCCGCCAGTCGATCGAGCGGACGTCGTCGCCGCGCACGTAGTCGCGCAGGCTGTCGAACTCGGTGCCCTGGCCGCGGACCATGAGCGCCGTGCGGCCGTCGAGCTCGCGCATGCGCGCGAGGCGGGACGGCAGGTGGCGGCGGGAGCGGAAGGGCGGCAGGACGCAGACGGCGCCGGGGGAGACGAGCGTCGCCTGGCGCGCGGCGAGGCCGAGCGGGCCGGCCGAGCGGATCGTGACGCGCTCGGTTCGGCGCTCGCCGCGACGCGTGGGCGTGAGGGAGAGGCGGATCGCGCGGCGCTCGCCCGCGGGGATCCGCACCCGGTCGCGCGTGGAGGACGCGCCGGCGGACGGCTGCCACGCGTCGCGCACGACGGCCCGCAGCGTGCGCGACCCGCGGTTCGTGACGAGGAGCGTGCTCTCGCCGGTCTCGTCGAGGCGGATCCGCGCGGGCAGCACCCGCTCCAGCGCCACGGCCCGCGGGCTCCCGGCCAGCGCGAGATCGACGGCGACGAGGAGGGCGACCAGGATTATCCAGCCGGCGAGGACCGCGTACGCCGCGTCCGGCCCGTCGCCGAGCAGGACGACGGGCACGAGCCCCAGGAGGAGCAGCGCGACGGTGCGGCCGGTGAGGGCCATCTAGCGGCGCGCCACTAGATCGGCACCTGCACCTGCGACAGGACGCTGCGCAGCACGGCGTCGACGGAGACGCCCTCGAGCTCGGCCTCGGGCCGCAGCGCGATGCGGTGGCGGAGCACCGGCAGCACCATCTCCTGCACGTGGTCGGGCGTCACGGCCTCGAAGCCGCTGAGCCAGGCCCACGCGCGGCTGGCGGCCAGGAGGCTCGTGGATCCGCGCGGCGAGACGCCGAGCTGCACCGACGGCGAGCGGCGGGTGGCGCGCGCGAGGTCCACCATGTACGCGAGCACGTCCGGCCCCACCCGCACCTCGCGGACGGCGGCCTGCGCCCGGCGGAGCCCGTCGGCGTCGAGCACGGGCTCGACGCCCGCGGCGCGGAGGTCGCGCGGGTCGAAGCCCTCGGAGTGGCGGCGGAGCACCTCCACCTCGGAGTCGCGCTCCGGCAGGTCGAGCACGAGCTTCAGGAGGAAGCGGTCGAGCTGCGCCTCGGGCAGCGTGTACGTGCCCTCGTACTCGACGGGGTTCTGCGTGGCCGCGACGAGGAACGGCTCGGGCAGCGGGTGGCTCTCGCCGTCGACCGTGACCTGCCGCTCCTCCATCGCCTCCAGCAGCGCCGACTGCGTCTTCGGCGGCGTCCGGTTGATCTCGTCGGCCAGCAGGACGCTCGTGAACACCGGCCCGCGGCGGAACGAGAACGCGCCCTCGCGGGAGTCGTACACGAGGGATCCGGTGATGTCGCCGGGCATGAGGTCGGGCGTGAACTGCACGCGCGCGGTGTCGAGCCGGAGGGCCTGGCTGAGCGAGCGGACGAGCAGCGTCTTCGCGACGCCGGGGACGCCCTCGAGGAGGACGTGGCCGCGCGCGAGGAGGGCGATGATCATGCCGGTCACGGCGCCGTCCTGCCCGACGACGGCCTTGCCGACCTCGGTCCGGACGGCGAGCAGGCTGGTGCGGAGGTCGTCGGTCATGGGTCCATTCTCCTGGGCGGGGCGGGCGGATCGGCGGGGTCGGCGGGGCGGGCGGGGTCCGGTCGCGCGCGGCCGTCGGGCGCGGCGGCCGCGGCGACCCGGCGCTCGAGGGCGGCGAGGAGGCCGGCGAGGTCGACCAGGTCGCGGTCGCCGCGCGGCCGGTCGTCGAGGAGCAGGGCGCGGACGCGGGCCGGGTCCTCGCGGAGCGCGGCGGCGGATGCGGCCACCACGTCGTCCACGGACGCGAGCCGCCCGAGCGCCAGCGTCGACGCGATGCGGTCGACCGTGCCGACCCGGAGCGCGTCGAGGGCGTGGCCCCGCGCGTCCGCCCGCTGGTAGAGGCGCGCCCGGCCCTCCGCGGTCTCGTCGGCGCGCACCACGACGGGCAGCCGCTCGACGACGAGCGGCCCGAAGCGGCGGCCGCGCCACACGGCCGCGGCGACCGCCGCGAGGCCCGCGAGCGCGATCGCGGGCGTCACCCATCCCGGCGTGAGCTCGCCGAGGGTGGGCGGGGCGTCGCCCGCGGCGTCGTCCGGCGACGGCGTGTACCAGACGAGCCGCGGGCGCTGGCCGAGCACGCCGAGCGCCAGGGCGGCGGATCCGCGCTCCGCGATGCGCTCGTTGGTGAGCACCGGGTCGGCGCCGAGCACCGTCACGGTGCCGCCGTCGGCGCGCGTCGAGGGGACCTCGACGAGCGCGAACGCGGAGCCGGTGTCGTCGGGGAAGCAGGTGGTCACGCCCGCGGCGGGCGCGTCGACCAGGCGGAACACGGGCGCGTCGGCGGGGAGGGACCCGGCCGCCTCGGCCGCCGGGAGCGCGCAGCCCGCGTCCAGGGCGCCGCTCGCCGACGCGGCCTCGCCGCCCGCCGCGACGGCGGGCGCGAGGGCCCGGAGCGTGCGGAAGTCGGGGGCGATCAGCACGGTGCGCGTCGCGAGGCCCGCCACCTCGGCGAGCCGCGCGTCGTCCAGCCGGTCGGAGGTGGGCCCGAGCACGAGGGTCGTGTCGTCCCCGTCGCCCGCGGCGGCGCGCGCGGCGTCGAGGGTGCCGACGACCTCGACGTCCACGCCCTGGGCCGCCAGCACGCGCGCGAGCGCCTGCGTGCCGCCGGGCGCGGCGCTGTCGGGGGCGAGCGGCTCCGCCTGGCGGGCCGCGCCGCCGAGCGCGAGGGAGACCAGCGCGATCACGACGGCCACGAGGGCCAGGGCGATCCAGCGGGCGGACCGGCGGAGCGCGTGCCCGGCCGTGCGCGTCTCGGCGGTCGCGCGGCCGGTCTCGGGCGCCGCGCCCGCGGGGTCCTCGGCGCCGGTCCCGGGAGCCGGTCGCGCGGGGGCCGGCGCGCTCACGCGGGGCCCGTCGCCACGGGCTCGCGCCGGACGGGGACGGCCGTCCGGAGGTCGCGGTCGAGCGCGGCCAGCCGGTCGAGCGACTCCTCCGTGCCGGGGCGGTCGAGGTAGCGGACGCCGTCGAAGTCGGCGGCGGCCGCGAGGAGGCGGTCCGCGTGCGCGGGGTGGGCGGCGCCGGCGCGGCGGGAGAACCCGCGGGCCGTGGTGCCGGGATCCACCGCGACGATCGTGCGCTCGGCCTGCTCGCGCGCGATCGCCCGGAACAGGTCGGACACGGCGGCCGCGAGGTCCCCGGCGCGGCGGGCGGCGTCGGCGGACCGGCGGAGCTCCTCGGCGGAGCGCCGGTCGTCGATCCCGAACAGGGCGTCGCGGTCGGCGTCCGCGCGCCGGCGGTCCCGCCGCGGGGCGCCGAACACGAGGAACGCGACCACGACGACCACGACCGCCAGGAGCGCGATGAGGAGCGGCACGAGGTCGCCGAGGCCGTCGCCCGCCCCGGAGAACAGCCGCGCGATCCAGTCGCCCACGGCCTGCGCGGCGAGGTCGAGCGCGGTGGGCCGGGCGGCCTGGTACTCGGGGCGCGACAGCTCGTCCCCGACGAGGCGGCGGGCCTCGTCGGCGTCGGGGTCGAGCGGCACGGCCGCGGCCAGCGTCCCGGGGGCCGCCGACCACGCCGCCGCCAGCGACGCGCCGATCTTCACGCGCGGCCCGGGACGGCGTAGGGGTCGCGGGCGTCTGGGCCGGTGGCCGACGCGGATCCGGCGGCGCGCTCCTCCGCGAAGCGCGCGAGCTCGAGGTCGAGGCCCTCGCGGCGCATGCGGAGGTCGATGTAGAGGATGGCCGCGTTCGACGACGTGACCACGCCGCCGACGCTGGCGACGACGAGGCTCACCACGAACACCACGACCTGCGACGCGACGTAGAAGGCGGTGGAGGCGTCGAACACCTGGAAGTCGAGCTGCCCGTTGGGGAAGAGCAGGGTCTGCAGGATGGAGGCGAGGAGCGTCAGCGGCACCGTGACCACGTTCGTCGCGAGCGACACGATGGCCGCGGTGAGCAGCAGGATCCCGAGCGTGCGCCAGAACGCGCCCGTGGAGAGGGTCCACGACCGGCGCGCGGCAGCGAAGGGCGGCAGCCCCTCGATCACGATCGCGCTCGGCACGAACGCGAGCCGCGTCGACACCCAGGCCGCGACGACGGCGAGCCCGACCGCCCCGAGGACGCCGACGAGGATCCCGACCACGATGCCGGCCCCGCCCGCGAGCACGAGGAGCACGACGACGCCCGCGAGCACGCCGGCCACGAGGGTCCACCCGACGCTGACGACGAGGCTCCAGAGCACGAGGGGGCGGAGCCGGGGGAGCGTCGCCCGCCAGAGGGCCCGCATCCGCAGGCGCTCGCCGAGCGTGCCGCGGGCGACCTCGTTCGCGATGACGCCCTGCAGGAACGCCGACGCCACGAGGGAGAGCACCAGGGTCACGAGCGTGGCGACCACGACGGCCGCGACGCCGCCCGCGATCAGCGCGCCGCGGTCGTCCTCCCGGGCCGAGAGCACGCGCGTGACGACGAAGCCGGTGACGCCGCCCACGAGCACGAGCGAGACGAGGCTGGCGACGCCCTGCACGAGGAGCGCCGTGCCGACCGTGGCGGCGGGGTTGCGCCGGAGCGTCGCGAACGAGCCGGCGAGGATCGCGCCCAGGCCGAGGGGGCGCAGCGGCAGGAGGCCGGGCTTCGGCGGCGGGGTCCACCCGGACGGGGGAGCGGTCCACCCCGTGGGCGGCGCGCCCCAGCCGGCGGGCGGGGCGCCGGGCGCGGCGGGCGCGGGAGGCGCGACCGGCGGCGGCGGGGGCGTCCGGTCCGTCCGCGCGTCGCTCCCCGGGGCGCGGTCCGGCCCGGACGGCGCGGCGCCGGGCGCCTGCCAGCTCTGGTCATCGCTCACGCTGGCCAGCCTCCCACAGGCCCGCCGCCGCGGTCGGGGCGCCGCGCGCGGCGCGGGTCCGGGCGATACCGCGGATCCACCGGCTAGCCTGGGGGTTCCGAGGACAGGGAACACGTAGGCAGATGACAGCACGGATCCTGGTGGTCGACGACGACACCGCGCTCGCCGAGATGATCGGCATCGTCCTGCGCACCGAGGGCTTCGAGCCCTCCTTCTGCGGGGACGGCGGCCAGGCGCTCGCGGCCTTCCACGAGGGCAAGCCCGACCTGGTGCTCCTCGACCTCATGCTCCCGGGCCTCGACGGCATCCAGGTGTGCGACCTCATCCGCGCCGAGTCGGGCGTCCCCATCATCATGCTCACGGCGAAGTCCGACACGGCCGACGTCGTCAAGGGCCTCGAGTCCGGCGCCGACGACTACATCGTCAAGCCCTTCAACCCGAAGGAGCTCGTCGCCCGGATCCGCACGCGCCTCCGCCCCGCGGCCGCCGCGTCGCCCGGGCTCCTCCAGGTCGGCGACCTCGTGGTCGACGTCGAGGGCCACGAGGTGCGCCGCGGCGACGTCCGGATCAACCTCACGCCCCTCGAGTTCGACCTCCTGCACGCGCTCGCGAGCCGCCCGCAGCAGGTGTTCACGCGCGAGATGCTCCTCGAGCAGGTCTGGGGCTACCAGTACAAGGCCGACACGCGCCTCGTCAACGTGCACGTGCAGCGCCTGCGCGCGAAGGTCGAGGACGACCCGGACAACCCGCGCATCGTCATGACCGTGCGCGGCGTCGGCTACCGCGCGGGGGCAGCGGCCTAGACCCATGCGCCCCCTGCCCGCGTGGCTCGTCGAGTGGAGGTCGTGGCCGCGCCGCCTCGTCCGGATCTGGTCGGTCTCCCTCCAGTTCCGCACCGTCCTCCTCACGGTCGCGCTCTCCGGCGGCACGGTCCTCCTCATCGGCGTGCTGATGACCCAGAGCATCTCGAGCGACCTCTTCCGCCAGCGCCTCGACACGGTGCTCGCGCAGTCGAACAGCGCCACCAGCCGGATGCAGGAGCAGTTCACGTCCTCCGACGCGTCCGACCAGACCGAGCTGGAGCAGCTGCGCACGCAGGTGTTCGACGAGCTCCGCGGCAGCGCCATCAACCTCTCCGACTTCGCGTTCCGGCGGACGCCCGGCACGGAGGCGCGGAACGTCCTGCAGAACGCGTCCACGGCGGACTACGTCGACAGCCTCCTGAGCGCCGACCTGCGCCGGGCCGTCGGCGCGGGCTCGGGCACGCAGCAGTGGCAGTCCGTCGCGATCCCGGTGGGCGACACGGGGCAGACGAGCCCCGGCATCGTCGTGGGCTCCAGCATCGACATCCCGTCGGCCGGCCGGTACGAGCTGTACCTCGTCTACGACCTCGGCGACATCCAGCAGACCCTCGACTTCGTCGCCGGCACGATCCTCGTGGCCTTCCTCTTCCTCGTCGTGCTCATCGGCGCCATCGCGTGGGTCGTCGTGCGGCTCGTGGTCGCGCCCATCCGGGTGGCGGCCGACACCAGCCAGAAGCTCGCGGCCGGCCAGCTCGAGGAGCGCCTGCCCGTCAAGGGCGACGACGTGATCGCGACGCTCGCCCGCTCCTTCAACGGCATGGCCGACTCGCTGCAGTCGCAGATCACCCAGCTCGCCGACCTCTCCCAGCTGCAGCAGCGCTTCGTGTCGGACGTGTCGCACGAGCTGCGGACGCCGCTCACCACGATCCGCCTCGCGGGCGGCGTGCTCTACGACCTGCGCGAGGACTTCAGCCCGCCCGCGGCCCGGAGCGCCGAGCTGCTGCACACCCAGGTCGACCGGTTCGAGACGCTCCTCGCCGACCTGCTGGAGATCAGCCGGTTCGACGCGGGCGCGGTCGACCTCGTCACGGAGCCCACGAACCTGGTGCGGCTCGTCGAGGACTCCATCGAGGAGTTCCAGGGCCTCGCCGCGCAGAAGGGCTCGGAGCTGCGGCTCGTCGCGCCCGGCGGCTACTTCGACGCGGAGATGGACGCCCGCCGGGTCCGCCGCATCGTCACCAACCTGCTCGGCAACGCCCTCGACCACGGCGAGGGCCGCCCCATCGTCCTCACGGTCGACAGCGGGCGGGACGCCGTGGCGCTCGCCGTGCGCGACTACGGCGTCGGCATGACGCACGAGGAGATGGGCCGCGTCTTCGACCGGTTCTGGCGGGCGGATCCCTCGCGCCAGCGCACGACGGGCGGCACCGGACTCGGCCTCGCGATCTCGCTGGAGGACACGAACCTGCACCACGGCTGGCTGCAGCTGTGGTCGCGGCCGGGCGAGGGATCCTGCTTCCGCCTCACCCTGCCGCGCCAGCCCGACGTCCCGTTCGACCGCTCGCCCGTCGCGCTCCCGCCCGACGACCACGCCGACGAGGAGGACGCCCGTGTCCCCGGCCCCTGATCCCCGCCCCGCCCGCCGCCGTCGCCGCGGCGCCCGCTCCGCCGCCGTGGCGCTGGCGACGGCCTGCGCCCTGCTGCTCGCCGGCTGCGTCTCCATCCCGTCCGGCGGCCCTGTGTCCGAGGGCGATCCGGCCGCCGTCGCCGACGAGGCCGGCGTCAGCTACCAGCCCGACGGCCCGCAGTCGGGCGACGGCCCGGACGACGTCATCGCCGGCTTCGTCGACGCGGCCACCAGCTCCGCCGACCAGTACGGCACGGCCCGCCAGTTCCTCTCCGCCGACTTCGCGTCGCGGTGGGACCCGTTCGCCAGCGTCGTCGTGTGGGAGGGGCAGGCCGCGACGACCGAGGAGGTCGACGGCACCTACAGCTACTCCGTGACGACGATCGCCACGGTCGACGGCCAGGGCCACTACCGCGAGGTCGGCAGCGACCAGGAGACGCGCCTGTCCTTCCGCCTCGTGCGGGAGCGCGGCGAGTGGCGCATCGCCGACGCGCCCGACGGCATCGCGCTCCGCTCCACCTACTTCCGCGAGATCTTCAGCGCCCACGCGCTCTACTTCTTCGACCCGACCTTCTCGTTCCTCGTGCCCGACCTCCGCTTCTTCGTCACGCGCGCGTCGCAGAGCGTGAGCACGCGGATCGTCAAGTCGCTCCTGCAGGGCCCGTCGCCCTGGCTGTCGCAGCCGGCCGTGGTCACGGCGTTCCCCGAGGGCACGCGCCTCGCGTCGTCCGCGGTGACGACGTCGGGCGGCACGCCGCAGGTCGACCTCTCGACGGAGGCGCGCGCCGCCGACGACGTCACCCAGCAGCGCATGAAGCTCCAGCTCCGGCAGAGCCTGTCGGAGATCCCCTCGGTGCTCGACGTGCAGGTCCTGGTCGACGGCACGCCGCTCACCGTGCCCGACCTCGGCGGCCGCGGACCCGTCAAGGACCCGCAGTCGGAGTCCCGCCCCCTCGTGCTCGCGCGGGGCGCGTTCGGCTACCTGGGCGGGGGCGAGGTCGCGCCGCTCGGCACCCTCGGCACGCGGGTCGCCGCCCTCGGCGCGGACGCCGCCACGCTCAGCGCCGACGGGAGGCAGGCGGCCGTCCGCAACGGATCCGGCGTCTGGTCGGTCGGCGACGGCGACCGCGACGCCGTCCTCGTCGACACGCGCCCGGGCCTCGTGGCGCCGTCGCTCGACGCGCAGGGCTACGTCTGGTCGATCCCCGCGTCGGATCCGCGCGGCCTCGTCGCGTGGGGACCGGACGGCGTCGGCCACCCCGTCGCCGCGAGCTGGACGGGCACCGGCCGCGTCGTCTCCCTCGACGTGGCCCGCGACGGCGCGCGCGTGCTCGTGCAGCTGGAGACGGGGGCGGGACCCCAGCTCCTCGTGGCGTCGATCATCCGCGACGGCGGCGTGCCCACCTCGCTCACGGCGACGCCGCTCGAGCTCGCCTCGGCCCCCGGCACGCCGATCGACGCGACCTGGGTCGACGAGCTCCAGGTCGCCACGCTCACGCAGGCCCCGAGCGGCGACCGGCAGGTGGAGCTGCACGAGGTCGGCGGGAGGTCCCGCGACATGGGGACCGCCGCCGACGGGGTCGCCATCGCCGGCGCGAACGACGAGAGCGGCCTCCGCGTCCTCACCTCCGCGGGGGCGCTGCTCACGCCGCGCGGCAGCACCTGGCAGCAGACCGCGACGGGCGTCTCCTTCATCGCGACCAAGCGCTGACGCCGTCCACGGATCCGCCCGCACGGGCGCACACGAGCGGCGCGCGGGCGGATCCTCCCGCCATGGTCCCGGTGCTGCCCCCTCCCGTCCGATCCGCCCTGCTCGACGCTCTCGCCGTGGTCGCGCCCGTGTCCTGCGCCGGATGCGGGGCGCCCGACCGCGCGGTCTGCCCGGCGTGCGCGCACGCGCTCGTCGCGCCGCCGCTCGTCCGTCGCCTCGAGCTCCCGGCGTGCGCGGCGCCCCACGGGCGCGTGCCGGCCGCGCGGATCCCCGTCGGCTGCGGCGCCGCCTACGCCCCGCCCTGGCCCGCCCTGCTGTCGGCGTTCAAGGAGGAGGGCCGCACCGACGCGGCGCGGGCGATGGCGCCGTCGCTCGTCCGCGCGCTCGCCGCGGCCGTCGCCGCCGCGGCGGCGGACGCGGGTGACCCCGGCCACGCCCGCGGCGACGACCGCACCGGACGCCCGGACGCGGCCCCGCCCCTCGCCGTGCTCCCCGTGCCCACGCCCGCCGCCTCCCTCCGCCGCCGCGGCTACGCGCCGGTCGAGGTCCTCCTCGCGCGCGCCGGCGTCCGCCCGCTCCGCCTCGGGCCCCTGCGCCTGCCGCCGCTGCGCTTCACCCGCCGCCCCGCCGACCAGGCGGGCCTCGGCGTCGCCGCCCGCGAGGCCAACCTGCGGGGGAGCCTCGTCGCCCGGGCCGACCTCTCCGGCCGCCGGGTCGTCGTCGTCGACGACGTCCTGACCACGGGCGCGACGCTCCGCGAGGCCTGCCGCGCCGTCCGCGCCGCCGGGGGCGAGGTGGTCGCCTGCGCCGTCCTCACCGCGGTCCCCGATCGCGGGCGCGGCGGGACCCGACGGCCGGCGCCACCCGATGGCCGCTCCCTGTGCACTTCCGATGCGCTCGCGGTCCACCCGCCGGATGCCTCGCGTCGGGACGGATCCGAGGTCTAGGCTCGCCCGAAAGGCGTGAAAGTGATCGCCCTCTTCCAGCGGGCGACGCGTCATGATCTGGAGGTACGTCATGGACATCAACATCACCGGCCGCAACGCGGAGATCACCGACCGGTTCCGCGTGTACGCCACCGAGAAGGCCGACAAGGTCGTCCAGCTCGCCGAGAAGTCCATCTCGCTCGACATCAAGGTCTCGCGCCACAGCGAGAAGTCCGGCGGATCCGCCGGAGACGACCGCGTCGAGATCACGCTCGTGGGCCCCGGTCCCGTCATCCGGGCCGAGAGCAGCGCCGCCGACAAGTTCGCGGCCTTCGACCTCGCCCTGGGGCGGATGCTCGAACGCCTCCGTCGCGCGAAGGACAAGAAGAAGATCCACCGCGGCAACCACCGTCCCGTCTCGCTCCAGGAGGCGGCCACCGGGGGCTTCGCCCAGATCGACCTCGACCCCGCCGACGTCGAGCTCATCGAGCGGGTCAACGGGAAGAGCGTCGCCCCGGCCGACCAGCCGGTCGTCGAGGAGGACTACTGCCCGGTCGTCATCCGCACCAAGGTCTTCCCGTCGCAGTCCATGACGGTCGACGAGGCCCTCGAGCACATGGAGCTCGTCGGCCACGACTTCTTCCTCTTCATCGACGCGGAGACCGACCGCCCGAGCGTCGTGTACCGCCGCAAGGGCTGGGACTACGGCGTCATCGGCCTGGCCGACGGCGAGCAGGAGCTCGCGGGAGCCGGTGCCGGCTCCCGGTCGCTGCGCCGCTGATCCGCGTCCCGCTCCGACGAGGCCCCGCGCGCTCCGGCGTGCGGGGCCTCGCCGCGTCCGGCGTCCGGGTCCGCGCCCGATGATCGCGGCCCCGTCGCGACCGCCGTGCCGGCCGCATCGGTCGCCTCGCGGGGCCCGCACCACCCGGGGTCAGGGCGCTCCCGGGAAGGAGGCCGGACGAGTCGGTACTATGGCGATGCTCGTCGGCGGCGACATCCGCGCGCCGTCACGGCGGTCGTCGTCATCCGACGCCCGCCCATCTACGCAGGGAGACACCGATGGCCTCAGTACTCGAGAAGGTCCTTCGCGTCGGCGAGGGGCGCACGCTCCGCAAGCTGCAGAACTACGCCAAGGCGGTGAACCAGCTCGAGGAGGACTTCACGCACCTCAGCGACGAGGAGCTGAAGAACGAGACCGTCGAGCTCCGCGAGCGCCACGCCAACGGCGAGTCCCTCGACGACCTGCTCCCGGAGGCGTTCGCCGCGGTCCGCGAGGCGTCTCGCCGCACGCTCGGCCTCCGTCACTTCGACGTGCAGATCATGGGCGGCGCGGCCCTCCACCTCGGCAACATCGCCGAGATGAAGACGGGCGAGGGCAAGACCCTCGTGGCCACGCTCCCCGCGTACCTCAACGCCATCGCCTCGCGAGGCGTCCACGTCATCACGGTCAACGACTACCTCGCGAGCTACCAGAGCGAGCTCATGGGCCGCGTCTTCCGCGCCCTCGGCATGACCACCGGCGTGATCCTCGCGGGCCAGACCCCGCAGCAGCGCCGCGAGCAGTACGCCGCCGACATCACCTACGGCACGAACAACGAGTTCGGCTTCGACTACCTGCGCGACAACATGGCGTGGCAGGCGGCCGACATGGTCCAGCGCGGCCACTTCTTCGCGGTGGTCGACGAGGTCGACTCGATCCTCATCGACGAGGCCCGCACCCCGCTCATCATCTCGGGCCCCTCCGCGGGCGACGCGAACCGCTGGTTCACCGAGTTCGCGACCATCGCCAAGCGCCTCGTCCCCGAGGTCGACTACGAGGTCGACGAGAAGAAGCGCACCGTCGGCGTGCTCGAGGCGGGCATCGAGAAGGTCGAGGACCACCTCGGCATCGACAACCTCTACGAGTCCGCGAACACGCCGCTCATCTCCTTCCTGAACAACTCGATCAAGGCCAAGGCCCTGTTCAAGAAGGACAAGGACTACGTCGTCATGAACGGCGAGGTCCTCATCGTCGACGAGCACACCGGCCGCATCCTCATGGGCCGCCGCTACAACGAGGGCATCCACCAGGCCATCGAGGCGAAGGAGGGCGTCGCGGTCAAGGCCGAGAACCAGACCCTCGCCACCGTCACGCTGCAGAACTACTTCCGCCTCTACAAGAAGCTCTCCGGGATGACCGGAACGGCCGAGACCGAGGCCGCCGAGTTCATGAGCACGTACAAGCTCGGCGTCGTCCCGATCCCCACGAACCGGCCCATGCAGCGCAAGGACCAGTCCGACCTCATCTACAAGAACGAGAAGGCGAAGTTCGAGCAGGTCGTCGAGGACATCGCCGAGCGCCACGCCTCGGGCCAGCCCGTCCTCGTCGGCACCACGAGCGTCGAGAAGAGCGAGTACCTGTCGAAGCTGCTCGCCAAGAAGGGCGTCCGCCACGAGGTCCTCAACGCGAAGAACCACGCGCGTGAGGCCGCCATCGTCGCGCAGGCCGGTCGACTCGGATCCGTCACGGTCGCCACCAACATGGCCGGCCGCGGCACCGACATCATGCTCGGCGGCAACGCGGAGTTCCTCGCGGTCGCGGCGATGAACTCGCGCGGGCTCAGCCCCGTCGAGACGCCGGAGCAGTACGAGACCGAGTGGGACGACGTGTTCGCGGCCGTCAAGGCCGAGGTCGACCAGGAGGCCGAGAAGGTCATCGAGGCCGGCGGCCTCTACGTGCTCGGCACCGAGCGCCACGAGTCGCGCCGCATCGACAACCAGCTGCGCGGACGCTCCGGCCGCCAGGGCGATCCCGGTGAGAGCCGGTTCTACCTGTCGCTCACCGACGACCTGATGCGCCTGTTCAACAACGGCGCCGCCGCGAGCCTCATGGGACGCGACAGCGTGCCGGACGACGTGGCCATCGAGTCGAAGGTCGTCAGCCGCGCCATCCGCAGCGCGCAGGGCCAGGTCGAGGCCCGCAACGCCGAGATCCGCAAGAACGTCCTCAAGTACGACGACGTCCTCAACCGCCAGCGCGAGGCCATCTACGGCGACCGGCGCCACATCCTCGAGGGCGACGACCTGCAGGAGCGCTCGCAGCGCTTCCTCGAGGCCGTCATCGACGACGTGCTCGACTCGCACATCGGCGAGGGCAACGGCGACGACTGGGACTTCGACGCCCTCTGGACCGAGCTCAAGACGCTCTTCCCCATCTCCATCACCATCGACGAGGTGATCACCGAGGCCGGCAGCAAGGGTCGCGTCAACCGCGACTTCGTGCGCCGCGAGATCCTCTCCGACGCGAAGCTCGCGTACTCGAAGCGCGAGGAGCAGCTCGGGGAGGCGGCCATGCGCGAGCTCGAGCGCCGCGTCGTGCTGTCGGTCATCGACCGCCGCTGGCGCGAGCACCTCTACGAGATGGACTACCTCAAGGACGGCATCGGGCTCCGGGCCATGGCGCAGCGCGATCCGCTGGTCGAGTACCAGCGCGAGGGCTTCGCGCTCTTCCAGCAGATGATGGGCGCCATCCGCGAGGAGACGGTCGGCTTCCTCTTCAACCTCGAGGTCGAGGTGCAGGCGCCGGCCGACGCCGAGTCGGTCGGACCCCGCATCCAGGCCAAGGGCCTCGCGGCCAACCAGGCCACGGCCGACAAGCTCCGCTACACCGCGCCGACGGACGACGGCAGCGTCGAGGTCCGCAACCAGCGCGGCCAGATCGAGAAGGCCGCCACGGCCAAGGCGCAGAAGGAGCAGGACGCGGAGGACGCCGTCCTCGTCGGCGAGGACGAGCCCGAGGCGCCGCAGGGTCCGCCCGCGCGGGGCGCGTTCGGCCAGCCCACCGGTGGTGCGTCCGCCGCTCCCCAGAACCGCGAGGAGCGCCGCAAGGCCGACCGCCGGAAGTAGGCGTCCCGGCCCGCCCGGGCCAGACGCACGAGAAGGGCGCCCCTCCTAGGAGGGGCGCCCTTCTCGTGTGCTCGAGGGCTGCCTGCCGACCTCCTCGCGGATGACGGCCGACGAAGTCGAGCGCGTCGCGCGCGTGAGGTCGGGGTGCGTCAGAGGACGTTGATGGCCGTGGCGCGCCAGCGGCGGTCGAGACCCTCGAGCCGGATGGCGACGGCCCGGGCACGAGCGCGCCCGTGGACGACGATGACGGCCTCGATGACGCCGTCACGCGGGGAGAACGACGTGACCGTGCCGATGGTGAAGACCGGACGCGTGACCGACTGGCCCTTGGTACGTCGGGCTCGGGCGCTGAGCACGACGCGCTTGAGCAGGTGACGGTAGACGTCGTCGCTCACCCATCGGGCGATCTGGTCGAGCTCGCGCGCGCCGGCGAGGATCTCGATGACGCAGCGCGTCAGGTTCTCGAGGAGCGGGCCGGAGGGCGGCAGATCCGAGCTGCTGCACGGCTGACGGCCGAAGAAGTCGTCGACGTCGAACCGCTTGCGCGTGGTCCCGCGGACCGTGGCCGTGGGGGCGGGAGCCGCGGTGGAGCCGCCTGCGCGGCTCGACCCGGCGTCGCCCTTCTCCGGCGGGATGGATGCGGAGGCGGGCTTCCGTGCACCGGTCCGGCGCGAGGACGCGCTGTCGGCGCTCCCCGTGGCGGCGCTGCGGCGGTCGGGGAGGTCCTCCCGGGGCACTGCTTCACTCATGCGTCACTCCCATCCCGGTGCTCCCCCCCGATCGGGGGACCACGATGACTGGTCAACTGTGACATCGCGAGAGCCTCGGCGCATCTCCAGGAGGGAAGATGTGGACAACTGAGAGCGGATGTCAAGGAACGGACGCAAGGTGGCCAGGGTGTCCGAGCCCTCGCAGCCGCCCTCTCCCGCCGCTTCCGCGCCTCCGGGAGCCGCGTCGTGAGGTGGGATGCCCTCTTCGACGACCTCGAGGGCCAGTGGGAGACGGCGCAGCTGGCCGAGGAGCGGGACCAGCGCGCCGAGGAGGAGCGCGTGCGCGTCGCCCGCACCGTGCTGCGCGACCGGCTGCGCGCGCTCACGGCCGCGACGGCCCCACGCCCCCTGCGCGTCTCGCTGTCCGACGGGACGTGGATCGACCTCCGGGCCAAGGTCCTCGGTCGCGACTGGGTGTCCGGCGACCTGGTCGTGCCCGGGGAACCCGACGCCGGCCGGGAGCAGCGGGCGTGCATCCTGCCCCTGGCCTCCATCGACGCGCTCGCCCTCGACCGGGAGCAGGTGCGGGACAGCCTCGCCCCCACGTCCGCCCTCCCGCCGGAGCGCGGGATCGTCGATCGCATCGGACTGCCGTTCGTGCTGCGCGACCTGTGCCGTCGACGTGCGCGGGTGGAGCTGCGCCTGCGGGAGACCGTCGTCGGAGGGACGCTCGACCGCGTCGCCCGTGACCACGTGGACGTCGCGGTGCACGAGCCGGGGACGCCCCGGCGGGAGTCCGAGGTGCGCGGCTACCGGCTCGTCCCGCTGACCGGGATCGTGCTCGTCCGCGTCTGAACGCGGGTGTGGACAACCGCCGACGCGACCCGATCCCGTCCCCGACATTGACCCGCATGCCTCGCACACCCCGCTCCGCCCGTCCTGCGCGCCGCCCCGTCTGGCTGGATCCCCGCTTCGTCATCGGCCTCGTCCTCGTGCTCGCCTCGACCGGCGGCGTCGTCGCCCTGCTCCGCTCGGCCGACACGTCCGTCGTCGTCATGGCCGCGGGCGCGCCGCTCGACGCGGGGCGCACGGTGCACGCCTCGGACCTCGTCCCGGTCCGCGTCCGCCTCGACACGGCCTCCGGCCTGTACCTGACCCCCGACGCCGCCGAGGGGATGGTCGTGACCCGCTTCGTGGGCGCGGGCGAGCTGGTCCCGCGGTCGTCCCTCTCCTCCGCGGATGCACGGACGAGCGCCTCCGTCGTCATCACCACGGCGGCGGGCGCCGACCACCTCGTCGTGCCCGGCACGGTGGTCGACGTCTGGGCGGCCGCGTCCAAGGGCTCCGGGACGTCGGCGTACGAGGCGCCACGGGTCGTCGTCTCCGGGGCGACCGTCTCGCAGGTCATCCAGCCGCAGGGCTTCGTGGCGGACCAGGACCACACGCAGGTCCAGCTCACGGTGCCCCGACAGGACGTGGCGGCGGTGATCGCGTCGACGGATGCCCGCGACGAGATCACGCTCGTTCCCGTGGGCGACGCGGGGGCCTGAGCGTGGCCTCCCTCATCCTCGCGCTGCCGCCCCGCGTCGAGGACGCCCTCCTCCGCGACGTGGTCGACGCGGGGCACACGGTGCTCGCGCGCGTCACGGGCGCGCAGGAGGTGGTCGATGCCGTGCGCGCAGCGACCGCGTCGCCGCTGCACCTCGTGATCGCCGCGGCGGGGACGACGTTGGACCGGGTCGTGCTCGCGGAGCTCGACGCCCGCGGGGCCCGCGCCGTGGCCGTGGCGTCGAGCGAGACGGACAGGCGCAACGCGCGAGCGCTGGGGCACCACGAGGTGGTGGACGAGGGCGCGTCGTGGCGGGAGATCGAGGAGCTGCTGCTGACGGTGAGGCCGGCGTCCTCGGCGACCCGCGCGCCCTCGGGGGTCCGACGCGACGACGCGATCGCGCCGCATCTCGCGGGAGACGAGCCCGACGGACGAGGGGATGGTCCCGCGTCCGATCGGACCCGCCTCCCCGGGGAGCCGTCGAGGTCGCGGGGTCGCCGCGGCGCCACGGAGATGGACGGCGTGGGGACGCGTGGCGACGACCGCGCGGACCGCGGCGGCGTGGGAGGAGAGGTGAGGAGCGGCAGCCGGCAGCGCGGGCCGCGCGGGCTCCGGCTCCTGCCCGGTCGACGGCCCCGTGTCCCGGCGCCCCTCCGCCCGGTCGAGGCGAGCGACGAGGAGGGAGCGGGCGAGAGGGCTCCCGGGAAGGTGATCGCCGTCTGGGGCCCGCAGGGCGCACCCGGCCGGACGGCCACCGCGCTCGCCATCGCGGGGGAGATCGCCGCCGCGGGACGCTCCGCCGTCCTGGTCGACGCCGACGTCTACGGAGGGACGGTCGCCGCGACGCTCGGCCTGCTCGACGAGGCCCCGGGCTTCGCCGCCGCGTGCCGGTTGGCTGCGGCCGAGAGCCTGACGGTGGGGGAGCTCGAGCGCGTCGCGCAGCACCACCCGTCGACGCGTGCTCCGGGCTTCGCGGTGCTCACCGGCATCTCGCGTCCCGATCGCTGGCCGGAGCTCGCCGAGGGCCGCGTGTCCGCCGTGGTCGAGGCGTGCCGCACGTGGCGCGAATACACGGTCGTCGACGCGTCCTTCAACCTCGAGGACGACGAGGAGATCTCGAGCGACATGTTCGCTCCGCGTCGGAACGCCGCGACGCACGCGGTGCTCCGAGGAGCCGACCACGTGGTCGCCGTGGCGTCCGCGGACGCCGTGGGACTGTCGCGCTTCTTCCGCTCCTACGTGCAGCTCCTCGAGATCGTCGACCCGTCGCGGGTGTCCGTGCTGGTCAACCGCGTGCGGCCGAGCGCCGGGGGATGGGACGCGGCGGGGCAGGTGCGCCGCACGCTGTTCCGCTTCGGCAGCGTGGAGGCCGCCGCCTTCGTCCCGGAGGACCGGGAGTCCCTGGACGCCGCCGTGCTGGCCGGCGCGACCCTGCGGGACATCGCCCCCCGGTCGCCGGCGCTCGTCGAGTGGTCGCGCTTCACCCGGGCGACGCTGCTGCCGCCCGAGGACGCATCGCGGAGGATGAGGCGCGACGCCCGTCCGCGGCGCGGGGCCCTCCGTCGGGGGGAGGTGGTGGCGGAGGCGGACGCTGCCGGCCCGCCTAGGCTGTAGCCGTGTCCACGCTCAGCGATCTCGTGCATGCCCAGGGTCTCTCCTCCGACGCCGACGTCGAGTGGCTGCACCTCCTCGTCGGCGACTGGCAGCTCCTGGCCGACCTCGCGTTCGCGGACATCGTGCTGTGGGTCCCGACCGTCAGCGGCAGCTTCGTCGCCGTCGCGCACGCGCGGCCGTCCAGCTCCGCGACCCTCTTCTACCGGGACTTCGTGGGGCAGCCCATCAAGGCGGAGTGGCGCAAGCAGGTGACCGACGCGCACGAGAGCGCGCGCATCATCGACTCCTCCGCGCCGGACTGGTACGAGGAGACGCCCACGCGCGTGCGGGCCGTGCCCGTGCTGCGCCGGCTGGCGCAGGGCAGTCCCGAGACGACCGAGACGCCCATCGCGGTCATCACCCGGCACACGAACCTCAGCGAGACGCGCACGCCGAGCCGCCAGGAGCTCACCTTCAACGAGTGCGCCAACGACCTCTTCGCCATGATCGCCGACGGCGACTTCCCCGACCTCGGCTCGCCGACGGGCCCGCGCCGCGGAGCCCCGCGCGCCTCCGACGGCCTGCTCCGCCTCGACGTCGACGGCATCACGACCTTCGCCAGCCCGAACGCGCTGAGCGCCTTCAACCGCATGGGCTTCTCCGAGGAGCTCGAGGGGGAGTCCCTGGCGGACGCCACCTCGAGCCTCCTGACCGGCAAGCGGCTCACGGTCGACGAGTCGCTGCCGCTCATCGTCGCCGGACGGGCGCCCTGGCGCACGGACATCGAGTCGCGCGGCGTGACGGTGTCGCTCCGGGCCATCCCCATCCGCAGCCACGGCGAGCGGGTGGGCGCTGTCGTGCTCTGCCGCGACGTGACGGAGCTCCGGCACCAGGAGCGCGAGCTCATCACGAAGGACGCGACGATCCGCGAGATCCACCACCGCGTGAAGAACAACCTGCAGACCGTGGCGAGCCTGCTCCGGATCCAGGCCCGGCGCTCGCACACCGAGGAGGCGCGCGAGGCGCTCGGCCACGCGCAGCGGCGGGTCGGCGCCATCGCGGTCGTCCACGACACGCTGAGCGAGGGCCTCAACCAGAACGTGGACTTCGACGCGGTCTTCGATCGCGTGCTGCTCCTGATCGCGGAGGTCGCCTCGGCGCACAACACCCGCGTGCACCCGCAGATCCTCGGCCGGTTCGGGATCCTGCCGAGCGCCTACGCGACCCCGCTCGCGCTCGCGCTCACGGAGCTCGTCACGAACGCGGTCGAGCACGGCCTGGCCGGGCGCACGGGCGAGGTGGCCATCGAGGCCGCGCGCACGGAGGAGACGCTGACGGTGAGCGTGCGCGACGACGGCGTGGGCCTGCCGGAGGGCAAGGTGGGCACCGGACTCGGCACGCAGATCGTGCGCACCCTGATCCAGGGGGAGCTCGGCGGCACGATCGACTGGCACACGCTGATGGGCAGCGGCACGGAGGTCACCATCGAGGTGCCGCTGCGCTGGCTCGCGCCCGCGACGGCCTGATCCGGCGGACGCAGCTCCGGCCCGGGCCGGGACGAGAGCCCGGACGACGAGAGCCGGGCCGCCCCTGGGGCTGCCCGGCTCTCGTCGGTCGTGCGGTGCGTCGGATCAGCTGGCGCGGCGGGCGCGTGCGGCGCGGCGCTTGAGGGCGCGGCGCTCGTCCTCGCTGAGGCCGCCCCAGACGCCCGAGTCCTGGCCGGTCTCGAGGGCGTACTGCAGGCACATCTCGGTGACGGAGCAGCGACCGCAGACGGCCTTGGCCTTGTCGATCTGGTCGACGGCCGGTCCGGTGTTCCCCACGGGGAAGAACAGCTCGGGGTCCACAGTCAGGCAGGCTGCCTTGTCACGCCAATCCATAGGGGTGCTCCTCAGGTCGTTACTCGTTGCGCGGCTGATCAGCCGTGTGATGGGGGATGGGGCGAGGCGTCCGGTATCGGCATCGGGACGGGGCACGTGGCCCCTCCTCGTGAGATGCTCAGCTTCAGGAATGCGTTCCTTGTAAGCTCGGTTCCGGATCTGCTCACCACCCTGTGAACGAACTCGACCTGGAATATCGTCGCATAGAGCCAACGATCAATCAATAGCTTTGTATGGGAACGTGCTGTGACCGGAACCGGTGATGCCCTCGATCCGCGCGACGCCGGACCGGCCGCCCCGAGATCCGCGGCCGTGGTGCTGCTGGCGGTGCTCGTGGGGCTGGAGGCGCTCGGCATGGCGGGGGTCACGACGCTCCTCGTGGTCGACCTGCTGACCTCGACGCCGTCCTCCCTCGCCAGCGCCGTGGCGCTCATCGCCCTCGCGGCGCTCGCCGCCGTGTTCCTGGCGGCCATCGTGCGCGGGATCCTGCAGGGGCGGAGCTGGGTGCGACCCGCGGCGGTCACCTGGCAGGTCCTCCAGATCGCCGTCGGCGTGGGCAGCCTCCAGGGCGCCGACGCCCGTCAGGACCTGGGCTGGGGCCTCATCGTCCCGTCGCTGGTCGTGCTGGTCCTGCTGTTCACGCGGTCCGTCCTGGACGCCACGCGCCGCCGCTACTGAGCGCGCGACGCGCAGCGCCTCGAGCGTCAGGCGTCGACGCCGAGCTTCTTCCGCAGGGACGCCACGTGACCCGTGGCCTTCACGTTGTACAGCGGCAGGGCGACGTGCCCCTCGCCGTCGACGACGATCGTGGAGCGGATGACGCCCGTGACCTTCTTGCCGTAGAGCGACTTCTCGCCGTACGCGGCGTAGGCGCGGTGCACCTCGAGGTCGGGGTCGGAGAGCAGCGTGAAGCCGAGGCCCTGCTCCTCGCGGAAGCGCGCGAGGTCCTCCTGGGGGTCCTTGGAGACGCCGAGGACGCGGTAGCCGGCGCGCTGGAGGGAGTCCATGCTGTCGCGGAAGTCGCAGGCCTGCGTGGTGCATCCGGGGGTGCCGGCCGCCGGGTAGAAGTACACGATGACGTCCTGGCCGCGGAGGTCGGACAGGGTGACGGGGACGCCGTCCTGGTCGGGCAGGGTGAAGTCGGGGGCGGGCTGCCCCTTCTCGAGGCGGGTGGTCTCGGACATGGGGGAGCCTCTCGTTCGCGGGTCGGGCTCCATGCTAGAGCCGCGGCCCGGGCGTCGATCGCGGTGTCCACGGCCTCGATTGGCGTCGGCCCGCGACGTGGTGCTAGTGTCATCTCTCGGTCCGGTACCCCGTTCGACAGGGTCCTCACCTGCACCTCTAGCTCAATTGGCAGAGCAACTGACTCTTAATCAGTGGGTTCTCGGTTCAAGTCCGAGGGGGTGCACCACGACATCCATCCGCGCGGCGAGTCTGCCAGCCGCCGGTCTCGTCCTCCACTTCGAGTGCATCGCGGCTCCGGGTGGATCGTCTTCGCCGGATTTTCCGACACGCCGCCGGAGGATCGTCCCCGCCCGGTCGCGTCCCGGCGGACCACGGGCTCTCGCCTGGCGCGAGACCGTGACGGGCCCGGGGTGGCGTGAGCGTCGCAGTGCGTGCCGCAGGGCGATCGCCGCCGCGGACGGGTGCGACGGGCGTCGTCCGCCGGCACCGCATGCGGCGTCGCGCGCGGCGGGGGAGCTCCCCACGGGACCGGCCCCGGAGACCGCACCCTCTTTCGAGCGCGCGCGGCCTCCTGCGTGGCGCGCCCGCGACTCGACGGGTACCGCCCCGTTCGGGGCGGGGACAGCCCCATTTCCATGCTCATAGAATTACCGCGGCATCGACGTGCGATCGAGTGGGTGGGATCAGGGGCGGACGGGGGTGATGCCTCCGGCGACCGCTGACGCCACGCCCGCCGCGCTCCGTCACGGCGCCGCCGGGCCGTGCGCATCAGCTCCCGCGTCCCTCCTCCGCAGCTCCTCCCACGTTCCGAGAGGGAATGATGATCCGACCCACCTCGCTGCCGGTCCTCCGCGCATCCGCCGCCGTCGTCGCCGCGGCCCTGGCCGCGCTCACCCTCACCGTCGCGACCCCCGCGGCACCGGTCGCGACAGCCGCCGTGGCCGCCGACCCCGGCGCCTCGACGCCGGTGCCGGTGGGCGGCGGCTCCTACGCCGAGGCACCCCCGAAGTCGCTCGACCGCCCGGGGCACGACGTGTCCGCGGTGGTGGACAAGGAGCTGTACATCGATCCCTCGATGCGCGGCGAGCCGGTCCCGACCAACTCGTGGTGGTCGGACCTCCTCGTGAGCAGGTACTCCGGCAACCTCTGGGCCGACCCGTTCGTCGTGTCGAACACGGAGCTGGGCACCCGCATCGCGTATCCCACCGAGTGGAACGACCAGGGCACGAGCATGCTCGACGACTCGGCGATCCAGGTGCAGGGCAGCGTGCCGCCGCAGCCCGACCCCTCGGACATCGACATGGCGGGCTTCGAGGAGGCCGCGTTCCCCGCGGGCTGGACCTCGACCGGGGACGCGTTCGCGACCCCGACGACGGGGACGGCCGCGGGCCAGACCGCCGTCGAGGGGTACCTCGGGAAGGGGCTCGTGAACTCCTTCACGACCTGGAAGGGCGACGGCGCCATGGGCACGCTCACCTCGCCCGAGTTCACCGTCGACCGCGACTTCATCAGCCTCCTGGTCGGCGGCGGAGCCCATCCCGGCCGCACTGAGGCGCGCCTCGTCATCGACGGCGCGACGGTCGCGTCGGCGACCGGCGAGCAGTCGGAGAGGCTGCGCTGGGTGACCTGGGACGTCACGGCCCACGCCGGGCAGCGGGCGACCATCCAGATCGTCGACGACATGCCGGCCGGGTGGGCGCACGTGCTCGTCGACCAGATCGTCCGCACCGACGCGCCGGAGGGCATCGGCGACCGGTTCGGCACCGCGTTCCGCGCCACGCAGGCCGACGCGCTGCGCTGGGGGGACTGGAACGTGAGCTGGCGGATGCACCAGTCCGCGACCCGCTACATGGACGTCACCCTCGCCCGCGGCACGCCGTACACCTGGTTCGAGTTCGCGGGCGTGGCGCCGCGGATCTCCGTGGGCGCCGGCGCCACCTTCGCCGCGGCCGACGGCACGCCGCTCCGGTTCCCCGCGACGGTGGACGCGTTCACCATCACGCAGGACGACCGCACCTTCGGCGTGCACGCGCCCCACGGCAGCTCGTTCGACCTCGCGGGTGACACCATCGAGGCCACCCTCGCCGCGGACCACCTCGTGGTGAGCGCCCTCCCGGCGACCGGCGCCGACCTCGACGACATGTCGGCGCACGCCTTCGCCATCCCCCGCGACACCACGATGGAGCACGAGTACAGCGTCGAGCGCGGCGAGGTGGTCGAGACGTACGCCATCGAGACCGAGGCGCTGCAGGGCACCGACCTCGACACCATCCAGGGCTGGCTGCCGCACACCTACAACAGCACGACCACGGACATCGACTACGCACCGGCGACCTACGCGACGCCGCGCGGGCTCATGAGGACCGCGATCGGTCACGGCGGCTGGAAGGTCACCTACCCGTTCACCGGGATCACGCCCGTGGCGCCCGCGCCGCAGGAGACCGGGCGCTCCCACGACTACGACGCGGCCGTGATGGAGGACTTCGTCCGCGGCTACGCCGAGCGCACCCAGTACGGCGGCGACACCTACTGGGGCGGCAAGGACGTCCTGCAGCTCGCCGAGTACATGACGATGGCCAAGCAGATCGGCGACACCGCGTCGTACGGGAAGCTCAAGGCCTCGCTCACGACGGCGCTCGAGGACTGGTTCACCTACGCGCCCGGCGAGAACGAGCGGTTCTTCGCGCGGTACGACACCTGGAAGGCCCTCATCGGATTCGGCGACTCCTACGGATCGCACGAGTTCACCGACAACCACTTCCACTACGGCTACTTCACCCTCGCCGCCGGCCTCCTCGCGTTCGAGGACCCCGCGTGGGCGGCCGAGTACGGCCCCATGGCCACCCTCGTGGCCAAGCAGTACGCCAACTGGGACAGGGAGGACGAGGACTTCCCGTACCTGCGCACGTTCGACGTGTTCGAGGGGCACTCCTACGCCGGCGGCTACAGCTCCGGCGGCGGCAACAACCAGGAGTCGAGCTCCGAGGCGATCCAGTCGTGGGCCGGCCTCTTCCTGCTCGGGTCGGCGCTCGGCGACACCGAGATGCAGGCCACCGGCGCGATGGGCTACGTCACCGAGCGCGCCGCGGTCATGGACTACTACCTCGACTACAACGGCAACCCCGACGCCGCCCACGGCACGGGCGCCGGGGTGTTCCCCGACGCGTACGCGCACAGCACCACGGGCATCCTCGGGGACTCCGGCCAGGCCTTCGCCACCTACTTCAGCGGCGACCCGGCCTGGATCTTCGGCATCCAGTGGATGCCGACCGGACCGTGGCTCAACTACCTCGGCTGGGACCGCGGCTTCTCGAACAGCCTGCTCGACGATATGTTCGACGAGCGGGCCCCGATCAACGGCCGGTGGGCGGAGGACGAGATCGAGGGCCTGCTCGGCCTCGCGGCCAAGCAGGCCGCGGGCATCGGCACCTGGTACGGCGGTGTCGTCACGAAGAGCCCGACCGACTCGGTGAACACGCTGAAGGACGTCGTCCGCAGGGCGTACCTCAACAACCCGGCGTACACGAGCGCGGAGGTGGCGGCCAATCCGCTCTTCGACGCCGCGACCGGGGAGCTGTACTTCACGGTCGACGCGGAGGACCGTCCGGTCTTCCCCGACGAGCACTGGACGCCGGGATCGCTGCCAGACGGGTTCGCTCCGGCGACGCCGCCGGCGGGCGACCCCGACGCGGATCCGGAGGGATGGGCGAAGGGCTGGGAGCTCTTCGACTACCTCTCGACCGACTACGCGGTCGACCCCGACGTGCAGCGGGGACTGCACGCCTACGACGTGTCCGGCTACGAGAGCGGCGTCGACACCGTGCAGGCGGCCGGCGTGTACAGCCGCATGGGCGACGCGCTCGGCAACGTGGTGCTCGGCATGACCGCGCAGAGCGACCCCGACTTCTACGCCGACATGCACGCGGAGCTGTCGAAGACGGACGACCCCGTCGTCACGAGCGACTCCATGGCCGGCGCGGTGTACTACAACGCCATGGCCAACCGCTCGCTCGGCAGCGAGGTGCTGACCCGGCACGTGGCGAACCCGACGAGCCAGGTGTACTACGACGCCGCGACGAAGGCGTACAGCTACGCGGTGTTCAACGGCACCGACGCGCAGGCCGGCTACGACGTGTACGACGGCGACTCGGTGATCGGCACCATCCAGGTGCCCGCGCACACGATGGTGCAGCACCACCTCGACGCCGAGCTCGACCGCATCGTCGTCACGGCCCCGGACTCCGCGAGGACCGTGCAGCGCGGGGACTCCCTCCGGTTCACCGCGGTCGGGTACGACCAGTACGGCGCCACCATCCCGATCGACGACCTGCGGTGGAGCGTCGACGGCGGCGGGTCCATCGACGCCGAGGGCACGTTCACGGCCACGGAGGACGCGGACCCGATCACCGTCACGGCCGCATCCGGGTCGACGACGGCCGGCTACGAGCTGCGCGTGGCCCCGCGCCCCGTGCTGTCGGCCCTCGCCGTGTCGCCCGGGTTCGTGCGCGTGACGGAAGGCGGCACCGCGCCGTTCTCCGCGACGGGCCGCGACCAGTACGGCGACCCGATCGGGACCGGTCCGGTCAGCTGGGAGACCACGGCCGACGGCGGCGTCGACGCCGCGGGCGTGCTCAGCGCCCGCGCCCCGGGCGCCGGCTACGTCCGCGCCTCGGCGGACGGCGCGTCCGGGACGTCGGTCGTCGCGGTCGTCGCGCCCGGCACCGACGTCGCGCGGGGCAAGCCCGTCGCGGCGTCGACATCCGACGGCGCCAACACGCCGGAGGCGGCGGTCGACGGCTCGTCCGGCACGCGCTGGGAGAGCGCGCACGGCGCGGGCGAGCAGTGGCTGCGCGTCGACCTCGGCGCGCAGCACGACATCTCGTCGGTGCACGTCGGCTGGGAGGCCGCGGCGGCCGCGGAGTACGAGATCGAGGTCGCGGACGACGCGGACGGCCCCTGGACGACCGTGCGGACGGTCTCCAAGACCGCCGCCACGGCCGACGACGTGGCCGTCGAGGCCACCGGCCGGTACGTGCGGATCCTCGGGCTCGAGCGCCTCACCGACTACGGATACTCGATCTGGGACCTCGGCGTGACCGGGACCCCGTCGGCCTCCGCGATCGACACCACCGAGATCCTGGTCACGCCGCAGGACCCCACGGTCGTGAGCGGGCGGGACGTGCGGTTCGCCGCCTGGGCCTTCGACGCCGCGGGCAACGGGGGCCGGATCGCGGCGCCGTTCGCGGCGGAGGGCGGCACGATCGCCGCCGACGGCACGTACACCGCGGGCACGACCCCGGGGACCTTCCCGATCGCCGTCGAGTTCGACGGCGCCCGGGGCTCGTCGACGGTCACGGTGCGCGCGAACGGGGCCGGCGGATCCGGGCAGCCGGAGGTCCCGGCGCCGGGTGCGCTCGCCGACGTGGCGTACGGCAAGGACATCACGGCGTCGTCCACCGAGAACGCGGGCACCCCCGCCGCGTTCGCGGTCGACGGGTCGCCGACCTCGCGCTGGTCGAGCGCGGCCCGCGACGACGCCTGGATCGAGGTCGACCTCGGCTCCGTGGCGACGATCGCGCGCATCGACCTGGAGTGGGAGGCCGCCTACGGGTCCGGCTACCTGCTGCAGACCCGCGCGACGGCCGACGACGACTGGGAGACGGTCGTCACCGAGTCGGCCGGCGACGGCGGGCACGACAGCCACGCGGTGGACGCCCGCGCGCGCTTCGTGCGGATGACGGGCGTCGAGCGGGCCACGCCGTACGGCTACTCGCTGCACGGCCTCTCGGTGTGGTCGGCCGACGGCATCGTCACCCCGAGGAACCTCGCCGAGAGGGCGACGGCCACCGCCACGAGCGAGCAGGCCCCGGGGACGAGGGCCGGGAACGCGGTCGACGGCGACCCCGCGTCGCGGTGGGCGAGCGAGGCGAGCGACGACCAGTCGATCACCGTCGACCTCGGACGGGCGTCGGAGATCTCCTCGGTCGCCGTGCGGTGGGAGGCGGCCCACGCCGCGGAGTACCTGATCCAGGGGGCTACCCGCGCGGAGGGCCCGTTCACGACGCTCGCCACCGAGACGGCGGGGGAGGGCGGGACGGAGACGTTCGCCGTGCGGGGCGAGCACCGCTTCATCCGCGTCCAGGGCGTCGAGCGCGCGACGCCGTACGGCTACTCGATCCACGAGATCGTGGTCCGCTAGCGCGAGGCGAGGGGGCGCGCCCGACCTCCGCCGACCGCGTCGGGGGTCGGGGGAGAACCGTGAGAGAATACGGGTCGGACCATCACCGCGGACGCCCCTGGCGGAGCGCCGCGGAGGCCGGTGATCTCGGTGCACCGGCCACGCTCCCTGGCATCGCCTCCCGGCGCGGCCATGGTGCGCGACGTCGGCGCCCACGCGGCATGCATGCGCGTGCGCGACATCTCCGGCACACATCTCGAGGGATCGAAGGACAGCACTACATGATTTTCGAAGTAGGGGAGACCGTCGTGTACCCCCACCACGGCGCAGCCACGATCACCGCGGTCAAGACCCGCACCATCAAGGGGGTCGACAAGAAGTACATCACCCTCCAGATCCACCAGAGCGAGCTCGTCATCGACGTGCCCGTCGACAACGCCGAGCTCGTCGGGCTCCGCGACGTCATCGACAGCTCGGGCGTCGAGGCCGTCTTCGACGTGCTCCGCGGCGACGTCGAGGAGGAGGCCGGCAACTGGTCGCGCCGCTTCAAGGCCAACACCGAGAAGATGGGGTCCGGCGACGTCCGCCGTGTCAGCGAGGTCGTGCGCGACCTCTGGCGCCGCGACCAGGACTCGGGCGTCTCCGCCGGCGAGAAGCGCATGCTCGCGAAGGCCCGGCAGATCCTCGTCTCGGAGCTCGCGCTCGCGCAGAAGTCCACCGACGAGGAGGCGTCCGTCGTCCTCGACGGGGTCCTCGCGCAGAGCATCTCCGCCTGACCCCGCCGCGCCCCCGCGCGCGGCACCCGCCGACGGGCGGTCCCTCATCCCGAGGGGCCGCCCGTCGTCGTGTGCGGCCCCTGTCCCCGCGACGGCCGTCGGACCGCCGGGCCGCCGGGCCGTCAGCGGGGAGGGCGACCGGCGTAGGGTGCGAGCATGCGCGATCACCCCGAACGACCCGACCACGACGGCCCCCTCGAGCAGAACCCGCTCCAGCCCGCCGGACGCGGGCTCAAGGTGTGGATCTTCGTCATCGCCGCGATCGTCGTCATCGCCGTGGTCGCCTTCGCCCTCGTGCGCCTCGCGACCGCCGGCCAGAACACGCCCGGCCCGTCGTCGCTCGGCGAGGTCCTCGGCGTCGTGGCCGCGGCGCGCGCCCTGATCTGATCCCCCCGCCGGCGATCGCCGGCGACGGGCGCGCGTGCCGCGCCCTCCCCACCCGACGGCGGAGGCCCCGCTCCTCGTGTCGGGCGCTCCGTCGACCACGGCGTCCTCCATCCGGTATCCCGGGACCCGGGAGGTGGGGACGTGGACGAGCGCGGGCGACGCGGCGGGCGGTGGCGGGGGCTGATCCCGCGCCCCCGGTCCCGTGCTGAGGCGCTCCGCATCCTGCTCGCGGGCGCGGCCGTCGTCATCGTCGTCGCGTCGGTGGCGGTCGGGGCGAGGGAGGCCTCCTTCGGTCCCGACGGCGGCGGCCCGTTCTCCGCGGAGGTGCGCGACGGCGCGGTCGTGGACGTCCTGGCCCGCGCGGGCCTCGTCCGGGAGGGGCGGATCGACGTGGACGCGGTGCGCGCCATGACCGACGCGCTCGCCCCCGACGCCCGGGAGCGGGATCCGCGCTACGACCGCGACGCGTTCGGCCCGGCATGGGCGGACGCCGACGGGAACGGGTGCGATCAGCGGGACGACGTGCTCTCCCGCGACCTCGTCGGCGTCGTGGTCGCCCCCGACGACGCGTGCACGGTCGTCGCCGGGCACCTGGACGACGCGTACACCGGACGCGGCATCGACTTCGTGCGCGGACCCCGCACGAGCGCGGCCGTGCAGATCGACCACTTCGTGCCGCTCTCCTGGGCGTGGCGGCACGGCGCGTGGGCGTGGTCCGACGCGCGACGCGAGCGGCTGGCGACCGACCTCGACGAGCTGCAGGCCGTGGACGGACCGACGAACCAGGACAAGTCGGACCAGGGTCCGGCCACGTGGCTCCCGCCCGATCCCGCGTACCGCTGCCTCTACGTCACGCGCTTCGCCTTCGTCGTGAGCCGGTACCGGCTGGGCATCGACGACGCGGACCGGGCGGCCATCGACCGCGTGCTCGGCGAGTGCTCGTGAGGCGGGCGGGAGGGAGGGCGCGGGTGGGCCGGCGACGGGACCGGCGACCGGCGCGGTGCGGGCACGACGCCGCGCCCCCGTCCCGCGCGCCCCCGTCCCGCGGCGGCGTCGGTGCGCGCGCGTACGCTCGGATCGACGCGGCCGGGCGTCGCCCCGACCACCCGGTCGGCGGCGGGCGACCGGAGGGGATCCGCATGTGGAGCAAGCAGAGCGGCGACGCGAGCGGCTCCATCGACCCGGTGCCGGAGCACCCCTACGCGCACCCCGTCCGCGGAGCCTGGCTCGTGCGCGTCGGGGACGGACCGGCGCTCGGCTGGGTGCTCCGTCACCGGGCCGACCTCGCCGAGCCCTTCTCCTACGAGGTCTACGCCTGCGGGCTCGGGTCCGACGGGCTGCGGGTCTGGGTGGCGCGGCGCGAGACGCTCAACGCGGCCGTGGCGTGGGTCGTGCAGCACGACCGGGAGCTCGTGGCGTTCGGGCGACGGCTGCGGCCCGATCCGACGCAGCCCGGCGCCGACGGGACGGACGCCGACCGGACGGACGCCGCCGCGCGGGCGGCTGCCGGTCCGCGGTCCCGGGACGACGACGCCGCCGCCCCCGGAGCGGGGGACGGCGGCGTCGGGACGCGCTGAGCGGCGCGGGTCAGCGCCTGCGCTGGTTCGTGGCGTCGCGTCCGGTGATGGGGAACGGCCCCGTGACGCCCTCGCGGAGGCGGGCGATCTCGAGGATCCGGTCGCGCTGCAGGTACCAGCCCACGACCAGCAGCGGGATGATGATCACGAGCGACGCGACCGTGAGGGTGCCGATCGGCCAGTCGATCGCCATCAGCACGAGCACGCTGACGAGGAACGCGAGCGTCAGCCACGAGGTGACGGGCGCGCCCGGCAGGCGGAACGTCGGCTCCTTCGCCTTGCCCTGCTTCGCCCAGGTGCGCAGGCGCATCTGGCACAGGATGATGGTCGCCCAGCCGGCCACGATGCCGAGCGCCGCGACGTTGAGCACGATCTCGAAGGCCTGGTCGGGCACGACCGCGTTGAGCGCCACGCCGAGGAGCGTGATGGAGCCGGTGAGGAGGATCCCGCCGAACGGCACGCCGCCCTTCGACATGACGGTCGTGAACTTGGGCGCCGACCCGTTCATGCCCATGGAGTGGAGGACGCGGCCCGTGCTGTACAGGCCGGCGTTGAGGCTCGACATGGCGGCCGTGAGGACGACGAAGTTCATGACGGATCCGGCGACGGCGCCGACCTCGGGCGAGCCGAGGCTGGAGAAGAACGTGACGAACGGGCTCTGGTCGGCGCTGTACGCCGTGTAAGGGAGCAGGAGCGAGAGCAGCACGATGGATCCGACGTAGAAGATCGCGATGCGGAACACGACGGAGTTGATGGCGCGGGGGATGACCTTCTCCACGTCCTGCGTCTCGCCGCTCGCGGTGCCCACGAGCTCGATCGCGGCGTAGGCGAACACGACGCCCTGCACGACGAGCACGACGGGGACGAGGCCCTGCGGGAAGATGCCGCCGTTCTGCTGCAGCACCGTCCAGCCGGTCTGCACCTCGGCGCCGCCGACCGTCACGGGGAAGCTCCAGGCGAGCCACACGATGCCCACGATGAGGAAGACCACGAGCGCGGCGACCTTGACCAGCGCGAACCAGAACTCCATCTCGCCGAACACCTTGACCGCGACGAGGTTGAGCGCGAGGACGATCGCGAGGGCGATGAGGGCCAGCAGCCACTGCGGCGCCGCCGTGAAGGCGGACCAGTAGTGCATGTAGAGGGCGACGGCCGTGACGTCGACGATGGCGGTGGTGGCCCAGTTGAGGAAGTACATCCAGCCGGCGGCGTAGGCGAACTTCTCGCCGTAGAACTCGCGCGCGTAGGAGATGAACGATCCCGAGCTCGGGCGGTGCAGCACCAGCTCGCCGAGCGCGCGGAGGATGAAGAAGGCGAACACGCCGCAGACGAGGAAGACGATGGCGAGGGCGGGGCCCGCGGAGGCGAGGCGGCCGCCGGCTCCGAGGAACAGCCCCGTGCCGATCGCGCCGCCGATGGCGATCATCTGCAGCTGGCGGGGCTTGAGGCCGTGCTGGTAGCCCTCCTGCTCGTGGCTGAAGTCCTGCGCCACGAAATCCGGATCGGGCGGGACGGTGCTGCGGTCGCTCTCGCTTCGTGTCATCCGAATACGGTAGTGGTAAGGGGCATTCGCCCTGACACCCGCGTCGATCGACTTCCGCGGGGCTCTGCACCTGTGATAGACGCCGAGGAGGCGCGGATGGCACGCACGCACGGCTCGGGACGACGGATCCGGTCGCGCACGGCGGCGCTCGCCGCGGTCGCGGGCATGCTGCTCGTGGCGGGCTGCACGGCGGATCCCGGACAGCCGGGCGGCGCGACCCCGACGCCGACCGCGGCCCCCACGGGGCCGGCCGACGCCGGCGGGGAGGCGGCTACCCCGGCACCGGATCCGACCGTGACCCGCGCGCCGGGACCGCCGACCCAGGCGGAGCTCGCCACCTGCTCCACGCTGGCGCAGGTCCTGCCCGACTCCACGAAGCTCGTGCAGGCGCTCGGCGACGGGAAGCCCGTCGACCCGACGATCCTCGAGCGGGTGAAGCAGGGCGACGCGTCCCTCGCGGGCATGGCGCCGGAGGGCATGAAGCCGCTGGTCACCGCGTTCTCGACCATCGTCGACGAGCTCGACGCGCTGCGCTCGGGCGCCGACACGGACGGCGCCTCGCTCGACACCGGGCAGTACCTGCGCGCGACGAACGCGTTCCTCGACTACTGCCTCGACGACGTCGGCTACGTGCCGCAGGCGGCGTCCCCGACGCCCGCGCCCTAGCGCCCGGGCGCTCCGCCGTCGGCGCGACCGGCGCCCTAGGTGCGCCGGGCGACCGCCTCGTCCGCCTCGATGTCCTCGCGCGCGTCCTCCCGGCGGTCGCGGCCGTCGCCGTCGTGCGTGACGACGAGGTGCGGCGTGCGGTGGATCCGGTACGAGATGCGCAGGTGCCGGTGCAGGACGAGCCAGGCGATCGCGATGACCGCGGAGACGAGGCCGGACGCCGCGCCCACCATGAGCGCCGTGCGCGGGCCCCACGTGTTCGCGACCCAGCCGACGACCGGGGCGCCGAGCGGGGTGCCGCCCACGAAGATCGCCATGTAGACCGCCATGACCCGGCCGCGCATGCGCGGCTCGACGGTGAGCTGCACGGTGCTGTTGGCGCTCGTCATGAGGGTCTGCGAGACGACGCCCACGATCACGAGGGCGCCCGCGAAGAGCAGGTACGTGGGCGCGATCGCGGCCAGCGCGGTCGCGATGCCGAAGAGCGCGGCGCCGACGAACACGAGGCGGATGCGGGGCCGCTCGCGCCGGGCCGACAGGAGCGCGCCCGCGACGGATCCGACGGCGAGGCTCGACGACAGCAGGCCGAACTCGGTCGCGCCCTTGCCGAACTCGACGCTCGCCATGGTGGAGGTGAAGATCGGGAAGTTGTAGCCGAAGGCGCCGACGAGGAAGACGATGACGAGGATCACCATGATGTCCGGCCGCCCGCCGATGTAGCGGAAGCCCTCGCGGAGCTGGCCGCGCGACCGGGCCACGCGCTCCGGGCGGCGGAGCTCGCCGACGCGGAGGCGGGTCAGCGCGATCAGCACGGCGATGAAGCTCACCGCGTTGATGAGGAAGACCCAGCCGGTGCCGACGCCCGCGATGAGCACGCCCGCCACCGCCGGGCCGATCATCCGCGCCGCGCTGAACGACGCCGAGTTGAGGGCGACGGCGTTGGAGAGGTCGTCGTCGGAGACGAGCTCGGAGACGAAGGACTGCCGCGCGGGCGCGTCGAGCGCGGACGCGATGCCGAGGAGGAGCGCGAAGAGGTACACGTGCCAGAGCTCGGCACGCCCGGAGAGCACGATGAGGCCGAGCCCGAGGCCGAGGACGGCCATGGTGCCCTGCGTGATCATGAGGACGCGGCGCTTGTCGTAGCGGTCGGCGATGAGGCCGGCGTAGGGGGAGAGCAGGAGCATGGGGCCGAACTGGAGGGCCATGACGATGCCGACCGCGGTGGCGTCGTAGCGGGTGAGCTCGGTGAGGACGATCCAGTCCTGGGCCGTGCGCTGCATCCACGTGCCGACGTTGGAGACGAGGGCGCCCGCGAACCAGATGCGGTAGTTCGGCGCGCGGAGGCTGCGGAAGACGGCGCTCACGCGGAGGCCATCCGGCCGAGGAGGACGGCGGCGTCGGCGAGCGTGGCGCGCTCCTCGGGCGTGAGCTCGTCGAGGCGGAGCGACAGCCACGCGCTCCGCTGGCGGCGGGTCTCCTGCACGACGCGGCGGCCCTCCTCGGTGACGGAGACGGTGACCCGCCGCCCGTCGTCGGGCGCGGGCGAGCGCTCGGCGTAGCCGGCCGACACGAGGCAGTTGACCGTGCGGTTCATGCTCGGGGCCGAGACCCGCTCGAGCTCGGCGAGGCGACCGGGGCTCGCGGGCCCGTCGCGGAGGAGGAGGGCGAGGACCACGAACTGGCTGTCGCCCAGCTCGTGGTCGGCCTTCTCGGCGCGCAGGCGGCGCGAGAGGCGCATCACGCCGGCGCGGAGGCTCTGGCTGAGGTCGGGGGAGTCGGGCACCTGCTTAGGCTAGCTCATTAGACGTGCTAACGAACTCCTCCGGGGTGACGGGATGCTGCGAGCGGGCGCGATCCGGACACGGCCGGCGCCGACGCCGCCCGGTCCGGCCAGGATGGGAGGACGCCGCAGGACGCGGTGCCCGCGACGACGCGGGCGCCCGCCGCGGGACCAAGAGGAGGCACGCATGACGCACGACGACGGCACGGACCACGCGCAGGACGACGCGACGCAGGACGACGCGGCGGGGCTCGGCGGCGAGGGCACGATCCCCGCGGGGAGCACCGGCGTCGCGGCCGGGCACGACGGCGGGAACGACCACTTCGAGCCCGAGGAGGACACCCCGCACCGCACCGACGAGGACGGCGCGGGCGCGACGGCCTGATCCGCCCGGCCCCGGATACGTCCGGGGCGCCCGGCCCGGCCGAGACGGCGCCCGCCCGAGCCCGAGCCCGGCCCGCACCGCACGGGCCGGGCCGACCGGCCCGCGCGGCACCGCCCCGGCGCCCGCGTAGCCTGGATCCCCGTGGACACCGCGACCAACCCCCTCGACGGCACGCGCATCGCCTACCGGGCCTTCGGCGCCCGACCGGAGGGGGAGGATCCATGCGATCCGGCGCACGCGCCCGTCGTGCTCGTGCACGGGACCGCCCTGTCGCAGGCGATCTGGCGCGGCTTCGGCTGGGTGCGCGGGCTCTCGCCGGAGCGGCCGGTCATCACGCTCGACCTCCGCGGCCACGGCCGGAGCGGCACGCCGCACGAGCCGGCCGCGTACGCGATGGACCTCATGGTCGCCGACGTCGTGGCCGTGCTCGACGCGGTGGGCGTCCCCGCCGTGCACCACGTCGGCTACAGCCTCGGCGCACGCGTCGGCTTCTCGCTCGCCGCGTCGCATCCGGAGCGTCTGCTCTCGACCTCGAGCCTCGGCGGATCCCCGCGGAGCGGCGTCGGCGTCTTCGACCGCGTGTTCTTCCCCGGCTGCATCGAGGCGCTCGAGGCGGGCGGGATGCCGGGCTTCCTCGACGCGTGGGAGCGCCACAGCGGGCATCCGGTCGACGCGGCGACGCGCGGGGCCTTCCTCGCCGACGACGCCCGGGCGCTCGCCGCCTACATGCGCGAGTCGGAGCGGGACGCCGGCGTGCCGGACGCGGTCGTCGCCGGATCCGACGTGCCGCTCCTCCTCGTCGCCGGCACCCGCGACCCCGAGCGGCTGCGGGCCGCCCACCACGTGCACGCCCTCCGCCCGGACGCGCCGCTCGTCGAGCTCGACGGCGCCACCCACGCGGACACGCCCAGGCACCCGGACGCGCTGCCCGCGGTCGCGCGGTTCCTCGCGTCGCTCGGCCCGCTGCCGCGCTGACGGGCCCGCGTCGACGCATGCGCGTCGACGGACCCGCGTCGACGGGCCCGCGTCCACGGGCCCGCGTCGACGGACCCGCGTCGACGACCCCGCGTCGACGGATCCGCGCCGACGGCCCGCGCGGGCCGGGGACGCCGGCCCGGCTCCCGGGATCAGGCGGCGGCCGCCCCCGCGCCCCGCGCGGCATCCGCATGCGCGAGCGCGGCGTTCCCCGCCTCGTGCGCGCGGTCGAGCGCGTCCGGATGCGCGGCCGCCGCCGCCTCGAGGGCGTCCGCCGCGCGCACGAGCGCGAGGTGCGACAGGGCCTGCGGCACGTTGCCCGCCTGCCGACGCTGCACCGGGTCGTACTCCTCCGACAGGAGCCCCACGTCGTTCGACAGCCCGACGAGCCGCTCCATGAGCTCGCGCCCGTCGGCCTGCCGTCCGGAGCGCGCGTACTGCTCGACGAGCCAGAACGAGCAGGCGAGGAACGGGTTCTCGCCGGCGGGCAGGCCGTCGACGCCCGCGCTCGTGTCGTAGCGGAGCAGGAAGCCCTCGTGCATGAGGGTCCGCTCCATCGCGTCTACCGTGGCGAGCATGTGCGGGTCGTCGTAGTCGCAGAAGCCGGTCTGGGCGAGGATCAGCAGCGACGCGTCCACCGCGGTCGTGCCGTAGTGCTGGCGGAAGGCCCCGGTGGCGGGATCCACGCCCCGGTCGAGGATCTCGTCGCGCACCCGGTCGCGCAGCGTCCGCCACTGCTCCACCGGCCCGTCGAGGCCGTGCCGCTCGACGCCCTGCACGGCCGCGTCGAGCGCCGCCCAGATCATCGCGCGGGAGTGGGTGAAGTGCTGCTCGGCGCCGCGGATCTCCCAGATGCCGCTGTCCTGCCGCTCCCAGTTGTCCTCGACGTAGCCGATGAGCGCGCGCTGCAGCGGCCAGGAGAACTCGGTCTCGCCGACGCCGGCGTCGCGCGCGGCCTGGAGCGCCATCATCACCTCGCCGATGACGTCGGCCTGGTACTGCTCGAACGCGCCGTTGCCGACGCGCACGGGGCCGGATCCCTCGTAGCCCGGCAGGCTGTCGAGGTCGCGCTCGGGGAGGTACCGCTCGCCGCTCAGCCCGTACATGATCTGCACGTCGCCCGGATCTCCCGCGATGGCCCGCAGGAGCCAGGTGCGCCACTCGTCGGCCTCGTCGTCGAAGCCGTGCGCGAGGAGCACCTCCAGCGTGAGCGACGCGTCGCGCAGCCACACGTAGCGGTAGTCCCAGTTGCGCGGGCCGCCGAACTGCTCGGGGAGGCTCGTGGTCGCGGCCGCGACGATGCCGCCCGTGTCCTCGTGCGTGAGCGCGCGGAGCACGAGCAGCGAGCGGCGGACGGCGGCCTGGTGCGGGCCGGAGTGCTCGATGGAGCTCGCCCAGCTCTCCCACCACTCGGTCGTGTGCTCGAGCGCGGCGTCCACGTCGAACGCGGGCGGCTCGCTGCGGTGCGACGGGTACCAGGTGAGCGTGAGGTCGACGGTCTCGCCGGCCGACACCTCGAAGGCCACGCCGTGGTGGTGGTTCGTGGCGGTGAGCTCGGGGCCGCGGACCACGACGGCGTCGGGGCCGGCCACCGCGACGAGGCGGGGGTCGCCGTCGTCGAGCTTGCGGATCCAGGGCAGGGCCGTCGCGTAGCCGAAGCGCAGGCGGAGGTCGCCCTGCATCCGCACGGTGCCGTCGATGCCGCGGACGCGGCGCACGACGTCGGCCCGGCGGTTGCCCATGGACATGAAGTCGGTGACCTCGACGGCGCCCTCCGGCGTCTCCCAGCGCGTCCAGAGCACGAAGGTGTTGCCGAGGTAGGTGCGCATGGAGACCGAGGCGTCCGGATGCGCGGGCGCGAGGCGCCAGGATCCGTGCTCGTCCGTGCCGAGGAGCGCCCCGAACATGGACGCGGAGTCGAAGCGGGGCAGGCACAGCCAGTCGATGGAGCCGTCCCGGCCGACCAGCGCTCCCGTGTGGCAGTCCCCGATGAGTGCGTAGTCCTCGATGCGCATGGCCATGCGCCATGGTCGCACGGGCCGGCTGCGTCCCCGCCCGCGCCGCGTAGCCTGGCCGCATGCCCGCGACCTCCACGCTCCTCATCCTCGGCGCCAGCGGAGACCTCTCCGCGCGCCTCCTCCTCCCCGGCCTCGGCGAGCTCCTCGCGCACCGGCCCGACCTCGACCTGCAGCTCGTCGGCGCGGGCACGGAGGAGTGGGACGACGACAGGTGGCGCGAGGTGGTCCGCACGTCCTTCGCGTCGCTCGGCGCGGAGGGCCCGGCGGTCGACCGCGTCCTCCGCGGCACCACCTACCTGCCGGCCGACGTCACCGCGCAGGCCGACCTCGAGCGCCTGTTCGCGGCGTGCGACGCGGCCCCCGCCGTCTACTTCGCCCTGCCGCCGGCGGTCACCGAGAAGGCGTGCGAGGCGATGACCGGCATGACGCTGCCCGAGGGCACGTCCCTCTCGCTCGAGAAGCCGTTCGGCACCGACCTCGCGAGCGCGCAGGCGCTCAACCGGCTGCTCGCGACGCTCGTGCCCGAGGAGCGCACGCACCGGGTCGACCACTTCCTCGGCCGCTCCACCGTGCGGAACCTCCTCGGGCTCCGCTTCGCGAACCGCCTGCTCGAGCCGGTGTGGAACGCGCAGCACATCGCGAGCGTCGAGATCGTCTACGACGAGCAGCTCGCGCTCGAGGGCCGGGCCCGCTACTACGACACCGCGGGCGCCCTCACCGACATGATCCAGAGCCACCTGCTCCAGGTCATGGCGGTGTTCGCGATGGAGCCGCCCGCCACCACCGGCGCGCGCGACGTGCGAGATCAGAAGGCCCTCGTGCTCCGCGCCACCCGGCCCTTCGGCGGCGACCCCGTCGCGTCCTCGCGTCGGGCCCGCTACACCGCGGGCGACGTCGAGGGCCGCGAGCTCCCGGCGTACGCGGACGAGGCGGGCGTGGATCCGTCGCGCGGCACGGAGACGCTCGCCGAGCTGACCGTGGAGATCGCCAACTGGCGTTGGGCCGGCGTGCCGTTCCGCCTCCGCTCCGGCAAGGCCATGGCGGACCACCGCCGCGAGATCGTCGTGACCTTCCAGCCCGCGCCGCACGTGCCGACGGGCCTCACGGGGGCCGAGGAGCCCGACCGGATCCGCATCCTCATCGCGCCCGACGAGCTGCACCTGGAGCTCAACGTCAACGGCCCGGCCGACCCCGACGTCATCGACCGCGCCGAGCTCGTGACCGCGTTCGACGCGGGCGACCTGCCGCCGTACGGCCAGGTCATCGACGGCATCATCTCGGAGGACGAGAGCCTGTCGGTGCGCGGCGACACGGCGGAGGAGTGCTGGCGGATCGTCGAGCCGGTCATCGCCGCCTGGCGCGCCGGCGACGTGCCGCTCGAGGAGTACCCGGCCGGATCCGCGGGGCCGTGGGACGGCCCGCAGGTGGCGCCGAAGGGCTGAGCCGCGCCCGGCGGCGCGCCCGGAGGCGCGGCCTAGGCGCTCCGGGTCGCGCGCAGCAGCGCGGGCACGCGCCGCGGGTCGCCCGCGAGCTCGGCGAGCGCGCCGTCGAGCGGGTCCTCGTCGAACACCGCGAGCTCGCGCGCGACGGCGTCCTCCCGGGCGGACCCCGCGCGGGCGTCCGGGGCGTCCGGCGCGGAGGATCCGGTCGCGCGCGCGTCCTCGAGCGGGAGGTCGGCCGCGGCGGGCGCCGCGCCGAGCGCCAGGGCGACGTCGCGCGCGATGTGCGCGGTCATCAGCTCGTCGAAGAAGCCGGCCGTCGACTCGGGCGTCCGGCGCACGAGCGCCCAGGCGCCGTCGGGGCCGAAGTGGTGGGCGAGCGCCGCGTGCACGATGAGCGCGATCGGGCGGAGGTCGGGATCCGCCTCGGCTTCCGCGGGCGCGGGCACGGGCGCGGCTTCCGCGGTCGCGTCGTCGGCCGGGGCCTCCGGCTCGGCCTTGTGCGCGGCGACGTGCGGCGGCCGGACCGGCCCGCCGTGCAGCCGGGCCGCGATGGCGGCGAGCTCGCCCGTCGCGAGCGACACCGACGGCGCGTGCACGGGCGTCGACGCGGGCGCGTCGGCGGGGGAGGGGCCGGTGGCGGCCGTCCGGGGATCCGGCGCCGCGGGCGCGGCCTCGGTCGAGCGGGTCCTGCGCCTCAGCCATCGGAACATGATCCCGACCTCCCCGATCGCGTCCACGACGATCGGGATCATGATCGCGGCCGACACGCCCGGGCGGCGTCGCGACACGCCGGGCGGATCCGCATGGGGGCGCAGGGGACGCGCCCCCGGGGCGGCGGCCGGCCACGCGCCTCCCGGGGAGCGGCTGCGAGACTGGACGCTCCCGGGACAGCGCGGTCCGCCCCACCCGTCTGGAGGATCCGTGGACCTGCCCTCGCTGCTCGCCCTGCCCGCCGTGGCCGTGACCGTCACGCTGCTCGCGGCCGTGGCCGCCGCCCTGCTCGTGACCGCCGTCGTCGCCCTCGTCGTGCGCGTCATCGCCCGACGCCGCGAATGGGCGGCCCGTCTCGTCGCCCGCGCCCGGCGCCCGTTCCGCGTGCTGCTCGTGGTCGTGGCGGTGTGGGTCGCGCTCCGCGCCTCCGTCGCGCCGGGCGAGCTGCGCGACGGGCTCGACCACCTGCTGCACGTCGTGACGATCGTCGCGTCCGCCTGGCTCGTCTGCGCCCTCGCCATCTTCTTCGAGGACCTCGGGCTCAGCCGCTACCGCGTGGACGTCGCCGACAACCGCGTCGCGCGCCGGGTGCGCACGCAGGTGCTCATCATCCGCCGCCTCACGGTCGTGGCGATCGTGGTGGTCGCCGTCGGCGCGATCCTCCTCACCTTCCCGGGCGCGCGCACGGCCGGCGCGAGCGTGCTGGCCTCCGCGGGCCTCGTGTCGATCGTCGCGGGCCTCGCGGCGCAGTCGACGCTCGCCAACGTGTTCGCCGGGATGCAGCTCGCCTTCAGCGACGCGATCCGGGTCGACGACGTGGTCATCGTGGAGACCGAGTGGGGCCGCGTCGAGGAGATCACGCTCACCTACGTGGTGGTGCACATCTGGGACGACCGCCGCATGGTGCTGCCGTCCACCTACTTCACGACCACGCCGTTCCAGAACTGGACGCGCACCAAGTCGGAGCTGCTCGGCGCCGTCGAGCTCGACCTCGACTGGCGCGCGACCCCGGCGAGCATGCGCGAGGAGCTCGACCGCGTGCTCGCGACGACCGACCTCTGGGACGGCCGCGTCTCCGTGCTCCAGGTCACCGACGCGGTGGGCGGCTACGTGCGGATCCGGGTGCTCGTCTCCGCCGTCGACGCGCCGACCCTGTTCGACCTGCGCTGCCTCGTGCGCGAGCGCCTCGTGACGTTCCTTCACGAGAGCAGCCCGCAGTCGCTGCCGCGCACGCGGGTGCAGATGGTGGATCCGCACGAGACCGCCGGCGCGACCCGCGCGGGACGACGCGCGGCCGAGGCGGATCCGACGGGCCTGTTCTCCGGGACGGCCCAGGGCGACGTGCGGGCGGGGCTCTTCACCGGCCCGATCTCCACGGTGCCGGCCGAGGAGCGCATCGACCTCGAGGTCGACGGGGACCGCTGGCGCACGCACGACTGACGCGCACGCCCGGGGGCGTGCGCGTCAGTCGTGCGGGGCGGCTAGTTGCCGAGCTGCCCGTCGCGCGAGTCCTCGATGACGGTGCCGACGGCGATCGCCATCGTGATGCCCCAGCTCAGCCACATGAGGCCGAGCTTCCAGTCGCGCGGACCCCGCCGGGTGGTCTGGAGCGTGCTCCAGCCGCCGATGAGGGCGCTGAGGACGCTGCCGTTCAGGATGTACTTGCGCATGACACCTCCCAGTGTGCTCCCCACGGTACCGGGATCCGGCCGCCGCGACCGCGCCCGGCCCGCGCGGTCCCGCCGGTCACCCGGTGGGCGTCCCCTTTCCGCAGGAGGTGCGGGCTCCCGGCGGGCGGTGAGTACAGTGATCGCGGATCAGACAGGAGGCGCCCGTGCGCACAGCCCTCATCGGGGTGGTGCTCCTCGTCGTCGGCGCCGTCGCCGTGGCCACCGGAGCCCTCCCGCTCGACGACCTCGGCGTGCTGTACGAGCGGGTCTGGCCGATCCTCCTCTTCGTCGTCGCGATCACCGTGGTCACCGAGCTCGCGAGCGAGGCGGGCCTGTTCACCTGGATCGCCGAGCGGGCCGCCGGCCTCGGCCGCGGACGCACCTGGGCGCTCTGGCTCGCGACCGTGCTGCTCGCCTGCCTCTGCACGATCTTCCTGTCGCTCGACACCACGGCCGTGCTGCTCACGCCCGTGGTCGTGGTGCTCGCCCGGCACTGCGGGCTGCCGCCGCTCCCGTTCGCGCTGACCACGGTGTGGCTCGCGAACACGGCGTCGCTGCTCCTCCCCGTCTCGAACCTCACGAACCTGCTCGCGGAGCACGAGCTCGGCGGCCTCGGCCCGGCGGGCTTCGCGGCGCTCACGGTCGCGCCGGCGCTCGTGGCCATCGCCGTGCCCGTGCTCGCGATCCTCGTCATCCACCGCAAGGACCTCTTCACCCGCTACGAGGTCGGGCCGCCGACCGCGCCGACCGACCGGGTGCTGCTCGTGGGCAGCGCCGTCGTGGTGGGCCTGCTCGTTCCGGCGCTCGTCTCGGGCGTCGAGGTGTGGATCCCGGCGCTCGCCGCGGCGGTCCTCCTCGCGGTCCTCACGGCCGTCCGGCGGCCGCGGGTCCTCCGGCTCGGGCTCCTGCCGTGGCAGCTCGTGGTGTTCGCGTCCGGCCTCTTCATCGTGATGGAGACGGCGCAGTCGCTCGGGCTCACCGCCGTCATGGCCGCGATCTCGGGCCAGGGCCAGGACGCCGCGTCCCTCTTCCGCCTCGCGGGCGTCGCGACGCTGAGCGCCAACGCCGTCGACAACCTGCCGGCGTACCTCGCGCTCGAGCCCGTCGCCGGATCCCCGGAGCGGCTCGTCGCGATCCTCGTGGGCGTCAACGCGGGCCCGCTCATCACGCCGTGGGCCTCGCTCGCCACCCTGCTCTGGCATGAGCGGCTCGTGAGCATGGGCGTCCACATCAAGTGGTCGCGCTACGTGCTGCTGGGGCTCGTGGTGGCGCCGCTCACGGTCGGCCTCGCGATGCTGGCGTTCGTGCTGACGCGCTGATCCCGCGGGCGGTCCGGCCCGCGCGGAGCCGCCGACCTGGCAGGCCGCTGGCAGTCTGACCGATCGTGCAGGAGCTGACCGATCGGTCGACATAGGCTCGGCGGGTGACCCGAACCCCCCGCGCCTCCGCCGGCGACGAGCTCCGCACCATCGCCGCCGCGCGCTTCGCCCGCGACGGCTTCCAGGCGACCTCGCTGCAGCAGATCGCCGACGAGGCGGGCTACTCCAAGTCGAGCGTGCTCTACCACTTCGCCTCCAAGGAGGCGCTGCTCGACGCCCTGCTGGAGCCGACCATCGACGCGCTCGCCGAGGTCATCGAGCGCGCCGACTCCATCCGCGGCGACGCGGACGCCCGGCGCCTATTCGTCGAGCGCTTCATCGACTTCCTCCTGCTGCACCGGCACGAGGTCGCGCTGTTCATCACGCAGGGCCGGTCGCTTGGCCACCTCGCCGTGATCGAGCGCGCCAACGACCTCGTGCGCACGCTCGGCGAGACCGCCGGCGCCCTCGACAGCACCCTCGACCAGCTGCGCTTCGGCGTGGCGCTCGGCGGCGCGGCGTACATCCTCGCCGCGAGCGACGACTGGTCCACCAACGAACCCCTGCCCGACGACGAGATCAGGGCCGCTCTCGTCGTGGTCGTGGGGGAGCTGCTCGCCCCCCTCGGCACCCGCTCCGCCTGATCCCCGCTCCGCCCATCCCCCCCGCACCACCCTCCGAAGGAGAGCCACCGCCCATGGCCACGCTGCTGTACCGACTCGGACGCATCTCGTTCCTCCACCCGTGGCGCGTCGTCGCCGCGTGGATCGTCATCCTCGGCATCCTGCTGGGCGGCGGGCTCGCGCTCGGCGGGAAGACGCAGGAGTCGTTCTCGATCCCGGGCACCGAGTCGCAGGAGGCCATCGACCGGCTGGCCGCCGTGTTCCCGCAGGCCGCGGGCGCGAGCGCGCAGATCGTGACCGAGGCGCCCGCGGGCGCCAAGGTCACCGACGACGCCGAGAAGGCGGCCATCGAGGCGACCGCGACGGCCGCGGCCGACGTGCCCGGCGTCGAGACGGCGCTCTCGCCCTTCTCCGAGTACGCGAGCGACGCGGTGTCCGAGGACGGCACCGTGGCGATCACGACCGTCCAGTTCGCGGGACAGAGCGACCAGGTGACGACCGCGACGCTCGACGCGCTGAAGGAGTCGGCGCAGGCGGCCGAGGACGCGGGGATGACGGTGTCGTTCGGCGGCCAGGTCTTCCAGGACATCCACTACGGCGTGACCGTGACCGAGGCGTTCGGCGTGCTCTTCGCGGGCCTCGTGCTCGTGCTCACCTTCGGGTCGATGCTCGCGGCGGGGCTGCCGCTCATCGGCGCGCTGGTGGGCGTCGCGGCGTCCGCGGGCGCGCTGCTGGCGGCGTCGGCGTTCGTCACGGTCTCGAGCGCCTCGCCGCTCCTGGCCGTGATGATCGGGCTCGCGGTCGGCATCGACTACGCGCTCTTCATCCTCATGCGGCACCGGACGCAGCTCGCCAACGGCATGCCCGTCGAGCGCTCGGCCGCGACCGCGGTCGCCACGGCCGGCAGCGCCGTGATCTTCGCGGGCGTGACGGTGATCATCGCGCTGCTCGGCCTCCTCGTCGTGCAGATCCCGTTCCTCACGGTCATGGGCCTCGGAGCGGCCTTCGCGGTGCTGCTCGCCATGGGCGTCGCCACCACGCTGCTGCCGGCCATGCTCGGCTTCGCGGGCGAGCGCCTCCGGCCGAAGGAGGGCTCGCGGGCCGCGCGCCGCGCGAGGGCGCAGGCCGAGGGGACGCAGCGGACGCTCGGCGCGCGCTGGGTCAAGGTCGTCACGAAGGTGCCGATCATCCCGGTCGTGATCGTCATCGGCATCGCCGGCCTCCTGGCCGTGCCCGCGTCGCAGCTGCAGCTGGGGCTGCCGAGCGGGGCGACCGAGCCCGCGGGATCCACGAGCCGCGTCGCGTACGACACCGTCTCCGACGCGTTCGGGCCGGGCCACAACGGCCCGCTCGTCGTGCTCGTCGACATCACGCAGACCACCGACCCGATCGGCGTGCTGGGGGAGATCGGGGACGAGATCCGCGGGCTCGACGACGTGGCCTTCGTCGGCACGGGCACGCCCAACCCGTCGGTCGACACCGCCATCATCCAGGTGCTGCCGGACAGCCCGCCGGAGTCGGCGGAGACGACGGCGCTCATGCAGTCGATCCGCGACCTCGCGCCCGGCCTCCAGGACCGCTACGACACCCGCGTCTCCGTCACCGGCACCACGGCCGTGCAGAACGACATCTCGCAGCGGCTCGACCAGGCGCTCGTGCCGTTCGGGATCGTGGTGGTGGGGCTGTCGATCATCCTGCTGATGATCGTGTTCCGCTCGATCTTCGTGCCCGTGAAGGCCGCGGTCGGCTTCCTGCTGAGCGTCATCGTCTCGTTCGGCACCGTGGTGCTGATCTTCCAGGACGGGGCCTTCGCCGACGTCCTGGGCGTGACGCCCGGCCCCATCCTCAGCTTCATGCCCATCCTGCTCATGGCGATCCTGTTCGGCCTCGCGATGGACTACGAGGTGTTCCTCGTCTCCGGGATGCGCGAGGACTTCGTGCACCACGGCGACGCGAAGCGGGCCATCGTCACGGGCTTCTCGGGCGCCGCCCGGGTCGTGACGGCGGCCGCGCTCATCATGTTCTTCGTGTTCGCGGCGTTCGTGCCGGAGGGCGCGGGCGTCATCAAGACCATCGCCCTCGGCCTCGCCGTCGGCATCTTCTTCGACGCGTTCCTCGTGCGCATGACCCTGGTGCCCGCCGCCATGGCGCTGCTCGGGAGGCGCGCGTGGTGGATCCCGCGCTGGCTCGACCGGATCCTCCCGGACGTCGACATCGAGGGCGAGGGCCTGCGCGAGCACCAGGACGACGTGGACTGGGCGCGCGACTCGGGCGCCGCCGTCGCGGCCGAGCGGCTCGTCGCGGGCGTCCCCGGGCGCCGGCTCCTGCCGGTCGACCTGCGCGCGCCGGCCGGATCCCTCGTGCTCGTCGAGGGCGACGTCGCCGAGCGCCGGCTCCTCGGCGCCACGCTGGGGGCCCGGCTCCCGCCGCTCTCCGGCCGTGCGCAGGTCGCCGGCCACCCGCTCGCGTCCGAGTCCGGCCGCGTGCTCACGAGCGTCGCCATGGCCGACCTCGGCCGCGTCGACCGGGTGGACTCGGGGCTCACGGTGGGGGACCTCCTCGCCGAGCGCATCGACCTGTCCGAGCCGATGGGCCGCCGCCGCGGCGCACGTGCCCGGCAGGCCGAGTGGCTCGCCCGCATCGACCACGCGGCCGACGCCGCGGGCGCGCTCCCCATCGGCGCCGACGACCCGGTCGAATCCCTCCTGCCGCTCGAGCGCGCCATCGCCCTCACCGCCGTCGCCGCCTCGGGACGCGCCCCCGTGCTCGTGCTCGACGTGGTGGACCCGTTCCCGGACGCCGCCGCCGAGCGCGCGTTCCTCGCCGCCCTGCCCGCGCTCGTCCACGAGAGCACGACCGTCCTCCTGGGCGCGCCATGGTTCCCGGACGACCACGGGATCCCCGGGCGCCCCACCGTCCGCCTCCGGCTCGAGGCCGACGCGTCACCGTCGGGCGATCGGCCCGACGACGACCGCGACGCCCGCCAGCCCGGCCACGACCAGACCGTCACCACCGTCGAGGAGACCCTCCGATGACCACCCGCTCCACCCGCCGACGCCTCGCCGTCGCCCTCGTCGCGATCGTGCCCCTCGCGGTCGCCGGCCTCTTCATCGGCTCGCTCTCGGACGTCGCGAAGGGCGTCGAGCGCGTGCCCGCCGCCATCGTCAACCAGGACGAGATCGTGCAGCAGAAGGCGCCCGACGGCACCGAGTCGCCCGTGCTCGCCGGCCGCCTGCTCGTGACGCAGCTCACCTCCGACGACAACCAGGCCTTCGACTGGACCATCACGAACGCCGACGAGGCGCAGCGGATGCTCGACGACGGCGAGGTCTACGCGGTGCTGACCGTGCCCAAGGACTTCTCCTCGTCGATCGTGTCGCTGTCGACGGAGAACCCGCAGCGCGCGCAGATCAGCGTGGAGACGGACGACGCGCACGGCTACCTGACGGGCGCGGCCACCCAGGCCGTCGGCGTCGGGATGACCAGCGTGTTCGGCAACGCCATCACCTCGCAGTTCGTCTCCGGCATCTACACGACCTTCGGCGGGCTCAAGGGCTCGCTCAACGACGCCGGGGACGGCGCGACGAAGCTGGCCGACGGCGCGACCCAGCTCTCCGCGGGCGCCACGACGCTCGGCGACGGGATCACGCAGCTCGGCGACGGCATCGGCCGGACCCAGCAGGGCGCGACGCAGCTGGCGGACGGCCTCGGCACCTACACGGGCGGCGTCTCGCAGCTGTCCTCCGGGCTCGACCGGCTGCAGACCGGCGCCGCCGGGCTCTCGCAGGTCTCCGACGGCGTCGGGCAGTACGCGGGCGGGGCCGGGCAGATCGCGCAGCAGGTCGCCGGACTCCGGCAGCAGCTCGCGGCGGACCCGCGGACGGCCCCGATCGCCGCGCAGCTCCAGCCGCTCGAGCAGGGGATCGACCAGTACGCCGCCCAGGGCCGCACGCTCGCGACGCAGGCGGCGGCGGGCATCCAGGGCGTGCAGCAGGGCATCGGCCAGAGCGCGTCCGGCGCGTCGCAGCTCGCGGCGAACGGCGGGGCGCTCATCTCCGGCGCGCGCCAGCTCGGCGACGGCCTCGGCCAGCTCCGCACGGGCGCGACCGGCGCGGCCACGGGCGCGGGCGACCTCGCGACGGGCGCCACGTCGCTCTCGTCCGGCGCCACCGAGCTCGGGCAGGGCCTCGCGCAGGGCGCCGAGCAGATCCCCTCGCTCGACGCCGACCAGGCGGCCTCCGCCTCGGGCGTCGTCGCGGATCCGGTGGGCCTCACCGTGCAGCGCGAGAACGAGATCGACAACCCGGGCGACGCCATCGCCGCGATCTTCGTGCCCATCGGCCTCTGGCTCGGCGCCTTCGCGACCTTCCTCGTGCTGCGGCCGGCCGCGCGCCGCCTGCTCGCGTCGTCGGCCGCGACGGGCCGCGTCATGGGACGGGTGCTCGCCCGCGCCGGGCTGATCGCGCTCGCCCAGGTCGTGCTGCTCGTCGCCCTCGTGCACGCCGCGCTCGGCCTGTCGCTCGCGCTGCTGCCCGCGACCCTCGGGTTCGCCGCCGTCACCGCGGCGGCCTTCACCGCGATCCACTACCTGCTCCGCCAGGCGTTCGGCCGCACCGGCATGGTCGTCTCGCTCATCCTGCTGGCGGTGCAGGCCGCGGCGATGGGCGGGGTCATCCCGCTGCAGCTCGTGGCGGAGCCGTTCCAGGCGATCAGCCCGTTCCTGCCGCTCACCTACGCGGCGTCGGGCATGCAGGCGATCATCGCCGGGGGAGCGCCCGCCGTCGCGTGGGGCGCCGCGGGCACGCTGGCGGCGTTCCTGCTGCTGAGCCTCGCCGTCTCCTACCTGGTGACGCGGCGCTCCCGGCGGGCGCGGAGCCTCGGCCTCCTGCCGGGCAGCGCGCCGGCCTCGGCGGCCGTCGCCGTCTGACGCCTTCCGCACGACCCGATGCCGGGCGCCCTCGCGGGTGCCCGGCATCGCGCGTCTGGGGAGCCCGGCGGAGGGAGGCCGCGGCACCGCATACCATTCGAGAATCGTTCTCGACAAGGAAGGCGCCCCATGCGCACCCCCTCCCTCCTCGGCGTCGGCCTCGTGGTCGTCGGCCTGCTCGCCGGCGGCGTCGGATCCGTCGCCGCCCCGCCCGACACCGCGTCCGCCTCCGGCCGCGCGTCGTGGCTGCTCGTCGCCGACCCGGCGGCGCACGCCGTCTCGATCGTCGACTCCGCGACGGGCCGCACCACGGGCTCCCTCCCGGACACGACGCTGGGCGCGCACGCCGGCGTCGTGCAGCTGGGGCACGGCCGCATCGCCTTCGTCGACGAGGGCGGCCCGCGGCTCGACGTGGTCGACATCTCCTCCGTCGGGGTCCCGCGCCTCGCATCGGCGACCCCGATCCCGTCCGCGGCCGGCGCCTGGACGCGCGCCGGCTGGATCTCGGACGACGCCGACCACCGGTACGTCGCGGTCGGGTCCGACCTCGACGGATCCACCACGCAGCAGGTCACGCTCGTCGACACGCGCACGGGCCGCGCGAGCACGGCGGAGATCCGCACGAGCGAGGTGACGCTCGCCACGACGGGCGGGCGCGGCACCGAGGAGATGGAGACGTTCCTCGTGGGATCCCCGCTGCGCCTCGTCGTGAGCGCCGGCGGGCACCTCGACGCCTACGACGCCGCCGACATCCTCCGCGGCGACGCGCACCCGGCCCCCGTCGCGTCGACGCCGCTCGGCGCCTACCCGCACGGGCCGATCGCGGACGCGCGCGGCACGGTCATCGGGTCGACCCTGCACGACGGCGTCGAGACGGTGCCGCTGACCCGGACCGGCTTCGGCACGGCCACCACCCGGGCGTACCCGGAGCGCGCGCAGCAGAGCTACCGGCCGCGCATGGCGCCGGACGGCGTGACCGCCGTGGGCGCGCAGACGGGCGCCACCGCCGCCGACCCGGCCCTGCTCACGTCGTCGTCGATGCGCGGCGCGGGCATCGCGAGCGTCGCCCTCGGCACGGGGACGCCCACGCGCGCGGTCGTCGGGCCGTCCTCCGCCGCCGTGGTCGTGACGGAGGGTGGCGTCGACACCCTCGACCTCGTCGCGCGCGGCGCCGACCGCCTGTACGACGGGGCGGTCACGCGCGTCCGGCTCCCGGCGCTCGGGCAGGCGGCGGGCACCGGATCCTCCGCGCGCTTCCTCGCGGCCTCGGCCGACGGCTCGGAGCTCTTCCTCTCGCGGGCGGGGACGGGATCCGTGCTGGAGATCGACGTGCGCGGCACGACGGCCACCGTCCGCGGGACGATCGCCGTGCCGTCGGCGCTGGCGGACGGCGGCTACCTCGCCACCGTCGACCAGCACCAGCGGCCGTACGACCTCAGCGGGCGCTGACGCGCGGACGCGGACGCCGACGCCGACGCGGACGCGGACGCCGCGACCCCGCACCGCGCACGACGAGGGCCGCCCGGATCACCGGGCGGCCCTCGTCATGCGTCGTGCGGCGCCGGCTAGAGCGCGAGCGCGATGCGCCCGCTGAACACGCGGGTCACGGGCGGCGCGGCCAGCACCTCGCCGAGGCGCGCGGCGCCCTCGGGGGTGGCGCGCCAGGCGACGTAGGCGTCGTGGTCGGCGGTCGACGCCCACTGCTCGACGACGACCATGCGGGCGGGGTCGGCGTCGTCGACGAGGACCTCGAGGCCCTCGTTGCCCGCGAAGGCGCGGGTGGCCTGCAGGGTCTCGGCGAGGACGTCCGCGACGTCGCCGAGGCGCGTCTCGTCGACCTGGATCTCGAGGTGCACGGTGGTGCTCATGGTGTCTCCGGTCCCGACGCCGGGCGGGCGGGGCCCCGTGCGACGTCGCTCATGTGCGGGGACGTTCCCCTCGTCCATCCAACCCCCGCGGCCGTCGGGGCATGCCCGGGTGGGCGTCGCGGGCGTGTCGGCCGGAGGATCCGCGGGAGCCGCTCCCCGCTCAGCGGTCGCGGACGCCGCGGCGAGCGCGCACCGCCTCAGCGGTCGCGGCGGAGCGCCGTGCGGAGCCGCTGGTACCCGGAGAGCACGGGAGGGGCGACGGGCGTGCGCTCGGGCGCGGTGTCGAGCCGGAGCTGGCGCTGGGCGAACTCGCGCGTCTCGACGAGCATCGCGAGCCGCTGCTCCTCGGTCTTCGCCTTGCGCGTGTTGACCTCGGCGACGACGCCGCCCTGCCAGCCCTGCTCGGCGAGCCAGCGCAGGGTCTCGGCGACGGGCTGCGTGCCGCGGCCGGGCAGGAGGTGCTCGTCGAGGATGCGGCCGTCGTCCTGCGAGCCGGACCCGTCGCAGAGGTGCACGTGGCGCAGGCGCGGGCCGAGGGACTTCGCCATCTCGAGCGCGTCCTGGCCGGAGAGCGAGGCGTGGGAGAAGTCGAGCGTGGTGGCGTCGCAGTCCATGTCGCGCGGATCCCAGCCGGGCGAGTACGCCTTCATGCTGCGTCCGGCGACCTGCCACGGGAACATGTTCTCGACGGCGATCTCCACGCCGGTCTCCGCCTGGATCGAGCGCACGATCTCGAGGAACGACTCGGCGTAGCCGGCCTGCCAGCGGAACGGCGGGTGGACCACGACGGCCGGGGCGCCGACCGCGTGCGCGAGCTCGGCCGACCGCTCCAGCTTCACCTTCGGGTCCCGCCCCCACACGAAGTGCGTGAGCAGGAGGACGGGCGCGTGGATCGACAGGATCGGCAGCCCGTGCTTCTCCGACAGGGCGCGGAGGGCGGCGGCGTCCTGGGTGACCTCGTCGTTCGTCACCATGATCTCGACGCCGTCGAAGCCGGCTCGCTTCGCCATGACGAAGGCGTTCTCGACGGGCTGGGGGTACACGCAGGTCGTGCTCATGCCTACTCGGATCACGACGGCGAGCGTACCCGCCGCCGCTGGGCGCCCGGGATACGCGGGAGGTCCGGCGCGTGTCGAGTACGCGACGCGGACAGGGGCGGTCGGCATGCTGGGAGGGACGACCGCGGCGCACGGCCGCGACGGCGGGAGGAGGCGGGATGTCGGCAGCGGGATCGGGTGGCGCGTCGGACGCGTACCGCAAGGAGCGGGCGGACGCGCCGCGCGGCTTCTTCGAGGCGGAGGCGGCGGGGCTGGCGTGGCTCGCCGAGGCGGAGCCCGCCGGGGGAGCGCGCGTCGTGCGCGTGCTCGACGTCTCGCCCGGGCGCATCGACCTCGAGCGGCTGCGGCCGGCGCGCCCCACCCGGGACGCGGCCCGCGCGTTCGGGGCGGCCCTCGCGATCACGCACGACGCGGGCGCCGACGGCTTCGGGTTCCCTCCGCCGGGGATCGACGGGCCGGCGTTCATCGGGCGCCAGCCGCTCTCGGTCGGCCGCGTCGCCCCGGGCGTCGGCGACGCAGCCGGATCCGGATCCGGCTGGGGCGCCTGGTACGCCCGCGAGCGCGTCCTCCCGTACCTGCGCCGCGCGGTCGACGCCGGGAACGCGACCGCCGCGCAGGCGGCCGACGTCGAGCGCGCCTGCGCGGCCGCGTCCGACGGCCGGTTCGACGACGGCGCGCCGGCCGCGCGGATCCACGGCGACCTGTGGTCGGGCAACGTGCAGTGGACCGACGGGGGAGCGGTCCTCATCGACCCGGCCGCGCACGGCGGCCACCGCGAGACCGACCTCGCGATGCTGGCCCTCTTCGGCTGCCCGGGCCTCGACGACGTGCTCGGCGCGTACGCCGACGCCGGATCCCTCGCCCCCGGCTGGCGTGACCGCGTCGCGCTCCACCAGCTCCATCCGCTCGCCGTCCACGCCGCGTCGCACGGACCGGCCTACGGCGACGCCCTCCACGACGCGGCGCGCCAGGTGCTCCGGATGTGAGGAGGCCCGCCCGCCGTCGTCACGGGCCGACGCGGCCCGGCCGTCCGGCGATCGCACTGGTAGCCTCGGATGACCGAGCAGGCACGACAGACCTCTGCGAGAACGAGACGGGAACCGTGACTCCGCCACCCTCATCCACGCCCTCCGCGACCGAGACGACCGCCGCCGAGCAGGCGGACGGCGGCGACGTCCGGCCCGGCACCTACGACCTCGTCGTCGTCTCCAACCGCCTCCCCGTCGACCGCGTCGTCGCCGCCGACGGCAGCACCTCCTGGCGGCACTCGCCGGGCGGCCTCGTCACGGCGCTCGAGCCCGTCATGCGCGCCAACGAGGGCGCGTGGGTCGGCTGGCCCGGCATCGCCGACCACGACGTCGAGCCGTTCGTCGACGCGGGCATCTCGATCATCCCCGTCACCCTCACGGAGCAGGACCTCGCGGAGTACTACGAGGGCTTCTCCAACGACACGCTCTGGCCGCTGTACCACGACGTCATCGCGCAGCCGAGCTACCACCGCGAGTGGTGGGACACGTACGTCAGCGTCAACCAGCGCTTCGCCGACGCGGCCGCGACGGCCGCCGCCCCCGGCGCCACCGTGTGGGTGCAGGACTACCAGCTGCAGCTCGTGCCGAAGATGCTCCGCGAGCAGCGGCCGGACCTCACGATCGGCTTCTTCAACCACATCCCGTTCCCGCCGTACGGCATCTACTCGCAGCTGCCGTGGCGCACGCAGATCATCGAGGGCCTCCTCGGCGCCGACGTCATCGGCTTCCAGCGCGTCGCCGACGCCGGCAACTTCACCCGCGCGGTCCGGCGCCTATTCGGCTACACGACGCGCGGATCCACGGTCGACGTGCCCGTGCGCGGCGGCATCCCGCTCACCGTCCCCGGCACCAAGCCGTCGAAGCCCGTCCGCGAGCTCCGCACCCGCCAGGTCGTCGCCAAGCACTACCCGATCTCCATCGACGCGCGCAGCTACGAGGAGATGGCCAAGGACCCGGCCATCCAGGAGCGCGCCCGCCAGATCCGCGCCGACCTCGGCAACCCGAAGACGATCCTCCTGGGCGTCGACCGGCTCGACTACACGAAGGGCATCGGCCACCGCCTCAAGGCGTTCGGCGAGCTCCTCGCCGAGGGCCGCGTCACGGTGGAGGACGCCACGCTCGTCCAGGTGGCGAGCCCCAGCCGCGAGCGGGTCGAGACCTACAAGCAGCTGCGCGACGAGATCGAGCTGACGGTCGGCCGCATCAACGGCGACTACGGCTCCATCAGCCACACCGCGATCAGCTACCTGCACCACGGCTACCCGCGCGAGGAGATGGTGGCGCTGTGCCTGGCCGCCGACGTCATGCTCGTCACGGCGCTCCGCGACGGCATGAACCTCGTCGCCAAGGAGTACGTCGCCACCAAGCACTCCAACGAGGGCGTGCTCGTGCTGAGCGAGTTCGCGGGCGCCGCGGACGAGCTGAAGGCCGCGCTCCTCGTGAACCCGCACGACATCGAGGGGCTCAAGGAGGCGATCCTCCGCGCCATCGAGATGCCGAAGGCCGAGCAGCGCAAGCGCATGCGGTCGCTCCGCAAGCGCGTCTTCGAGAACGACGTCGCCGCGTGGTCGAGCTCCTTCCTGTCCGACCTCGGTCGCACGCACGCCGCCTCGATCCACGAGGGCCCCGACGAAGAGGTCGTCGAGCCGCTCATGGACGAGGGCTGGTAGCGCGCGTGGCCGAGCTGACCACCGACATCCAGGCCAAGGGCGGCCGCGGCTTCCCGGGCCGTCTCTTCGAGGCCCTCACCGAGCTCGCGCGCACGCCGCGCCTGCTCGTCGCGCTCGACTTCGACGGCACCCTCGCGCCCGAGGTCGACGACCCGGAGAAGGCGCGCGCCGTGCCCGAGGCCCGCGCGGCAGTCCTGGCGCTCCTCGCGCTGCCGGACACGCGCGTCGCGCTCGTCTCGGGACGCGCGCTGCGCAGCCTCGAGGCGGTGGCCGACCTGCCGGACGAGGTGCTGCTCGTGGGATCCCACGGCGTGGAGATCCGCCTCGACAGCGACGACATCGAGCTCGTGCTCGACGAGGGCGAGCTCGCGCAGCGCGGCGTGCTCTCGGACGTGCTCGGCCAGGTCGCGGACTCCCTCGACGAGGTGTGGATCGAGGAGAAGCCCGCGGGCTTCGCCCTCCACACGCGCCTCGCCACGGAGAAGCACAGCCGCATCGCGCACCTCGTCGCGACGCAGGAGGCGCACGCCGAGGTCGACGGCCTCAAGGTGCGCTCCGGCAAGGACGTGCTCGAGTTCAGCATCCGCCAGGCCACCAAGGGCGAGGCCGTCGAGCACCTCCGCCGATACGCGGAGGCGTCCGCGGTGTTCTACGCCGGCGACGACGTCACCGACGAGGACGCGTTCGCCGCGCTCCAGGCCGGCGACCTCGGCCTCAAGAGCGGCACCGGCGCCACCGCCGCGGACTTCCGCGTCGGCGGCCCGCACGACGTGGCGCGCGTGCTGCAGGTGCTCGCGGACCTCCGCGGCGAGCCGGTCGTCCAGCCCGGGTGACCTCGCGGGCCTCCGCGCCCGGGACGTTCAGGCAGGCCCCAGGTAGACTGGGGAAATAGCCGACTCGCGAGAGGAGACCGCAGTTGCTCGTCCTCCTCTCGGCGTTCCTGATCGCCTCGATCCTGCTGCCGCTCCTCACCCGGGCGCTCGGCGTGCGCGCGTTCGTCGTCGCCGCGCTCGTGCCCGCCGCGGCCTTCGTCTTCACCGCTCTGCAGGGGCCGGCCGTGCTGCCCGACGGCGAGGTCGTGGAGCGGCTGGAGTGGATCCCGTCGCTCGGCATCGTCCTCGACATGCGGATGGACGCGCTGTCCTGGCTCCTCGCGCTGGTCGTGACGGGCGTCGGCGCCCTCGTCCTCCTCTACTGCGCGCGCTACTTCCGCTCGGGCGAGGACGGCCTCGGCCGGTTCGCCGGCCTCCTGCTCGCCTTCGCCGGGGTGATGTACGGCCTCGTCCTCGCCGACGACGTGTTCGTGCTCTTCACCTTCTGGGAGGCGACGAGCGTCCTCTCCTACCTCCTCATCGGCCACTACACGGGCAAGAAGGCGAGCCGCGGCGCCGCGCTGCAGGCGCTCCTCGTGACCACCGCCGGCGGGCTCGCGATGCTCGTGGGCTTCGTGATCCTCTCGGTCGCGGGCGGCACGACGAGCCTCGCGCAGCTCGTGGCCGACCCGCCCGGCGGCCCGCTGATCCCGGTCGCCGTGGTGCTGATCCTGCTCGGCGCCCTCTCGAAGTCGGCGCTCGTGCCCTTCCACTTCTGGCTCCCGGCGGCGATGGCCGCGCCGACCCCGGTGAGCGCGTACCTGCACGCCGCCGCGATGGTCAAGGCCGGCATCTACCTCATCGCCCGCCTCGCGCCCGGCTACGCCGACGTGCCCGGCTGGCGCGTGCTGCTCGTCTCGCTCGGCGTCGCGACGATGCTCGTCGGCGGCTGGCGCGCGCTCAAGCAGATGGACCTCAAGCTCGTCCTCGCCTACGGCACGGTGAGCCAGCTCGGCTTCCTCACCGTGGTCGTCGGCTACGGCACGCGCGACGCGGCGCTCGCGGGCGTCGCCCTGCTGCTCGCCCACGCGCTGTTCAAGGCGACGCTCTTCCTCGTCGTCGGCGTCGTGGACCACCGCGCCGGCACGCGCGACCTCCGCAAGATCAGCGGGCTCGGCCGCAAGGCGCCCGTGCTCGCGGTGATCACGGCGCTCGCCCTCGCCTCGATGGCGGGCCTGCCGCCGTTCCTCGGCTTCGTCGCCAAGGAGGCCGTGCTGTCCGCGCTCCTCCTCGACGCGGAGCTGGGCGGCGGCCTCGGCGGGGTCGCGCTCGTCGGCGTCTCGGTCGGATCCTGCCTCACGGTCGCGTACAGCGCCCGCTTCCTGTGGGGCGCCTTCGCCCGCAAGCGCGGCGTGGACGAGGTCCAGCCGGTGCACGAGCACCTCGACTTCCTCGTGCCGCCCGCCGTGCTCGCGGTGACCGGCCTCGTGCTCGGCTTCCTCGCCTCGACCGTCGACGGCTGGATCGCCGGCTACGCCGACACGCTGCCGGCCGTGAGCGCGGGCGCCTCCGGCGAGCCCGACCACACCTACCACCTGGCGCTCTGGCACGGGATCGAGCCGGCGCTGCTGATCTCGGCGGGCACGCTCGTCGTCGGCCTCGCGATGTTCCGCCTCCGCGACGGCGTCTTCGCCCTCCAGTCCCGCGTGCCGGCGTGGGTGGACGCCGCGCGCGTCTACTGGGCCTCGATGCGCCTCATCGACCGGGTCGCGGCGCGCACCACGGCCACCACGCAGCGCGGGTCGCTGCCGTTCTACCTCGGCGTCATCCTGCTCGTGCTCATCGGCTCGGTGGGCTCCGCGCTCGCGCTCAACCGCTCCTGGCCCGCGACGGCCGTGCCGTTCGACCACCCGGCGCAGCCCGTCATCGGCGTCGTGATGATCGTGGCCGCCATCGCCGCCGCCCGCGCCGGCAAGCGCTTCCAGGCCGTCGTGCTCGTCGGCGTCACCGGGTACGGCATGGCGGCGCTCTTCGCCCTGCACGGCGCCCCGGACCTCGCGCTCACGCAGGTGCTCATCGAGACGATCACGCTGGTCGCGTTCGTGCTCGTGCTCCGCCGCCTGCCCGTGCGGCTGGGGGAGCGGAACCGCTCGGTGCACCCGATCTGGCGCGCGTCCATCGGCATCGCCGTCGCCGCGCTCATGTCCACGGTCGCGGTGGTCGCGCTCGGCGCGCGCGTCGCGTCGCCCATCTCGCTGGAGTTCCCGCGCCTCGCCTACGAGCAGGGCCACGGCAGCAACGTCGTCAACGTCACGCTCGTCGACCTCCGCGGCTGGGACACCATGGGCGAGATCTCGGTGCTCATCGTCGCGGCCACGGGCGTCGCGAGCCTCATCTTCCTCAACCGCCGCACCGACTCCCTGCCCCGCCTCACGGCCCCCTCGCGCCGCAGCCTGCTCGCGCGCCTCTCCGGCCGGCACGACCCGTCGACCGCCGAGGCGCCGCTCGAGGTGGAGCAGGGCGCCGACGGCCCGAGGATGGAGGCGCGCGAGGCCGTCAAGGACCAGGGCCGCACTGAGCGGAGCCCGTGGCTCCTCGCCGGGCGCACGCTCGCGCCGCAGAACCGGTCGATCCTCCTCGAGGTCGTCGTGCGGCTCCTGTTCCACAGCCTCATCGTCGTGTCGGTCTACCTGCTGTTCTCGGGCCACAACCTGCCGGGCGGCGGGTTCGCGGGCGGCCTCCTCGCGGGCATGGCGCTCGTCGCGCGCTACCTCGCGGGCGGACGCTACGAGCTCGGCGCCGCCGCCCCCGTCGACGCGGGCCGCGTGCTCGGCACCGGCCTCGTCTTCGCCGTCGGCACCGCGATCGTGCCGCTCGTCTTCGGCGCCGACGCCCTCACCTCCACCTGGATCGACACCGAGGTGCCCTTCGTCGGCCACGTCGAGTTCGTCACCAGCACCTTCTTCGACGTCGGCGTCTACCTCGTCGTCGTCGGCCTCACGCTCGACGTGCTCCGCAGCCTCGGCGCGGAGGTCGACCGCCAGGAGGAGAGCGACCGGACGGTCGAGCAGGGAGCGGACGGGATGGAGACCGAGCAGGGGGTGAGCGTGTGAGCGTCTCCGTCACCCTCATCCTGATCATGGCCGCGCTGTACGCCACGGGCATCTACCTCATGCTCGAGCGGAGCATGACGCGCGTGCTCCTCGGGTTCCTGCTCGTGGGGAACGCGACCAACATCCTCATCCTGATCATGTCCGGCCGCGTGGGCCTCGCGCCCATCTACGCCCCCGACGTGGACCCGTCGGAGTACGCCGACCCGCTGCCGCAGGCGCTCATCCTCACGGCCATCGTCATCACGTTCGGCGTCTCGGCGTTCCTCATGGCCCTCATCTACCGCTCCTGGCGGCTGGCCAACGCCGACGTGGTGACGGACGACGAGGACGACCTCGCGATGCGCGGCCCCCGCACGGGCCTCGGCGAGGAGCCCACCGTGCCCGACGACGACGACACCGAGTTCGGCACCAACGCCGAGGCCGCCATCGCCTCCGCCCGCAAGCTCCGCGGCAACCGATCCGATCTGGAAGAAGCCATCGACGACTCCGCCGACGACGACGACGACCGCGACTTCCGCACGAGGCGCGCCGAGAAGGAGAAGGGGGAGGAGGGCCGGTGACGATCTTCCCGACCCTCATCCCGCTCGTCGTCCTCGTGCCGCTGCTCGGCGCGGCGGCGGCCCTCGTCGCGGCGCGCCAGCGCCGCCTGCAGGTCGCCGTCTCGGTGCTCGCGCTCCTGGTCGTCGTGGTGATCAGCGCCGTGCTGCTCGTGCTCGTGGACCAGCAGGGCGGCCAGTCCGTGGAGGTCGGCGGGTGGGCGGCGCCCTTCGGCATCGTCCTCGTGGTCGACCGGCTCTCGGCGCTCATGCTGCTGATCTCGTCGATCGTGCTGCTCGCGGTCCTCATGTTCTCGATCGGCCAGGGCCTCGAGGACGGCGACGGCGAGACGCCCGTCTCGATCTTCAACCCGACCTACCTGATCCTCGCGGCCGGCGTCTTCAACGCCTTCGTCGCGGGCGACCTCTTCAACCTCTACGTCGGGTTCGAGATCCTGCTCGTGGCGAGCTACGTGCTGCTCACGCTCGGCGGCACCGAGGCGCGGATCCGGGCGGGCGTCACGTACATCGTCGTGAGCCTCGTCTCCTCGATGCTGTTCCTGTCGTCGATCGCCATGATCTACGGCGCCCTCGGCACGGTCAACATCGCGCAGATCTCCGTGCGGCTCGACGAGATCCCGCCGGACGTGCAGCTGATCCTGCACATCATGCTGCTGGTCGCGTTCGGCATCAAGGCGGCCGTCTTCCCGCTGTCGTTCTGGCTGCCGGACTCCTACCCCACGGCGCCCGCGCCCGTCACGGCGGTCTTCGCGGGCCTCCTCACCAAGGTCGGCGTGTACGCGATCCTCCGCACGGAGACGGTCATGTTCCCGACCGACCAGCTCTCCACGGCGCTCATGGTGGTGGCGGCGCTGACCATGGTGATCGGCATCCTCGGCGCGGTCGCGCAGGCCGACATCAAGAGGCTGCTGTCGTTCACGCTCGTGAGCCACATCGGCTACATGATCTTCGGCATCGCGCTCAACACCGTGGCAGGCATGACCGCGACCATCTACTACGTCATCCACCACATCGTCGTGCAGACGACGCTCTTCCTCGCCTCGGGGCTCATCGAGCGCACGGGCGGCAGCACGTCCATCAACCGGCTCGGCGGCCTGCTGAAGGCGGCGCCGGTCATGGCGATCCTGTTCTTCATCCCCGCGCTCAACCTCGGCGGCATCCCGCCGTTCTCCGGCTTCATCGGCAAGGTCGCGCTCTTCGACTCCGGCGCCGAGGTCGGCGGCTGGCTCACCTACGCCGTCATCGCGGCGGGCGCGGCCACGAGCCTCCTCACCCTGTACGCCCTCGCCCGCGTCTGGAACATGGCGTTCTGGCGCGGGGCCGAGGAGGTCGAGGACTACGAGTCGCCCCTGCTCGAGCAGCTCTCCGAGCGCCCGGGCGGCGAGGCCGTGACGACCGTCCGCAAGACGCCCGTGCTCATGACCGGCGCGACCGCCGGCATGGTCGTCGTCAGCGTCGCCCTCACCGTCTTCGCCGGACCGGTCTACGCCCTCTCCGAGCGCGCGGGGGAGAGCCTCACCGGCCCCGGATCCGGCAACGGCTCGGGCGAGCAGGGCTACGTCGAGACCGTCTTCCCGGGCGGCGTCCGATGACCCCGCGCCGCGCCCGCGCGCGCGCCGAGCGGCTCACGCTCCTGGTGCAGCTGCCGCTCCTCGTCTGGCTCGTGATCCTGTGGCTCCTGCTGTGGGGCCACGTCACCGTCATCTCGGTGGTCACCGGCATCGTCCTGGCGCTGCTCGTCACGCGCGTGTTCTACCTGCCGCCCGTGGAGCTGTCGGGCCGGTTCGACATCCGCTGGGCCCTGATCCTGCTCGGGCACTTCGCGGTCGACCTCGTGCGCGCGTCCTTCCAGGTCGCGGCGCAGGCGTTCGACTGGCGCCGCGTGCCCGTCAACTCGGTCATCGCCGTGCACCTGCACACGCGCAGCGACTTCGTCATGACGCTCACGGCCGAGGTCGTGTCGCTCGTCCCCGGTTCGATCGTCGTCGAGGCCGACCGCGAGCGCTCGATCCTGTACCTCCACGCCCTCGGCACCCCCACCCCGGAGGACGTGGAGCGCGTCCGCCGCACGACGCTCGACGTGGAGAGCCGCATCGTCTTCACGCTCGGCACGGCCGACGACGTGTGGCGCGTCAACCGCGAGCGGCGCGAGACGGGCCGCGAGCCGCTGCTGCAGACCCGCCGGCAGCGCGCGCACGAGCTGGTGCGGGACCGCGACCTCGAGGCGGGGCTCATCACGACGACGGGGGAGGAGCTCGCGTGAGCATCGTCATGCAGGTCGGCTGGGTGCTCGTCGGCGCCCTCTTCTTCTCGGCCGCGGTGATGGCGCTCGTGCGCATCGTGCGCGGGCCGAGCATCCTCGACCGGATCATCGCGTCCGACGTGCTGCTCACCACGCTCATCTGCGTGCTCGGCGCCGAGATGGTGTTCAACGGCCACACCCGCACGGTCCCGGTGATGCTCGTGCTCGCCATGACCGCGTTCCTCGCGACCGTCGCCGTCGCCCGCTACGTCTCGAAGCAGGACCCCTCGTGAACGACGCGCTCGCCTCCGGCCCCCTCGCGGACGCCCTCGACGTCGCGAGCCTCGTGCTCCTGCTCCTCGGCGGCGTGCTGTCGGTCGCCGCGGGCGTGGGCCTCCTGCGCTTCCCGGACCCGCTGGCGCGCATGCACGCGGCGACCAAGCCGCAGATCCTCGGCGTGATCCTCGTCCTCCTCGCGCTCGCCCTCCAGTCGCGGAGCCTCAGCACGGTCGCGATGCTCGTGCCCGTCCTCCTCTTCCAGATGCTCACCGCGCCCATCTCGGCCCACATGGTCGGCCGCGCCGGCTACCGCCTCCGCCACTTCCTGCGCGACGACCTGCTCGTCGACGAGCTGGAGGAGGCCATCGACCGGGCCCACGAGGAGCTGCGCGACGCGGACGATGTCGACGCCTCGACGCTCCCCGTGGGGTCCGCCGAGAACATCGCCGCCGAGGAGGCGGGCCACGTCCCCGGCGGCGCCGGTCCCCGCGACGAGGCGGCGCCCGTGGCCTCGCCCGCGGACCCCGGGGACGGCGCCCGCGCGGACGAGCCGGACGACGGGCGCCTGCCCCCGGGCATCGGCTGACGCGGCCATCCGTTCGCCCCCAGCCCGCCGGGACTGCTCCGCGCGAGGATCTAAGCTCGTCCCATGCCTGAGATCGACATGAAGCCCCGGAGCCGTGACGTCACCGACGGGATCGAGGCCACGTCCTCGCGCGGCATGCTCCGCGCCGTCGGCATGGGCGACGAGGACTGGGAGAAGCCCCAGATCGGCGTCGCCAGCTCGTGGAACGAGGTCACGCCCTGCAACCTCAGCCTCGACCGCCTCGCGCAGGGCGCCAAGGAGGGCGTGCACGCGGGCGGCGGCTACCCGCTCCAGTTCGGCACCATCTCCGTCAGCGACGGCATCGCGATGGGCCACGAGGGCATGCACTTCTCGCTCGTCTCGCGCGAGGTCATCGCCGACAGCGTCGAGACCGTCATGATGGCCGAGCGCCTCGACGGCTCCGTCCTCCTCGCGGGCTGCGACAAGTCCCTCCCCGGCATGCTCATGGCCGCCGCGCGCCTCGACCTCTCCTCGGTGTTCCTCTACGCCGGATCCATCGCCCCCGGCTGGGTGAAGCTCTCCGACGGCACGGAGAAGGAGGTCACGATCATCGACGCCTTCGAGGCCGTCGGCGCGTGCAAGGCCGGGACGATGAGCCAGGAGGACCTGACCCGCATCGAGAAGGCCATCTGCCCGGGCGAGGGCGCCTGCGGCGGCATGTACACGGCCAACACCATGGCGAGCGTGGCCGAGGCCCTCGGCATGAGCCTCCCCGGATCCGCCGCCCCGCCGAGCGCCGACCGCCGCCGTGACTACTTCGCGCACCGCTCCGGCGAGGCCGTCGTCAACCTCATCGCGAAGGGCATCACCGCGCGCGACATCATGACGAAGGAGGCGTTCGAGAACGCCATCTCCGTCGTCATGGCGTTCGGCGGGTCCACCAACGCGGTCCTCCACCTCCTCGCCATCGCGCGCGAGGCCGAGGTCGACCTCCAGCTCTCCGACTTCAACCGCATCGCCGACCGCGTGCCGCACCTCGGCGACCTCAAGCCCTTCGGCCGCTTCGTCATGAACGACGTCGACCGCGTCGGCGGCGTCCCCGTCGTGATGAAGGCGCTGCTCGACGCGGGCCTGCTGCACGGCGACGTCATGACGGTCACCGGCCGCACCATGCGCGAGAACCTCGAGTCGATGGACCTCGCGGACCTCGACGGCACGGTCCTCCGCAAGATGGACGACCCCATCCACGCCACGGGCGGCATCAGCGTCCTGCACGGCTCCCTCGCCCCCGAGGGCGCGGTCGTGAAGACGGCCGGATTCGACCTCGACGTGTTCGAGGGACCGGCCCGCGTCTTCGAGCGCGAGCGCGCCGCCATGGACGCCCTCACGGAGGGCCGCATCTCGAAGGGCGACGTCATCGTCATCCGCTACGAGGGCCCGAAGGGCGGCCCCGGCATGCGCGAGATGCTCGCCATCACGGGCGCCATCAAGGGCGCCGGCCTCGGCAAGGATGTACTACTCTTGACGGACGGTCGATTCTCAGGCGGCACAACCGGACTGTGCATCGGCCACATGGCTCCCGAGGCGGTGGACGCAGGTC